>Ga0213866_10001451_pt1 | contig 17585 bp, 14 predicted proteins | sample PICome_11_FD_160079 | JGI IMG/M metagenome (GOLD analysis project Ga0213866, IMG submission 160079) | Coastal seawater microbial communities near Pivers Island, North Carolina, United States - PICO284 | ecosystem: Environmental > Aquatic > Marine > Coastal | place: USA: North Carolina...
TCACTATCCCAGAATCGAATTAAAGAAGTTTTTACATTAAAAGCTTTAGCAATTTCACCTATACTATAATATAATTTTTTTGGTAAGTCTAAATGCATTTTTTAGTCAAGGGATTGATTTTCAACTGAGGCCTTGTTTAAAAGGTTATTAAATTCCTCATTTGTAAGGTTGCCATAATAGAAATTTACAGGATTTATTTTTTTCCCGTCTTTATAAATTTCGTAGTGTAAGTGTGGGGCTTGGGATCTGCCAGAGCTTCCAACAAAGCCAATTATATCTCCTCGCTTAACGCGCTGATTTCTTTTGACATTATATTTGTATAGATGGGCATACAAACTTGTATAGCCATATCCATGATTAATTCTTATGTGCTTTCCATATCCTGAAGAACGTGAGTCAGCACGTTTCACAATACCGTCTCCAGATGCATATATTGGTGTTCCTCTTGGCGCGGTAAAATCCATTCCAGCATGAAATTTTCTTGTTTTTGTAAAAGGGTCAGTTCTATATCCAAACCCTGATGCCATTCGTGTCAAATCTTCATTTTTAATTGGTTGAATAGCTGGTATTCTAGATAGAAAATTTTCTTTGTCTTTTGCTAATTTAATTATTTCATCCAGTGATTTGGATTGTATTACAATTCTTTTTTGTAATATATCAAGTCTTTTATTTGAGGATGCAATTAAATCAGAATTTTTATAACCCTCAAATTTGCTATAACGATTAATTCCACCAAATCCTTGATTTCGTTGTGCTTCAGGTATAGGATTGGCTTCAAAATATAGTCTATAGATAGTATTATCTCTATCTTCAATATTATTCATGACTTCTTCAATTTCACTCATTTTTTGATTTAAAATTGTGTATTGAAGCTCCATATTTTGAAGCTCTCTTTTCAATGCTTTTTCATTTGGAGATTCAAAATAATAACTTCCAGCAAATACAATTAGAAAACCAAATAATGCAGACAATAAAATAAATCCAACAAAATACTTTAACTTGGTTGTTTTATTAGATGTTACTTGACGGTATGAAAGTGTCTCAGGATCGAAATAATATTTTACACTAGACATAACTTAAAAAGTTCTATTTTTGTGGTGAATGTATTAATTATTTAATAAATATACCTGTAATACAAATATAATTTGTTTTTACAGTAAATCAAATAATTTGATAAAGCTTAACATTTTAAATGAAATCTCAAGAGGTAAGGTCTAAATTTTTAAAGTTTTTTGAAGATAAAGGACACAAAATTGTTTCATCTTCTCCAATGGTTTCAAAGGAGGACCCGAGTTTAATGTTTATTAATTCTGGAATGGCTCCTTTTAAAGATTATTTCATTGGTAACTCAACCCCCCCTAGTAATAGAATCGCTGACACCCAAAAATGTTTAAGAGTTTCTGGTAAACACAATGATCTTGATGAGGTAGGTTATGACACTTATCACCACACTTTATTTGAGATGTTAGGAAATTGGAGTTTTGGAGATTACTTTAAAAAAGAGGCCATTCAATGGGCGTGGACTTTACTAACAGAAATTTATAATATTGATAAAAATAGCTTATATGTAACAATTTTTGAAGGGGATACTAAAGATGGAACTCCAATCGATGAGGAAGCTTTTTTAATTTGGAAAGAAATTGTTCCTGAAGATCGAATAATCAAAGGCAATAAAGCTGATAATTTTTGGGAAATGGGAGACCAAGGAACTTGGGTGCCGTCTAGTGAAATACATGTTGATATTAGATCTATTGAAGAAAAACAGAAAATTCCTGGTAATCAACTTGTGAACAAAGATCACCCTCATGTTATTGAAATTTGGAACCTTGTGTTCATGGAATACAACAGGAAGGCTGATGGAAGCCTTGAGAACTTATCTAAAAGGCATATTGATACTGGGATGGGTTTTGAGCGACTATGCATGGTGCTTCAGGGAGTTAAATCAAATTATGATACCGATATATTTTCTCCAATAATTAGAGAAATTTATAATATTACTTCTGTAGAATATGGATTAGACTCCAATCATGATATTGCTATACGAGTAGTTTCTGATCATATTAGAGCTGTTTCGTTTTCAATTGCAGATGGCCAATTACCAAGTAATTCAGGAGCTGGATACGTTATAAGAAGAATCTTAAGAAGAGCAGTTCGTTATGGGTTTACTTTTCTGAATCAAAAGGAACCGTTTATGTTTCGTTTGGTTAATGTTTTAGTTAAACAGATGCATAGCACTTTTCCTGAACTTAAAGTTCAAAAACAACTCATTCAAAATGTAATTAAAGAAGAAGAAGCATCTTTTTTAAAAACGCTTGACCAAGGATTATTACTACTTGATAGAATAATGAACACTAACTCAAGTGATATTATTTCTGGAGAAAAAGCATTTGAGCTTTATGACACCTATGGTTTTCCAGTAGACTTAACTAATCTAATTCTCAATGAAAATAATATGCGACTTGATTATGAAGGTTTTCAAATTCAACTTGAAAAGCAAAAGAAGAGATCGCGTGCTGCAAGTGAGATTTCAACTGACGACTGGACGATACTCAGAGATGATGATGAACAGGAATTCATTGGATATGATATTTTGAAAACTAATGTAAAATTAGTGCGTTACAGAAAAGAAATTTCTGCTAAATCTGGAACTCAGTACCAACTTGTATTCAATTTGACACCATTTTATGCTGAAGGTGGCGGGCAAGTTGGAGACAAAGGGTATTTAGAATCTCTTAACGGAGATGTCACCTATATTATTGACACAAAGAAGGAAAATAATGTTGCGATTCATATTGTAAGTGAACTACCTAATAATTTATTAGACACATTCAGCGCAGTTGTAGATGAAAAACAAAGATTTAGAGTTGAATGCAATCATACTGCAACTCATTTACTACATCAGGCTCTAAGAGAAATTTTAGGCAAACATGTTGAGCAAAAAGGTAGTGCTGTTCATTCAAAATATTTAAGATTTGATTTTTCACATTTTTCGAAAATGTCTGAAGACGAAATTACTCAAGTTGAGAATTTTGTAAACTCAAAAATTGAAGCTAGATTAAAATTAGAAGAAAACCGATCAATTCCTATTAAAGACGCTTTATCACAAGGAGCTTTAGCTCTTTTTGGTGAAAAATATGGAGATGTTGTAAGAACTATAAAATTTGGTAATTCAATTGAATTATGCGGTGGAACTCATGTTAAAAACACATCTAATATTTGGAATTTTAAAATAAAATCAGAAAGTGCAATAGCTGCAGGGATAAGAAGGATAGAGGCAATCACTTCAGATGCTGTAAAGGACTATTATGCAGAAAATAATAATCAGTTCAATCATATTAAATCTTTACTTAATAACACTTCAAATCCTGTTAAATCTGTTACTGAGTTAAAAGAAGAAAATATTAATTTAAAAAAAGAGATTGAACTTTTGCTAAATGAAAAAGCAAATGTTTTACGATTAGAATCAATACAAGAAATAAAAAAAATTAATGGTTTAAATTTTTTATCAAAAAAAGTAGACTTAGATGCTAATTTACTAAAATCTATTTCCTTTGAAATTGGTCAAGACTATGATGATTTAGTTTTAGTTTTTGGTTCTAATTTTAAAAATAAGGCCTTAATATCATGTTATATATCTAAACCTCTAATAAAAAATAGAGGATTAAATGCTAGTAATATTGTTCGTGAATTAGGTAAGTACATTCAAGGTGGAGGTGGAGGACAAGATTTTTTTGCCACAGCTGGGGGAAAAAATCCAGACGGAATTTTTGAGGCACTAAAAAAAGTTAAAATTATCATTGAATCTTATTAGTTTTAAACATGAATTAATTCTAATAAAAATTGTAATTATATGAAGCCTTATGTGACATTAGAAATTTTAGAAAAAGTTGGTTATATTGAGTTCTTCAACCACCCACATAATGCATTAACTCCGAGTCTTCTGAATGACTTGACATCATTAATTAATTCTGCGGCCGTAGATAATAAAATACACATTATTGTTTTGAAAAGTGGTGGTGATAGGGCATTTTGTGCTGGTGCAAGTTTTAATCACATGGTAGAGATTTCTGACGAAGCTGAAGGTAAATCATTTTTTATGGGGTTTGCAAACGTTATTAATGCACTCAGAAAGTGTCCAAAAATTATAATTGGTAGTATTCAAGGTAAAGCAGTTGGTGGTGGAGTTGGTTTAGCCTCAGCAGTGGATATTTGTTTTGCAACTGAGTTTGCAGATATAAAATTAAGTGAATTGAGTGTTGGTATTGGACCATTTGTAATTGAACCAGCTATTAAGCGTAAGATCGGAGTTTCGGCAATGTCCCAATTAGCTTTAAAAGCTCAAACTTTTTTTTCGGCTAAATGGGCAATGGATAAGGGATTATATGCTAATGTTTTTGAGTCTAATAAAGAGTTAATCCGCGAAGTACAATCCTTAGCTTCAGAACTGTCATCGTATAATATTGATTCTCTTGCTGCTTTCAAAAGAATTCAATGGGAGGGCACTGATGATTGGGATAAATTGCTTGAATCTCGAGCTCAATTAAGCGGTAAAATGTCTCTTAGTCCAAAAGCTAAATCATATTTAAAAAAATTTATTTGAGTTATCAAAATATGACTAACAAAATTCAGATTGATAAAACTCATGAATCAAGATTAAATCAACTTGATTTTGATAATATTCCTTTGGGTACAACCTTTACCGATCATATGTTTATTTGTAGTTTCAGAAATGGTAAATGGCAAAAATCAAAAATTATGCCTTTAGGCACTTTGTCTACTCATCCTGCTGCAATGGCTTTTCATTATGGGCAAGCTATTTTTGAGGGCATGAAAGCAACTATTGGTAAATGTGGTTCTCCACTATTATTTCGTCCATCAGAGAATGCAAAAAGATTAAATTTTAGCGCGAAAAGATTAGGTATGCCAGAGTTTCCTGAAAAACTTTTTGTTGAAGCATTGAAATTATTAGTTTCCATTGATCAAAAATGGATTCCAAAATCTAAAGGTAGTGCTCTTTATTTGAGACCTTTTATGTATGCTGATGAGGCATTTATAGGGATGAGAGCAGCAACAGAATACAAATTTATTATTATTGCTTCACCTGCTAAACCTATTTATAATAAACGAATTCGCCTGTACGCTGAAACAAAATATATAAGGGCTGCACATGGAGGAACTGGTGAGGCCAAAGCTGCTGGTAATTATGCTGCAGCTATTCTGCCTACAGAAAAAGCTAAATCGAAGGGTTTTGATCAAGTTTTATGGCTTGATTCTAATAATTTTAGATCAATCCAAGAGGTAGGAACGATGAATATTTTTTTTAAAATTAATGAAACAATTGTTACACCACCTTTGGATGGTGCAATCTTAGCTGGAATAACTCGTATGAGTACAATAGAGTTACTTAGGCATAAAGGTTATAATGTAATTGAAAGAAATATTTCAATTGATGAGATTTTAACAACATCAGAAAATGGTCTTTTAGAAGAGGCTTTTGGGACTGGTACAGCAGTTGGAGTAGCAATGATTGAAGAAATAGGCTATAAAAATCATTCTATTCATATTTCAAATAATAATCCAGTGGGTCAGATGGTTTTAGATACCATAAATAAAGTTAGAGTGGGTGAAATTCAAGATGAATTAAACTGGATGGTTAAAGTTTAAATTCCAATAATTTTTTCACGAATCATCTTCCACCTGTATTTTCTTATAAATAATCCTTCACTTTCAGTTACAATAAAATTAGTATTAGTTTTCCATGCTTTATAATAGCCAATCATGCAGTAAATAAAGATTTTTATTTGTTTTTTGTTAAACGACATTTTAAGTGCTGATAATATTGATAATATTATACCACTTCGAATAATATATAATGCCTTGCCCTGAAGATTTCTAGCTTTGATGTTATAATTTATAGTTGTTGGTTTTAAATGTTTGACAATTAAGGTTTCATCAGTTTTAAATCCCCAACCATTGTATAAAGCTAATAATTCGTCAATGGTATCCCATCCTATAGATTCTTTTAGACCACCAATAGCTTCAAAACAATCTTTTCTGTAAGCTTTTAAAGGTCCTCTGATGTGGTTTTTTGAAGAAATATTTTCATAAATCCACTGTCCTTTTTTTTCAATATAACATAATCCTGAAGCCATACCTAATTTTGAATCTGATTCAAAATGTGATGAAAGTTTTAAAAGGTAATTTTTCGGAAAAATTAAATCACCATCAAATTTGCAAATTATATCATAACTTTTATCTAATTTTTTTAATCCATAGTTAAATGCTTTAATTACTTTTTTGCCTGGAATGTGCTTATCTATTGAATTATGATCTACTAACTTTATAATTGGAAATTTACTTTCAAGTTTTTTCACAATTTTATGTGAATCATCTGAAGAGTTGTCATTGACTACTAATATTTTTTTAGGTTTTAGGGTTTGAGACGTTAGAGATAAAATAGTAGCTCTAATAAATTTAGCTTCGTTATGAATAGGTATGACAATGTAGAAGTTCATTTTTTTTCCGCGTAGACTATATAATATCTTGGCGTAAATAATCTTAAAATTGGTCTAAATCCAATTTTATTAGTTGGATTTGTCCATTTTTTCCGCGCCTTAATTTCCCATCCTGCTTTTTCTAATAACCAGTCAAATTGCCAATCCTCAAATTCATGATAATGACAGTCTCTGGGATCTTTATTATTTCGATATGCTTTTGCAAACCAAAGTCTAAGAGGTATGCTTGCAATCAATTTTTTTGCTTTTATTTTAGTTAAAATATTGTATGGGGACACTAAATGTTCTAAAATTTGGAATGCACATATTACATCTGCATTATTTTTCTCTACTGATGTAAAATCAGTGTCAAGATCTTCTCCATTTGTATTAGAGATATTATAACCCTTGAGTTTTAATAATTTTGAGAGCGGATTATCAACTCCTAAATCTAAAATTACATCATCTTTTGAAATATTTTTATTAATAAAATCTAATGTTAATTTATATCTTTTTCTGGGATAGTTTTCTTCGTACATTTAATATTTATAAACTATTGCATTAATGTGCATTCCTGCTCCGACACTAGCAAATATAATAATATCTCCTTTTGACAACTTGTGATCTTTTAGTTTATCTTTACGTATTAAATCAAATAAAGTAGGTACAGTTGCAACAGAACTATTACCCAATTTATGGATTGTCATTGGCATTATTTTTTCAGGAACAGGTGTTTTGTATAGTCTATAAAACCTTTTCACAATTGCTTCATCCATTTTTTCATTTGCTTGATGAATCAAAATCTTTTTCACATCATTAATTTTATAACCACTTTTATCCAAGCAGTTTTTAAGAGCATTCGGTACATTATTTAGAGCAAATTCATAAATTTTTCTTCCATACATTTTAATAAACCTAACATTTTTGTCTTGCTCTTTATTGTTTGAATTACCAAAAAATAAGTGATAAACTTCATCATGAGTATAAGAAGCACTTTCATGACAAATAATACCACCTTTATTATCAGAAATTTCAACAATCGAAGCGCCTGCACCATCAGCATAAATCATAGAGTCTCTATCATATTTATCAACCACTCTTGATAGGGTTTCTGCTCCTATGACTAAACATTTTTTTGCCATTCCTGCTTTGATAAATGCATGAGCTTGTATAACACCTTCAACCCATCCTGGACATCCAAAAAGAATATCGTACGCAACACATTTAGGGTTTTTGATTTTTAAAATATGTTTAATACGAGCAGCTAAACAGGGGAGAATATCGCTTTGAATCGCATCACTTTTCACATCACCAAAATTATGCGCACAGATAATATAATCAATTGTTTCTGGATCAATTTTAGCATTTTTAATTGCTTTTTCTGCGGCTTTTGCGCCAAGATCTGAGGTTGATAGGCTATTATTAGCGTAACGTCGCTCAGATATTCCAGTTATTGCTTTAAATTTATCAACTATGACATCTGTAGGAGTCTCAATGGAATCTCCTTCAATACTAAAAAAGGAATGATTACTAAAATCACTGTTTTTTTTAATTATTTCTGGAATATAACTTCCTGTCCCAGTTATATGTATATTCATGAATTGTAGTTTATGCTTCTATAAATGTTTCAATTGGGGCACAAGTGCAAATTAGATTTCTGTCTCCATAGGCATCATCTACGCGACGAACTGAGGGCCAAAATTTATCATCTCGTATATACTTTAATGGAAATGCAGCAGTAGCTCTACTATATGGTAATTTCCAATTATCAGTTGTTATCATTTCTAAGGTGTGAGGAGCATTTTTAAGAGGATTATTCATATCAGACTTTTTTGACGAATCAATTTCTTCACGGATAGAAATCATAGCATCACAGAATCTGTCTATTTCATACTTACTTTCACTCTCTGTTGGTTCAATCATCATAGTCCCAGCTACAGGGAAAGAAACAGTAGGTGCATGAAAGCCGTAATCCATAAGTCTTTTTGCTATGTCTGTAACTTCAATTCCTTTTAATTTAAACTCTCTACAGTCTATAATCATTTCATGGGCTGCTCTTCCTTTTTCACCAGTGTATAGTGTTTTGTAATAACCATCTAATCTCTCTTTAATGTAATTTGCGTTAAGAATTGCAATTTTTGTTGAGTCAGTTAATCCAATAGTACCTAGCATTTTAATGTAACCATAAGAAATTAAACACGCTAGAGCAGATCCAAATGGGGCTCCAGATATTGATGTTATCGCTTGATTACCACCTGTTTTTATTATTGGGTTTCCAGGTAAAAATGGCACAAGTTGTTCTGCTACGCATATAGGTCCAACACCAGGTCCTCCACCACCGTGTGGAATAGCAAAAGTTTTGTGCAGATTTAGATGACAAACGTCAGCACCAATTTTACCAGGACTAGTAAGTCCAACCTGTGCATTCATGTTTGCGCCATCCATGTAAACTTGACCTCCAAATTCGTGAATAATTTTAGTTATTTCTTTGATCTCAGATTCATAAACTCCGTGTGTTGACGGGTAAGTTACCATTAGCGCAGCAAGGTCATCTTTATAAATTTTTGCTTTTTCACGAACATCTTCGACATCTATATTTCCATTTTCAGATGATTTAGTTACAACTACTTTCATCCCCGCCATTACGGCACTAGCAGGATTTGTTCCGTGAGCTGAAGATGGAATGATACATATATTGCGATGCCCATCTCCTCTTGATTCATGATATGCTTTAATTGTCATTAAGCCAGCAAATTCACCCTGAGCACCAGAGTTTGGTTGAAGAGAAGTTCCAGAAAAACCTGTTATTTTATTTAATTGTATTTGTAAACTATCCAATACTTCTTTATAACCCAAAACTTGATCTTGTGGGACAAATGGGTGTATGTTATTCCAGTTTGACCAGCTCAAGGGCAGCATCTCGGCCGCAGCATTTAATTTCATGGTACATGAACCTAAAGAAATCATGGAGTAGTTTAATGCTAAATCCTTGCGCTCTAACTTTTTTATGTAACGCATTAGCTCAGTTTCAGAGTGATATTTGTTAAATACTGAACTTGTTAAAAAATTACTTGTCCTTAAGTTTTCTTTTGGAATATATTCTTTATCAGATTTTTTTTCAATTTCACCAACTGATAGTGCTTCAGAAAAGACACTTAAAATGATTTTTAAATCATTAGAATTAGTTGTTTCATTTATCGAAATCGATACTGTTTTATTGTCAGGATAATAAAAATTTATTTCTTTTTTTAAAGCAATTTGTTTTATTTTTTCAGAATTAATATTGGTGATTTGAATTGTATCAAAAAATGTTGAGTTTTTAAGTTTAATTCCTATTGATTCAAGAGAATTTGCTAAAATTGAAGTATGTTTTTTTACTTTTTCAGCTAAATAGCGTAAGCCGTTTGGACCATGATATACTGCATACATCCCAGCCATAACTGCGAGTAAAACTTGAGCAGTACAAATATTTGAAGTGGCTCGATCTCTTTTTATATGTTGTTCTCTAGTTTGAAGTGCCATTCTCAAGGCTCTATTTCCATCCATATCTTTAGTAACACCGATGATTCTACCAGGTATATATCTTTTATAAGCTTCTTTTGTTGCAAAATAAGCTGCATGTGGTCCACCGTATCCCATTGGAATACCAAATCGCTGTGTAGTGCCTACAACTACGTCTGCTCCGATATTTCCTGGGGCTTCAAGCAAAACCAAACTCAAAATGTCTGATGATACAGCAACTTTAATATTGCTGTCTTTTGCTTTTGAAATAAAAGACTTAAGATTAATAATTTTACCAGATGCACCAGGGTATTGTACAAGTGCTCCAAAGTAATTGCTTGAAAAATTAAATTCTTCTGCATTGCCGATTACAAGTTCAATTCCGATTGGTATGGCTCTTGTTTTTAAAACAGAAATTGTTTGAGGTAAAACATCGTCAGAGACAAAAAATTTCACTATTCCAGCCTTGGCTGATGCTCTGTCTCTTACAGAATAAAGAAGAGCCATTGCCTCAGCAGCAGATGTACTTTCGTCTAGTAAAGATGCATTTGCAAGTTCCATTCCAGTTAAATCAGTAATCATGGTTTGGAAATTCAATAAAGCTTCAAGGCGACCTTGTGCGATTTCAGCTTGATAGGGAGTATATGCAGTATACCAGCCAGGATTTTCCAAGATGTTTCTTTGAATTACAGCTGGTAAATTACACGGATGATATCCCATTCCAATGTAGGATTTGAAAACTTTATTTTTTTTACCTAAAACTTGGATGTGTTCTAGATATTCTTGTTCACTCATTGGTTGATCTAATTCTATTTGTTCTTTTATTCTGATGTTCTGTGGAACAGTTTCATCAATTAATTTATCAACACTTTCAATATTTATTACTTCTAACATCTCTTTAATTTGAGATGCAGTTGGTCCAATATGTCTATGAGAAAAAATATCTGGGTTCATATTTTTATTTGTTTGATTACTGCAAAATTACGGATTTATTCAAGCTTTTTTTTGCTTAAAAATTAAAGTTTTTAACTGATTTTTTAGCTTATCAACACTTTCTCTATTTTTGCCAAATGAATTTGATCAAACAATTAATTAAATTTTATATAGATAGTAGTTTACACATAGCTGCGTCAGTCATATCAATGTGTTTGGTAACTGAAATTATTTACAAATTAAATATTTCCTTAAATTTCTATTTATTTGTTTTTTTCTCTAGTGTATTAGGATATAATTTTATTAAATATTTTGGAATTACAAAATTTCATTATAGATCTTTAACATCTCGATTTAAGGAGATTCAGTTACTAAGTTTTTTGAGTCTTATTACAATCATTTTTTCATTTTTTCAGCTAAAATCGTCTGTGAAATTAAGTGCTGTTATTTTATGTTTTATAACATTTACTTATGAAATACCGTTTGAAAAATCACCAAGTTTGAGAAAAATAAAAGGACTCAAGGTTTATATTATTGCCTTGGTTTGGGCATTTACATCTGTAGGTTTACCTTTACTAGAATCATCTATTTTCTTTTCTAAAGAAAATTTAATTACTCTTTTTACCCGCTTTCTCTTCGTAGTAGTATTAATGTTGCCTTTCGAAATTAGAGATTTAAGTTATGATGATTTAAATCTATCAACAATTCCACAAACTATTGGAGTAAAAAATACAAAATATTTAGGGTTTTGTTTTCTGATAATAATTGCCATTTTAGAACTTTTAATTCAAAATCACTTAATCCAATATAAAATTATATTCCTTTGTATTCTAATTATAACAGCATTTATGCTAAGTAAAAGTAATTCAAAAAGACAATTAAATTTTACTGCTTTGTGGGTTGAGGGAATACCTATTATGTGGGGTTTTTTATTATGGATTAGTTCATTATTTTAATCCAGATCTCTCAATTAATGCATCAATAGATGCTTTTTTCCCTCTAAATTTTTTGTACAAAAGCTCTGGGTTTTCTGTCCCTCCTTTACTCAAAATATTTGTTTTAAAACTGTTGGCTATTTCCCTATTGAAAATTCCATTTTCTTTGAAATAAGCAAAAGCATCTGCATCTAATACTTCGGCCCATTTATAGCTGTAATATCCTGAAGAATAACCCCCTTGAAAAATATGAGCAAAAGCTGTAGACATACAGATTTGATCAACAGAGGGGAACAATTCAGTATCACAAAATATCTTTTCTTCAAATCTTTTTACGCTTTCAATTTTTTTTGGATTATGGCTATGCCAATTTAAGTCTAATATTCCAAAACTTAATTGTCGAAGGGTTTGCATGCCTTGTTGAAATTGACCAGCTAGTTTTATTTTTTCAATTAATTCCATTGGAATATCTTCACCTGTCTCATAATGTTTTGCAAATAATTGTAATGCATCTTTTTCGTAGCACCAATTTTCCATTAGTTGACTAGGAAGTTCTACAAAGTCCCAAGCAACGTTAGTACCTGATAAGCTCGGATACATTGTATCTGCGAGCATACCATGTAGGGCATGGCCAAATTCATGAAATAATGTTTTAACTTCGTTAAAAGTTAATAAGGATGGTTCATGTTTTGTGGGTTTTGTGAAGTTACAAACAATTGATACGTGTGGGCGATGTTTTTTATATTCATATTGAGGCTTAAAAGATGTCATCCAAGCACCATTTCTTTTTCCAGGTCTTGGAAAAAAATCAGTGTAAAAAATTGCTACTAGATCGCCAACCTTATTTGTGACTTTGTAAGAGAACACATCTTTGTGATAAGTATCAATTTCAGTTGATCTGGTAAATTGTATTTGAAATAATTTTTCAGCAATTTTAAATATTCCATCTAAAACATTTTCTAGTTTGAAATATGGCTTTAAAATAGTATCGTCAATATCAAATTTTTCTTTTTTAAGTTTTTCAGAATAGTAGGAATTATCCCATTTTTCAAGCTTATCAATACCATCTATTTTTTTAGCAAAAGCACTCAGCTCTATAAATTCGTCTTTAGCTTTTTTAAGTGCTTTTGTTTTTAATTTGTTCAAAAAAGTAATTACTTTTTTTGAAGATTTAGCCATGCGTTCCTCTAATACATAATCTACATGAGTTTTGTAGCCAAGTAAATTTGCACGTTTATGTCTTAGCTTTACAATGTTTAGTATTATTTCTTGATTATCAAATTTATCGGAACAAAACCCTCTTTTGCCAAAAGCTAATACCATTTTTTTTCTTAATTCCCTGTTTTTGATATAAGTTATGAACGGTATATAACTAGGGTAGTCTAGAGAAAAAAGCCAGCCTAGTTTATTTTCTTTTTCGGCTAATGTTTTTGCAGCGTTAACTGCAAATTCTGGTAGACCGTCCAAGTCATTTTTATTAGTTACATGTAGTCTAAATCTATTAGTTTCAGCTAATAAATTTTCACCAAATTTAAGACTCAAAACACTAAGTTTTTTGTCTATATCTCTAAGATTTATTTTTTCAGATGAATTTAAGTTTGCACCATTTCTTAAAAAATTTTTATATTTTTTTTCGAGCAAGGTCTTTTGCTCTGTAGTTAATTCAGATTTTGAATTGCTTTCATAAATTTTTTTTATTCTAAAAAAAAGGTTTTCATTTAGAGTAATATCATTTGAAAAAGATGTTAGTTTTGGCGATATTTCTTGAGCAATTTTTTGAATTTCATCGTTTGTCTCAGCTGCATTGAGATTGAAAAATATGCTTGAAATTTGTTCTAAAAAAAGTGATGAAAATTCTAAGGCTTCAATAGTATTTTCAAAATTTGGAGAACTTGGATTTGAAGATATAATATCAATTGATTTTTTTGCCTCAGCAATTGCTTTTTCAAAAGCTGGGATAAAATCTATGTTTCTGATTTTAGAGAATGGTGCTGTTTCGTAGCGCGTATTAAAAGGCGCTTTTAGTACATTCATAGTTTAATTTAGTACTTTATGATTTTAAATTTTCAGATGCTTTTTCAACTTTTATCTTAAGCCCCTCTTTATAAAGTTTAACTTTATCTAATACGCATGTATCTGAAGATCCAATAATTTGAGCAGCTAATATTCCAGCATTTTTACCTCCATTTAATGCTACTGTGGCAACTGGGACACCACCAGGCATTTGCAGAATTGAAAGTATTGAGTCCCACCCATCAATAGAATTACTAGATTTAACAGGGACACCTATTACGGGTAAAGGACTGATAGCAGCTATCATTCCAGGAAGATGAGCTGCACCACCTGCTCCAGCAATTATAACTTTAATACCATTTAGGTGAGCGTTTTTTGCATATTCAAATAATTTTTTAGGGGTTCTGTGGGCTGACACAATGTCTACATCAATTTCAATATCAAAACTTTTAAGAATTTCAATTGCATCTTTCATGACAGGCATATCACTGTCACTACCCATAATAATTCCAATTTTTGCCATATTATTTACTTATTACTTTAATTGATTTTTTTACTTGTTCAGCAATTGCTCTTGCTTTTTCAATATCTGAGTTTATTATTGTAACATGCCCCATTTTTCTAAAAGGGCGAGTTTGCTTTTTTCCATATATGTGAGGAGTTACGCCTTCAAGTTCCATTATTTTATCAATATTTTTATAATGAACTAAACCTTTGTGTCCTTCAGCACCAACTAAATTTACCATTACACCACAAGACTTATTTTTTGTAGAACCTAAAGGTAAATTTAATACAGATCTAAGATGTTGTTCAAATTGAGAAGTATAACTAGATTCAATAGTATGATGTCCTGAGTTATGAGGTCTTGGAGCAACTTCATTGATTAAAATAGAGTTATCATTTGTTAAAAACATTTCTACTGCAAGAAGACCAACATCGCTAAACGCTTTTGCTACTTTCAAAGCAATTGAAGTTGCTTTATTTGCAATACTTTCAGAAATTCTAGCTGGGCAAAGAACATATTCAACTTGATTAGCTTCTGGATGGAATTCCATTTCCACAACAGGATATGATACCATTTCACCATTAGGATTTCTAGCAACTATTACTGATAATTCGTTTTTAAATGGAATTAATTCTTCTGCTATACACTCAACATCGGGAACTGAATTAAGATCATCAATTTTACGAATAATTTTTACTCCATTTCCATCATAACCAAACTCTGTACTTTTCCAAACAAAAGGTAGTTGCTGCTTATTAGATAAAATATTGTCCTTTAGTTCTGAGACACTTTTATATGTGTCAAAATTTGCAGTTGGGATATTATTTTTCTGGTAAAAGTTTTTTTGTCTAGATTTATTTTTGATTATTCCTAAAGTTTTTGAACTGGGATAAACTTTAATCCCATTTTTTTCTAAAGCCTTTAAAGCTTCGACATTAACATTTTCAATTTCTATTGTTAGTGTATCTAAATTTTTTCCAAACTCATAAACACTTTTAAAATCCATTAAATCTCCTTGATAAAAAGAATTACAAGATAACCTACTAGGAGCGTCTTTATTAGGATCTAGCACGCAAGTATGAATATCAAATTTCCTAGTGTTGTAAAGCAACATTTTCCCAAGTTGACCGCCTCCCAAAATACCTAGTTTATGTTTTGAAGAAAAATATTCCAAGGAAATTGATATTAAAGTTAGTTACAAAAATACACTTAAAAATGAAAACATACATCAAAATCTATCTTGAAAATATACCTTAGCCTTTGTATTTGATTATCTTTGTTCTTTAATTTTATAAATGTAACTGCAAAAAATGTAATCGCTTTTTTGTTAAAAACAACATTAAAAAACATGTTAAATATTGTATTATTTGGACCACCCGGTGCTGGAAAAGGAACTCAAGCTAATTTTTTAAAAGTTGAACGCAGTTTGACACATATTTCAACTGGTGATGTATTTAGAAAAAATATTAAAAATAAAACAGATTTAGGAAATTTAGCACAATCATATATAAATAAGGGAGTTCTTGTCCCAGATCAAGTTACCATTGATATGCTAAGAGACGAAGTTTCAAATAACTTCAACGAAAATGGTTTTATTTTTGATGGATTTCCAAGAAATACTTTTCAGGCTGATGCACTTGAAAAAATTTTGTTGAGTCATAATTCAAATTTAAATGCGATGATTGCCCTTGAAGTTCAAGACGAGATTTTAATCGAACGTTTGCTTAAGCGCGGAGAAACTAGTGGTAGAACTGACGATTCAACTGAAGAAATTATTCGAAATCGAATAAAAACATATTACTCAGAAACAGCAATTTTAAAAAATTATTACAAAGACAAAGGGAAGTATTACGGAATTGATGGTGTTGGTACGATTGAAGAAATAACAAGCAGATTAAATTCAGTCGTAAATAATATTTAGATTAAACTATGACAGAAGGGAACTTTGTTGACTATATTAAATTATATTCTTGTTCAGGAAATGGAGGCAAGGGTTCTATTCATTTGCATCGTGAGAAGTATATTACAAAGGGAGGCCCAGACGGAGGAGATGGTGGTCGAGGAGGGCATATAATTTTAAGAGGTAATCAAAATCTTTGGACACTACATCATTTGAAGTTTAAAAAACACTTTAGAGCCGGTCATGGTGAACATGGAAGTAAGAATAGAAGTACTGGTGCTGACGGAACAGATGTATTTATTGAAGTACCGCTTGGAACAGTTGTAAAAGACACAGAATCTGGTAAATTTCTTTTTGAAATCACAAATCACAATCAAGAAATAATTCTTTGTGAAGGCGGTAAAGGGGGGCGTGGAAATTGGCATTTTAAATCTTCAACAAATCAAACACCACGTTATGCTCAGCCTGGGATTCCAGGAGAGGAAAAAAATGTTACTGTAGAGTTAAAAATTTTAGCTGATGTTGGACTTGTTGGGTTTCCTAATGCTGGTAAATCAACATTACTTTCCGTTGTAACTGCCGCTAAACCTAAAATTGCTGATTATGAATTTACAACTTTGAAACCAAATTTAGGTATTGTCAATTACAGAGATTATAAATCTTTTGTGATGGCTGACATTCCAGGAATTATTGAAGGTGCTGCTGAAGGTAAAGGATTAGGGCACTATTTTTTGAGACACATAGAAAGAAATTCAGTTCTATTGTTTTTAATACCTGCAGACGCTAAGAGTATAAAAGAACAATATAAAATTCTTAGCGATGAATTAAAAAGATATAATCCTGAATTATTAGATAAAGATCGCTTGATTGCTATTTCAAAGATTGATCTTTTAGACGAAGAGCTTAAGTCAGAACTTAAGTCCCAGTTAGATTTCGAATTAACTGTCGATTATATTTTTATTTCATCAATAGCCCAAACTGGAATAGTAGAGCTTAAAGATTTACTTTGGAAACAATTAAATAAATGATTTATTTAATAAATTCTGTCCTGTAGATTATGAAATACTTGTTTTTTTATTGTTTTTTATTTTTTGGACTAAACCCATTGTTTGGACAAGTTTCAAAAAAAAATAATTTTAAATCTTCTGAGTCTTATTATTTAGATCTTTTAAAAAATTCACCAAACGATTTAGATGCTTTAGAATCATTGGGTGATTTATATAGTTCTATTGGGTCATGGAATCAGGCTTTAGAGCCTTATGAAAACCTAGTTTTATTAGAAGACAATAACTCAAATTATCAAT
>Ga0213866_10001452_pt1 | contig 17585 bp, 17 predicted proteins | sample PICome_11_FD_160079 | JGI IMG/M metagenome (GOLD analysis project Ga0213866, IMG submission 160079) | Coastal seawater microbial communities near Pivers Island, North Carolina, United States - PICO284 | ecosystem: Environmental > Aquatic > Marine > Coastal | place: USA: North Carolina...
GGTGGTCGTCCAGAACCTCACGCTGTTTAGATGACGAGAGTCGCAACAGAGCCCTTCCGACCCTTTTCCTTTATGGCTAAAGCCGCCATGAAGGTCGCGACATGTAGGTATTTTGGGGCGGTCATTTAAAAATTCGCTTGAAGCGAAGTCGGTTGGGGGTAACATATTTATAAATCGTTTGATGCCTAAAAGATATATCGATGTGCTCTATTGGTCATGTCAGACTTATTTAACTGGCTCAAAGCTCAATAATTTGATTATTTGTCTTTAGCAGCATGAACTGCAATTCAGAATCGCCACTCTGGCAAATATGGAGGTCACGACATGATGATCACACCAACGCTTAAAGACGCGAGTTTGCTGACAGCTGTCGCAACATGTTCACTCGCTGCATTCGTTTCCACCGGTAGCCCCGTTCTCTACACAGATCCCGCGGCCACGAACACATTGATTTTCCGTGACTACAACAGCGGGTCAGACACGAATGTCAGCTTCGGCCCCGCGAGCCAAAGCTTCAGCGGTGGTGTCAGTACCTGGACCTACAGCGGCTCGGCCGGCGATCCCAAGATTATCTACAACGACGGCGGCGGCGCATGGGACCACGCGGCCTACCCTTGGGTGCGAGCCCGTTATCAGCACAGTCGGACCAACGGCGGTGCTCTCCAGGTCTGGGAGCAGAACGCCGCGGCCGGTCAATTCGTCGCTTTTTCACCTTCACTAGCCCTCGTCGAAGCCACTGGAAACCCGACCAATCCCTCGCCATCAGGGGCCGGCTTCCGGATGGATCCATTCGGGTCGGCACTGAACGGTGACAGTTTGTCAGTCGACTATGTCATGATCGACCGCTATGAGACGGTCGGCCTGGCCGAGTGGGACAAGGCCGGTGATGCCCAAGGCTGGTCCACGCCCAACAATACCGGCATAGCGGTCAGCAACGGCGTGCTCAGTGGTACAACTAACGGCGATTCGCAGGTGACCAATGGCACCGCATTCGATGCCAACAAGTACAAGTTCATCCAGATCCGCATGAAAGCCTCGGGAAACAGCGCGCAGCTGTTCTGGGCTAATAACAACGGCTACACCGGCACGCAGGTGATCAGCCTCGGAGCCAACGACGGCAACTTCCACACCTACCTGATTGACTTCTCGGGTGAGTCGACCTGGACCGGTGCGAACATGAACGTCCGGCTTGATCCCGCAGCGGGCGTCGGCACGACCTTCGAGATCGACTACATCCGTGCCTCGGCAAACGCCTTGGTTCCTGAGCCCTCCTCGCTCGCGCTGCTGGGACTAGGTGCATGCATGCTCGCGAATCGTCGCAGGCGACGCTCGGTTTAAGTGACTGTCTTCCCATGGATGAGCCTGTTGAAGAGATCGATGAGGGCCATTGCTTCGGAAAGGACCGTCAGGGTCGCGACATGATGCACAGGGCCTTTACGCTTATCGAGTTGCTTGTCGTCGTCTCGATGATCGCGATCCTGATCGCGCTATTACTGCCCGCACTGGGGTCGGCACGAGACTCGGCGGTCCGCGCACAGTGCGCGTCGAACCAGCGGCAGTTGGCCGTGCTCGTCACCACCTACGCCACGGACAACAAGGGCTTGCTGCCAAGAGGCGGACGCGACAACACCTACGCGGCTGGCAAGTATGTCGAGCACACCCCCTTCATCTCAAGCGAGTTCCATACTTATATCCTTGAAAACGCTGGCGTCGGCGACAACCCCACGCGCGGAACCGAGGGCTGGTATGACACCGGCACCAGTCCGATCCTCGACTGCCCAAATTTCACACGCGGCTTTCAGGACAAGCAGGTTCGCTATTCCAGCGGTGTGCGCATCGGCTGGGTGATTGGTTACCAATACCTCGGCAGCCATCCGGATGTCGAAGCCTTCAATCGTGACATCCCCATCGCCGGGTCGAACAACAGCGACTGGCGCACCTTCATCAATCTCAGTGATGACGGCACCGGCGAAATCTTCACGGACTACAACCACTGGACCGCCACCACGGCAGGTTGGGTTTTCGTTGCACACACCCCAAAGAGCGCCCTGGATCAGGGCGGCGGGGCAAGGGCGTATACCAATAACGTCCTGAACGGAACACCCCCGGAGCAGGCCGGATCCGTCGGCGGCAACATCACGTTCATCGATGGTTCGGTGCGCTGGCGTAATCTCAGCGAAATGAATCAACATTACACCTCGTCAGGCACCACCTTCCCGGCACTCTGGTAACCACGCCACGCTTGTTCAAACCCGTGGAGAGAAAACAAGTTCATGGGCGACGACCTTCAGCTGCGCTGCCGACACTGCCTCAAGCCGCACTACAGCAAGTCGCCGGAGGCTTCGCAAAAAACGCTGCTTCGACGGAACCTGCGGCGGATGGCGAGGTGGATGATGGCGTATGATTGATGACCCTACTTGCGACCGTTGTCAGAAAGGCACTCACGCATGTTGAAACGATCGCGCTACGCACTCGCCGCCGTCTTGATTGGATTGTCCGCACTGCTCGCTGCTCCCGTGAGCGAGGCCGAGGAAGCGACGCTCACCGACGAAGCGGGCAAGCGGCTGCTCGTCAAGGGTGCCGAGGGCAAGGCGGTGCTGACGTATGAGTACGCACACGAGCTGGGCGAGAACGGCAAGGTCACGTTCGACACCGCCAAGGTCTTCTATCACGTTGTCGGGCCGGATGGAAAGCAGACGATCACCAAGGGGCCGGGCGGGAAGTTCCCCCACCACCGCGGGATCTTCATCGGCTGGAACAAGATCAAGCACAACGGCAAGAACCACGACCTCTGGCACGTCAAGAACACGACGCAGAAGCACGTGTCATTCATCAAGCAAGAAGCCGTCGCCGGCCAGACCTCCGTCATCAGCAACATCGACTGGGTCGGCACCGAGGGCAAAGCCGTCCTCAAAGAAACACGGTCCGCCACGGTTCATCACGACGCGGGCGTCGCCTACGCACTGATCGATCTCGTCAGTATGCTGACCGCGGCGCACGGCGACGTCGAACTCAACGGCGACCCCGAGCACGCGGGCGTCCAGTTCCGACCGAGCCAGAAGGTCGCGGAGAACAAGTCGGCGAAGTACGTCTTCCCCATCGATGACGCGAAGGGGAAGAAATACGCCGGCCTGGACTGGGCCGCGGAAACCTTCGAGATCGACGGGCAGAAGTGGACCGTCCAGCACATGTCCCACCCCAGCAACCCCGACGACAACGCCCGCTGGTCCGCCTACCGCGACTACGGCCGATTCGGCGAGTTCCCCGTCATCAAGATCCCCGACGGCGAGACGGTCACCCTACGCTACCGCTTCCTTATCACCCAAGGCGAAGCCCCTCCACGCCAAGTGCTCGCCAAGACCTACGCGGCGTATGCGGAGTGAGCCGGCTGGCATTAAAGTTCGTGTTGGGTGATCGGAACTTGACGCGTGCAAGAGCGTCCAATCGCTACCGACCTGTTGCAACCCCATTACGGAGAACCGCCATGCGAACGAAGATGCTGCTGACAATGCCCTTGATGGTCCTTTTTGTGGCGGGGGTCGCGTTCGGGTTTGTTCCCGGCGAAGAGAAAGAGGCGGGCAAAGAGGCGCCGAAGATCCCGGGGATCACGAAGGTGGAGCCGGGCACGAAGATCAAGGACATCAAGTCCGATCCATTCACCATGAAGGGCGTGACGATCGAGGGCGGGGTGATGGAGATCAAGGTCAGCTATGGCGGGGGGAATGAGGAGCACGAATTCACGCTGTACTGGAGCGGGATCACGACGCGGAGCTACCCGCCGCAGACGAATGTGTTTCTGAAGCACGACGCGAACGGGGATATGGCCGAGGCGCTGATCACCAAGACGCTGCAATTCGACCTGGCGGACATGAATAAGCCGATGGTCATCACGGTGCGCACGGACCATGGGGACCAGGCGAAGGTGACGTACGGCAAGCCCTGAGCATCCCCGGCACCCATCCACGTTAAACTTGCAGCAAACCGGCCCGCGGATAGCCGTCGGTGGCCGTGCTGTTGGCAATGAATCAAAACATTTGAAAGGTGTCGCGCATGTTGAAGGTTCTGATCTTATGCCTGGTTTGTGTGTTCACGGGTTGCACCGCGACCGAGAAGCTTTCGGTGGATACACACCCGGACACCAGCGGCTGGGCGCCGATGTTTGCGGCGGACCTATCCAACGCGGATTATCCGGCGGGGGTCTGGACGGTCTCGGACGGGGTGCTGACCGCGAGCAAGGACCAGAGCATCTGGACGGCGCGGGATTACGACAACTTTGTGCTGGATCTGGAATTCAAGACCGGGGCTAACGCGAACAGCGGCGTGATCGTCTACAGCACCGACACGAAGAACTGGATCCCCGGCGCGATCGAGGTGCAGATCCTCGACGACCAGGGCGACAAGTGGACGAAGGTGAAAGGCCACGGGCGCTGCGCCGCGATCTACGGACACGTCGCGCCGAGCAAGAGTGTCACGAAGCCGGCCGGCGAATGGAACCGGATGACGATCACCTGTGTGGACACGCAGATCGATGTCGTGCTCAACGGCGAATACGTCACGACGATGGACATGACCCAGTTCACGTCCAACGAGGTCAACCCTGATGGAACGAAGATCCCCAAGTGGTTGAGCAAGCCCGTCGCGACGCTGCCGACGAAGGGCAAGATCGGCTTCCAAGGCAAGCACGGCGGCGCCCAGATCTGGTTCCGGAATATGAAGATCAAAGAACTGGGTGAGTAAAGCCCCCCATGCTGATGCAATGCGTGCAAGTCGATGGCCGATCGGCCTACCTCGCTGACACCGCGCGGGTGACCGGCGAGGTCGTGCTGGGTGAGGGCGTGAGCGTTTGGCCCTCCGCGGTGGTGCGCGGGGATGTGGCCAAGGTCACCATCGGTGCGGGCACGAACATCCAGGACAACGCGACGGTGCATTGCGACTCGGGCAGGCCCAACACGATCGGAGATGGCGTGACGATCGGGCACAACGCGGTGGTGCACGGCGTGTCGGTCGGCGATGGCTCACTGATCGGCATGCACGCGACGGTGCTCGGCGGGACGGTCATCGGCAAGCGCTGCCTGGTCGCGGCCGGCGCGCTGGTGCCGCCTGGGCTTAAGGTGCCGGATGATCACGTCGTGATGGGCGTGCCGGGCAAGGTCGTGCGTGAGACGAACGCGAAGGAGAAAGACTACCTCGCGTGGCTGTCGGATCATTATGTGACGTTGGCCAAGCGTTATGTGCAGACGCCTGACGACTCGAGCCTGCGGGTCTATGGCAGCGGTGATTGATCCACGGGGTTGTTGTAGGATGCGGCGATGAAGCGAACACAAACAATCGGGCTGATGCTGGCGTTGTGCGGTTGGCTGCTGGTCGGCTGCGGGCCGAGCCATCAGCGCGTGCCGGTGCTGGAGACGGGGCGCTTGCTGCACCTGGCGGTGAATCTGCCTAAGGACAAGGCGTCCGACGCGAGCGGGACGGTGTACTACAGCCTGTCGTCGCGTGGCGAGGGATACAAGGGCAAGGCCTTGGAACTGCAGGGCCGCAACCTCATCGCGACGCTCGATACCAAGCAGCTCGCGCCGGGCCAACACGTGGCGTACTACTTCGACCTCTTCGCCGGCGGCGAGGGTCACTCGCTGGGCTCGGCACAGAAGCCGTTTATCACCGACATCGTAGACCACACTGAACTGGTGCAGCGCTCCACGACCAGCAGTGTGTCGTTCGGCAAGGCCGGCCAGAAGATCGTTTTCGAACTGGACGCGGATCGGTTCACGGTAGGCAAAGCGGTGCTGAGCTACACGGTGCCGGACCTGCCGGGCGTGGTGACCCAGCCGATGGCGCCGAGCAACGGGGTGTGGGTCGCACAGGTACCGGGCTCACGCGTCGCACCGGGGACGTGGTCGTGGCGCATCGACGCGGAGATCGAAGGCATCGTCTACACCCACCCGGTGTCCGACGGCGGGTTCGCGAGCTTCAACGTCAAGCGGTAACGCCACCGACGCATGGGTGCCACACAACTGCGCACGCAGCTGTGTGCGAGTGGCATTGTGCTCTTCGTTCTCACGCACACAGCTTGCTAAAGCAAGTTGTGTGGCACCCCGGTCAAGAAAAATAAGTCAGACTCGCTAGGATGTCCCGCCATGACGCCGACGGACCCGCCTTCGCCTGATTTGGATAACGCCCAAGAGGTGCTCCGCCGTGTGTTCGGCCACATCGCGTTCCGTGGCCAACAAGCCTCGGCCATCGAGCGCACGCTCAGCGGCAAACACACGCTGGTGCTCATGCCCACCGGCGGCGGCAAGTCGCTCTGCTACCAGGTGCCCGCCCTGCTGCTGCCCGGGCTGACCGTGGTGCTCTCGCCCCTCGTCGCCCTGATGAAGGACCAGGTCGATGCGCTCAACGCCAAGGGCGTCGATGCCGCCTACATCAACGCGACCCTCTCACGCAGTGAACGCGACCAACGCTACGAAGACCTTGCGACCGGCCGTTACCAACTCCTTTACGTCACTCCCGAGCGCTTCCGCAAAGAAGCGTTCCGGCAAGCGCTGGCGCAGCGCAACATCTCACTCTTAGCCGTCGACGAAGCGCACTGCGTCAGCGGGTGGGGGCAAGACTTCAGACCCGACTACACCAGGCTCGCCGAACTGCGCGGACTGATGGGCAACCCAACGACGATCGCGTTGACCGCGACCGCGACGCCGCGCGTCCAGCAGGACATCTTGACACAGCTCGGCCTGGGCGACGAGATGTCGCTCCTGAGTGAAGGCATCGCCCGGCCAAACCTGAGCCTGGATGTCGCCGAGGTCTGGGGCGACGACGAGAAGCTGGACCTTATCTGCCACGCCGCGTCGGAGCTGCGAGCCAAAGATACTTCTTCAGGCGCGGGCATCGTGTACTTCGCGCTGATCCGTACGCTCGAGGCATTCAGCGAACGTCTGCGCGAACGCGGCGTGCCACACCTCGTCTACCACGGCAAACTCGACCGCAAGACACGCAAGCAAACGCAGGACCTGTTCATGGCCAAGAGCGCACCCGGCGACACCCCACCGATCGTCCTCGCAACAAACGCCTTTGGCATGGGGATCGACAAGGCGGACATCCGCTTTGTGCTGCACGCCGAGGTCCCAGGCTCGGTCGAGGGCTACTACCAGGAGATCGGTCGGGCCGGGCGTGACGGCCTCGCCTCAAGATGCACGCTGCTCTACGACGAGCGCGACCTCGAGACGCAGATGATGTTTATCCGGTGGTCGAATCCCGGCGCGGAATACTACCAACGCGTCGCCCACCTCGTCGAACACAACGCCGAGCAGGTCCACGCCTTCGGCATCGATTGGCTCCGCGAGCAACTGCACGGCAAACAACGCGGCGACTTCCGCCTCGAGACCGCGCTCAACCTGCTCTACCGCCACGGCGTCATCAAGCCCCGCACCAGCAACGAAGGCGCCAAGCCCATGACGATCGAAGAAGCCATGCAGCAGGGCCTCATCGAAGTCGTCGCCGACCTGCCCGACGCACTGCTGGACGAAGCCGCGCTGGCTGACAAACTACGTGCCGACCAGCAGCGGCTGTACGCCATGGTCGAGTACGTGCGCAGCGAAGAAGACCGCAGCGCGTTCCTCAACCGCTACTTCGGTGTCGGAGATTGATGCAGGAATAAAAAAGCCCGGCCGAAACCGGGGCTTAATTCGATGGCATCGATTCAGCGAAGCTTTCTAACTCAGACCCGCACCGGCTCAAAGCCCTTGCGGTAGTCGCGCTTCACGATCGTCTTGGTCGCCTCGGCGTGGTTGGTGAATTCAAGCTTTTTGCTGTCCCACTTCAACTCCTTGCCCGGGAACTTGGTCGCCTTGACCGCCAGCAGCGAGCCCTCGGTGATCTTCAGGCCTACGCCGAAGGGCGACCAGTGCAGGTCGGGGTTATGCTCGCCCAGCGCGGTGTTGACCCACTCGTGCCAGTGGTTGAAGTTCTGGAACTTGGGCATGCCCGGCAACTCTTCCCACTTCACGCTTTTGCCGTCGCGCCAGATCTCGAGCTTGCCGCCCGCCGCCAGGCAAAGCGTGCCGCCTTCGCAGACGAAGCTGGTCTGGTTGCCGCCGACCGTCGCCTTGGCGCCCTCGGGCAGGTTCAGTTCCTGGGGCGTCGGGACCTGACCCTCATCGGAATAGTGCAGGCGGACCGTCTTGGCCGCGAAGGCATCGGTCTTCGTCGGGTAGGTCATGACGGCCTTGGACTTGAACGCGTGGAACATGCCCTCGGGCGGGTCGGTGACCTCGGCCTTGACCGCGATCGGGCTGTCCAACTCGGGGAACGCGTAGAAGATCACGTCCAGCAGGTGGCAGCCCCAGTCGCCCAGGCCGCCGGTGCCGTACTCCCAGAACGCGCGCCACTTGATCGGCGCGATGCCCGGGCGGTAATCGATCAGGGGCTGGACACCGCTCTGCCACAGGTCCCAGTTCAACTGCTTTGGCGGGGCCTCCACAGGGTTGACCTGGCGGTTGTTGAAGTATCGACCCCCGCCCTTCAGGCCCGAGCCGGTGGTCACGTAGATCTCTTTGCACTTACCGAGAATGCCGGACTTCATGACATGGACCGCGGCACGTCGGCCGGCGCCCTGCATACGCTGGTTGCCCATCTGCGTGGACAGGCCGGGGTTCGCTTCCACGGCATTGCGGAGCAGCGCGACCTCTTCGAGCTGTTGGACCAGCGGCTTCTGGCCATAGGTGTGCTTGCCCTTGGACAGCGCGAGCGTGTCGATGGCGCAGTGCGTGTGGTCGGGCGTGGCGCAGATCACCGCGTCGAACTTGTCCAGGTGCTTGTCGAATGCTTCCCGATAGTCGGCGACCGCGAAGGCGTCCGGGTGTGCTTCGTTCGCTTTGGCAAGCACGTTGGCATCAACATCGCATAGGCCAACAATCTGGGCACGCGGGTGGCTATTGACCTGGGTCCGGTCGAGCCGGCCGACGGTGCCGGTCACGCCGATGGACAGCACGTTGAGCTTGTCGTTCGGGCCGATGCGTCGCGGCTGGGCGGACGGCGCGGCGTAGCACGCCGAAAGTAGCGAGCCGGTAGAGATAGCCAACCCGGAGGCGGCGGAGTATTTAAGGAAATCACGACGTTTGATAGACATGGCAGGCTCCAAAAGGGTGTATCCGACTGAAAAGCAGAAACGACATGTTAATACAAGACGGCCGATTCAACAGCGAAGCCTTTGCCCGCCGGCGAACATTGTGCTCTGGGATCGCAAATGGGGCCAAAACTGTTTCAGAGAATCTCAAAACAGCAACACCCATCGCATACACGAAGGGGGGCACGAGAGATGAGCTAGACCTCGATCCCTTGTTAAGGTTTAAAGAACGGGTCAGGCCGCGTTTGAAGACCGCACGCGGTCCAGATCAACCACCCAGTCGGGTGTCTGCTGCAGATACTCGTTGAGCCAGCGCTTGCGTGAGAAGTAGTACCAAGCGGTCGCGCCCTGGACAGATACACCCACGATCAGTATCAACGCATAGGCCGCGAGCGTCGTGGACTTGATCATCTCCTCCATGGGCTGCAGCGCAGTCGCGAGCTCGGGCGACTGGTCCATCGCCTGGGCGTAGGGGCCCGGGCCGGTCAGGGCGTTGTAGAGTTGCACTCCACAGTAGAGCGCAATCAGGAGACAGCACGCGATCTGGTTGGTGCCGAGTGTGGATGGACCACGCAGGTCCAGTTGCTGCAGCCGGCGTCGACCACGAAACTCGTTCCAGGCGAGACCCGCGAGCGCGACCCCCGCGATCAACGAACTTACACTGAACAACGCAAACAGCAAAGAGAAGGCAGCGAACACCGTAAACGACCACGCGTTAAAGCTGGCGATCTTGAGCGCACGGTTGATCTTCTTTCGCTGTTGCTGGGCGCGGGCAATTTGTGCGTGGTGCTCGGGTGTCAGCGGCTGAGCCGAGGCGGGATGGCCCGGCTGATTCACGCCGCTTGCGTGATGCGACAGGTGGGTCGCGTTCGAGATAGGGAACGATTGGGTCACAATCGTTTTATCGGCTCGTTTCAAGCCCATCTTGGCCCGATCCGTATGATGCTTAGGACGAAGTGCCTTCTTACCCGTTGGAGCCGCATGAAAGTCGACTTCAAAAAGACGCTGCCCTGCTACAAGGCCAAGCCCGGCGTTTTTGGATTGATCGAGGTGCCGACGCTGCAATACCTGGCGATCGATGGCGGGGGCGGGCCAGCGTCGCAGGACTTCCTCGACGCGATCGCAACGCTGTACCCCGTCGCGTACACGCTCGAGTTCATGTCCAAGGTGCAGCTTGATCAGGACTACGTCGTGCCGCCGCTCGAGGCGCTCTGGTGGGCGGATGATTGGGCGGTGTTTACCACGAAGTTTGATAAGAGCAAGTGGGACTGGTCGGCTCGAATCATGACGCCGGACTGGATCGACTCGGCATCATTTGAGCAAGCGGTCGAGCAGGTACGGCAGAAGAAAGACCTGCCCCTGCTCGATCGCTTGCAGTTCGTATCCACAGACGAAGGGCTGTGTGCGCAGACGCTTCACGTCGGGCCTTACTCGGACGAGGGCCCGGTGCTCAAGGAGATGCACGAAGTTTTCATCCCCGCGCAAGGGATGCAGATGAGGGGCAAGCACCACGAGATCTATTTCAGTAATTTCCGCAAAGTCGCTCCGGAGAAACTGCGCACGATCCTGCGTCAGCCGGTGCAGCCCATCGCTTAATATTCCGCGCCCATAAGCCATTCATGCGTGCCCGCCCTCCCCAATTTAAAGGTAGGCCGTTCTTTCAGCCATATAAGCGTTATACCTTCTCGTGGTTTTTGGTCTTTTAACCCTCTCGGGGGGTTCTAGTGATTTAGCTGTGCACCTATGTTGAGATGACGTAAGCCTTTTCTGACTCGTTTTCATCTCTCTATAAGGATGCTGTTATGCAGACCACACACACAATTATCGCTCGGACCCATATCGCACTGGCACTGTCACTCGGGCTAGGCGCAGCAGGTACATCGCTCGCCGACGACCTCGCCCCGCCGCCTTGGGATCGTCTTGGCGCGGCGAACTACACCACCGCCGCGGAATGGGAGTTCTTCGCCTCCGGCCCGATGACCTACGTCGCCGACGGCGTCGAGGTGCCCTACATCGGCGGGGACGGCGGCGGCGGCTTCCCATCCGACCTGCTCACCGCAGGCGATATCAGTTGGAGCAGCTACGACGGCGATGGGGCATGGACGGCCAACCCCGGCGGGGCCGACGACGCGATGCTCAACTTCCGCGTCTCCAACTGGGTCGATACCGAGCCGCTGAAGATCATCCGTGTCCAGATGGTCTACGACCGCGGCGGCACCTCGTCTGCACCTTACGTCTTCGACATCATCCCGTTCGACCCGCTGGGCATCGACAGCGTCACGTCGATTAGCGTCACCGACACGCCGATCCCGCTGGACGCGCTGGGCCGTATTCACCGCCTGGAAGTCTGGGAGATCGAACCAAACCCCGACTTTGAATCCATCCAGATCGTCGTGCCCGACGGCGTGAGCGTCGACCAGATCGTCATCGACACGATCTCGACCGTACCCGAGCCAAGTGCCCTTGCCATCATCGGGCTGGGCGGCCTGCTAGCAACCCGTCGCCGACGCGCGTAAAGCCAAGCACATACACAACACCCAAGGGCAGCCTGATCGGCTGCCTTTTTCATTGAAAAGCGTGTGTTGGTCTACCAGTAAAACTCGCGCCCGACCTTGGTGAACTGGTATTCCAGGTCGCGGTCCGCGCGATAGGTTGTGCTGCCGTCGTTGTAGAGCGAGTGCCCGCCCAGACCCTGGTTGTCCACGCGGTGCGAGTACCAGAAATACGGGTCGGGGTTGCCCGACAAACGCACCGAGATGTCGGCCGCCAGCAGTGTGTCCGAATCGTCATCAAGATCGTTGGCGACGGCTTCTTCGGCCTGCGGGAACTCGGTGGGCGCGTAGTTGGCCAGTGACATGTAGCCGAAGTAGGTATTTCCCGGGTTGACCGAACCATCGGGGTTTTTAAACCGCCAGTGCTTGGACATGTTGAAGAAAACCTCATACGGGCAGTACAAAACATCGAGGACGAGCAGGTCGTTCTGCAAGAATTCGCCGAGCCCGACCATGTAGCCTTCGCCACGTTGCTCCGCGACTGGCCCGCCGTCGTCTTCGAAGTGACCGAACGCCCACTTGCCCGGGTCCACGCCCTCGGGGTATTGCCCCTTGTTGTCGACCGCGAACGTCGCGAACGCGATGCCGACCTGGTGCAGGTTGTTGGCACAGGTGATATCGACCGCGGACTTGCGGGCGCTGGACAGCGCGGGCAGCAGGATCGCGACCAGCAGCGCGATGATCGAAATCACCACGAGTAATTCGATCAGCGTGAAGCCTAGGCGGAACGATCCCGTTTTCAAATCCGTCCATCGCATGAAAGCATCCAACAAATCACTGATGTGCGAACGCACAGAAGACCCATGGATTCTAATGCGTACTTGGCCGAGGGGCCAGACTTCGTTGGCAGAATCACCGCGATTTAGAACGAAAAAGCGTTTTTAGAGTTTGCCGACCTGAATGCCCTGGCCAAGATTCGCCATCCCCGTGCCGAAGTAAGGCATGCCCATCGGCAGGACCATCGGCTCCTCAAACGGGCGGTATGGCACCATCGCCGCGATCTCGTCCAGCCGCTGCATCACGTCCGTCGGCAGCGGGCCCTTTTGCACATCCTCGACGCCGGCCTGCAGGTGCGAAGGCTTGGATGTCCCCAGCAGGACGGTACTCGCCGCCGGGTGCTGCGCCGCGAGCCGCACACCGAGCGAGGGCAGCGTGAGATCGGTCTCGTCCAAAAACGCATAGAGCGCCTGGAACTGTTGATGCCGCGCCGCCGACATCCACGCGGGCTTCGTCGAGAGGTACGCGTCGTAGCGCTTGGCCAAGCCGCCCTGCTGCAGCGAGCTGCCCATGAACACCCCCATGCCCTGCCGCTGCGCCTCGGGCAGCAACTCCAGCCCCGCCTCACGAAAGAGCAGGCTGTAGTTAAACGCGGCGAGCAACACATCGAACTTGCCCGACGCGACAAGGTGGTGCATCTCATTGACGGTCGTCCCGCCCAGCCCCGTGTGACGGATCTTGCCCTGCTGCTTGAGCGTATCGAATACCTCGAGCACCGGGCCATCAACCTGCTGCGGATCGGTCCACCAGTTGTATTGCTGCGGGCGGTCCGGCTCGTGGATGATGAGCACATCGATCGACTCGCGTCCAAGCAGGCGCAGACTCTCTTCGACAGAAGCGAGCAGCCCCGCGCTGTCTTGCGGGTCGAAGGGGATCGGTCGGCCGCCGAGCTTTGTGGAGATCACCAGGTCGTCGGGCACATTGGGTGTCAGCGCCAGGGCCTTGCCGAGCGTCTCTTCCGAATTGGCGTAGGCCGGCGCGGTGTCGATCAGGTTGATGCCCATCTCAAACGCCCGTGTCAGCGTGTCGACCGTCGCGTCGACCCCGCCACCGAGATCAGAGGTGAACAGCCCGCCGAGCGCGAGCGGTGAGACGGTTAGGCCGGTTGTTCCGAGTGGGCGTCGTTGCATGCGACAGATCGTAGCATGCCCATGCGATGGCTTAAGCCGCGGCGGTATAGGCCGGCAAAATCTCTGCGGCCAGCTCGATGATCTCGCGGATGGGGTCACGGACCTCGCACTGAGTGTCCGCCAGCTCACGCAGCGTCAGCCAGTGCACATCGCGCGGCTCGTGGTCGGGGGTCTGGCCGACGAACCGTGCAAGGAAGGTCTGAGTCGGGTGAATACGGCCGCTCTGCTTATGGTGCAGATAGCTGCCCAGCGGGTGGTAGTCCTCGGTCAAGACGCCGGCCTCTTCCTGCGTCTCGCGCACCGCGGTCTGGAGCGCCGTCTCGTCAGGGTCGATCTTGCCGCCGGGTAGTGTCAGCCGACCCGCGTCGCGTCGGCTGGAGATCAGCAGGAAGTTCGGCTGCCCCAACAGGTGCCGATGCACCATGAGCGCCGCGCGGGGCTTGCCGAATCGTTCGGTGTCGATCGGCGATGGCGTCAGGATGGGGCGACTACTGAAAAAACTCATGGTACATCTGTAACGGTTGTCTCAATTGCATCGGTGACTGGGCGAGAGTGACTTAAGTCCAATAACAAAAAATCCGCAATGCGCAGACAACAATCCGCGCGGCACGGGTGTGTTAGGTTTATGAGTGATGTCTATCTCAATAACCGATGCGTCAGCGCGTCGCCCCGGCGTTCTCACGCAACTGCTTGGCGGCCGCAGCGGCACGCTCGGCCGCAGCGGTGATATCCGCGGGTGGCACATCTTCCTCTTGGGTTGAATCGGATTCGCCGGCTGCACTGTCCGGGTCTGCATCCAGCATCGCCGCCGTATCATCCGTCATCGCCGCATCGATCTCTGGGTCTAGGACCGTCGGTACGGTCTCAGGCTCGTCGTCGGCCTGGGCATCGGTCGCCGGCTCGGACGCGGCAGCCGCGCTGGGCGTCGCACTACCCAAAACCGCGGCGAGTACCGGCTCCTGCTGCGCCAACGAGCGCACCACCTCGGTCATACGCGACTCGACCTTGGCCAGCCCCTGCGTCGCATCATCGACTTGCTGCTGCGCCGCCTGGAGCGCGGCCTTGGCTTGGGTAATCGATTCGCGGTGCTGCTCGGCTTCGCTGTAGAGCGGCTCGAGGACCTCATCGATGCGCTGGCCTAGGGTCTTCCGGTCGGTGCTGTCGCTCATTGCTGCGTTCCTTTGGTGTTGGCCGGACAAGAATGTCGGCCTCAGTGAGTTCGGCACGGCAGTGCGCGAGCCTTGAGCCGAAGCCGCTATGGTCCGGCAAGGTCCGAAAATATCACGCTGTAAAAGGGCTCAGCGTCTACTCTTTGGTGTAGCGTGAGATCAGATCAATCAGCACACGCTGCTCCGGCCGAACGCTCAGGGACTTGCGCCAGAGGCTCAGCGCATCCAGACGCATCGCCTCGTCTTCGCGGCCGTCGCGGAGGTAGATCGCCATCAGACTGATGCCCATGCCGTTGAGTGCCGCGGTGTCCTCGGTGTTGTCACTGAGCACGCTGCGATAGGCCTCGACCGCCGCTTCGAACTTGCGCTGCTTGAAGAGGACCAGCCCCATGCGCTCGCGGGCGATCGGATCGCCGCCGTCGCGCTCGATGGCGCGCAGCACGTTCTCGGCCCGCTGAAAGTTGCCGAGCTTCAGGTGCGCGTCGGCCAGGCCCAGCATGACCGGCTTCGCGGCGTCCCCCAACTCAAGGGTCTGCCGGTACGCCTCGACCGCGTTCTTGTAGTCACCGGCCAACGAATATGCCGCGCCGAGGTTCGCCCAACCGGCCTGTGATTCGGGGTTGATCTCGACCGCCTTCCTGGCAAAGCGGATCGCGTCGTCGGGCCGACCGGACTGCAGGATCGCGGTGCCCATGTCGCGGTTGGCTTCGTAACTGTTGGGCCGGATGCGCAGCGCCCGCTCGTAGGACGAGATCGCGCGTGGCAGGTCGCCGGAGAGCTGGTTTGTAAGCCCCAGCAGGTAGCGGGCGTCAAAGTTATTAGGGTCGGAGACGACGGCCCGGCGGTAGGCCTTGTCGGCCTTATCGTAAACCCCACGCTCACGGAAGATGTCGCCGATGCCCAGGTGCGCTTCGGTCAGCTTCGGGTTCTCCTCGACCGCGCTGGTGAAGGCGGTCAGGGCCTGGGCGGTGAAGCCCTCGCTCTTGAGCTGCTTGCCCTCGTCGCTCAGCACCTGGGCGCGGCTGGCCGCATCGGGCTCGACCACCGGGGCACCATCCGAGGTGTCGGCCGATCGGCCGCGGCAACCCACGACACCGCTGGTGAGGATGAGCAGGCAACAAAAGACGTAGGGCAGTCGTATCAGCATGATGACTCTGTTATCGTCTGACTCCGGCCACAACCCAAGCCGTGATCGGCAAACCCGATATCGACGCCTTATCGGACAACATAAGATACACCCCCGCCTCGATTGCTCCTAAGGAAGATAGACATGCCGCGAACCCTCTCGCTGATCGCCACGCTCCTGCTCGCCCTCGCGTACGCCGGGGCCGGCCTTGCGCAGGCCGCGGACGCCAAGCCCGCCAAACGCCCCAACATCATCTTCATCTTCACCGACGACCACGCCTCCCAGTCCATCAGCGCCTACGGCAGCAAGATCAACCAGACCCCGCACATCGACCGCATCGCCGAGGAAGGCGCCATCTTCCTCAACTCTTTCTGCGGCAACTCCATCTGCGGTCCCTCCCGCGCGTCGATCCTCACCGGGCTTCACGCCCACGCCAACGGCTTCAAGGACAACACCTCCAAGTTCGACTCCTCCCAGCAGACCTTCCCCAAGCTGCTGCAGAAGGCCGGCTACAACACCGCGATGATCGGCAAGTACCACCTCTGGGACAAACCCAAGGGCTTCGACTTCTGGCAGATCCTCCCGGGCCAGGGCGAGTACTACAACCCCGACCTCATCACCCCCGAGGGACGCATCCGCGTCGAGGGCCACTGCACCAACGTCGTGACCGACATCGGGCTCGACTGGCTCGAGAACAAGCGCGAGAAGGACAAGCCCTTCATGCTCATGCTCCAGCACAAGGCCCCGCACCGCACGTGGATGCCCGCGCCCGAAGAGCTGGGGTTGTATCGCGATAAAGACCTCCCCGAGCCGGACACGCTGTTCGATGACTACAAGGGCCGAGGCCCCGCCGCGAAAGAACAGCTGATGGAGATCGATCGGCACATGTTCTACGCGTACGACCTGTACTGCCCGCTCGATAAGAACGAGGCGCTGTACAAGTACTACGAAGGCAAGATCGGCCGGCTCAACGACGAGCAGCGGGCCGAGTGGGACAAGTGGTACGAGCCGGAGAACGAGGCGTTCCGCCAGAACAAGCCCAATATGTCGGACAAGGACATCGTCCGATGGAAGTACCAGCGCTACGTCAAAAACTACCTCCGCTGCATCGCGGGCGTCGACCGCAACATCGGCCGCGTCCTCAAGTACCTGGACGACAACCCGAAGCTCAAAGAAAACACGATCGTCATCTACTCGTCGGACCAGGGGTTCTACCTCGGCGAGCACGGCTGGTACGACAAGCGTTGGATGTACGAAGAATCACTCGCGATGCCGCTGGTCGTGCGCTGGCCGGGCGTGATCAAGCCGGGCACCCGCGTTGAGCAGCTCGTGCAGAACATCGACTACGCGCCGACGTTTCTCGACATCGCTGGCACCAAGCCCGAGACCCCGATGCAGGGCCGATCGCTTCTGGACCTGATGGATAAAAATGCTGAGCCCTGGCGCGATTCGATCTATTACCACTACTACGAGTATCAGAAGTTCGCCCACATGGTCGCCCCGCACTACGGCGTGCGCACCGACCGCTACAGCCTGATGCACTTCTACCACGAGAAGCACGGCTACTGGGAGCTCTACGACCTGGACAAAGACCCCCAGCAACTCAAGAGCGTCTACGACGACCCCGCGTACGCCGAGACGATCAAGAAGCTGAAGATTGATCTGAAAGGCTTACAAAAGCAGTATCAGGTCGGCGTCAGCGAGCCGGAGAAG
>Ga0213866_10001453_pt1 | contig 17570 bp, 19 predicted proteins | sample PICome_11_FD_160079 | JGI IMG/M metagenome (GOLD analysis project Ga0213866, IMG submission 160079) | Coastal seawater microbial communities near Pivers Island, North Carolina, United States - PICO284 | ecosystem: Environmental > Aquatic > Marine > Coastal | place: USA: North Carolina...
CGATTTTCAACAAATCAGCACGGAAATTGACAGCAATGGGTTGATGGTCATCACGCTGGATCGCCCCGATGTGATGAATGCCTTTACCGCGCGCATGATGCATGAAATTTGTTCAGCACTTGATGAGGCCGACAACAATGATGCGGTGCGCGCGGTGATTTTCACCGGTCAAGGCGACCGCGCCTATTGCGCCGGTGCGGATTTGTCTCAAGGCGACAAGACGTTCAATTATGAGAAGCGTCAGGACGAGGCCGGTAAAGCCAGCGTTGTCGGTGATGATGGCAAAATTGACTGGAGCAATGAGCAAGTGCGCGACAGCGGTGGCGTGTTGACATTGCGTATTTATGAATGTGTGAAGCCGGTTATTGGCGCAATTAACGGCGCAGCGGTTGGCGTTGGCGCCACTATGTTGCTGCCAATGGATATTCGCATTGCTTCGGATAATGCCCGTTTCGGCTTTGTTTTTGCCCGTCGCGGCATTGTGCCGGAAGCCTGCTCAAGCTGGTTTCTGCCACGCATTGTCGGCATTTCGCAGGCTTTGAAATGGTGCTATTCGGGCAATATTTTCGGCGCGGAGGAGGCGCTGGCCAGCGGGCTGGTCAATGAGGTGGTGCCACATTCCGACCTGCTTATTCGCGCCAAGCATATTGCGCTGGAAATGACGCAATTGAGCGCGCCGGTCTCGGTGGCGCTGACCCGTCAAATGCTCTGGCGTATGCTCGGTGCGGATCACCCTATGGAAGCCCATAAGGTTGACAGCAAGGCGATTTTCGGGCGCGGGCGCATGAGCGATGCCAAGGAGGGGGTCAATTCCTTCCTTGAAAAACGCGACCCTGATTTTACCGACAGTCCGAGCAAGGATATTCCGGAATTCTACCCTTGGTGGGAAGCGCGCAAATATAGCTGAGCCGACCAAATCGTCAGTCTGTAGCGTCGGTTGCGGCCATTTCGCTGGCATGGCGACCGATTTTCAGCACTGGCGTGAACAGGCACAGCCAAATCGTAAAGCCAATCATCAATAGGGCAAAAACAGCTGAAGCCTGTTGTGGGCCGAGATATTCGGCCACCAGACCGGTTATCATCGCACCAAAGGGTGCAGCGCCCAAAAAGCCGAGATTGTAAATCGCCATCACCCGCGCGCGGGCATGGGCGGGCGCTTCCACCTGCACAATGGTGCGGCTCATAGTCATATTCACACCGGCGGCCAATCCCCAGCCACCGGCCAATAGGCAAAAAATCCAAAAGCTCGGCGCAAAGGCTATCAGCAAAAGCATGATTGAGCCGACAAACAGCGCCAGCACCATAGCGCGCCCGCGTTTGACAATTGGCGGCAGGCGCATCATCAGCATGGTTGTGCAAATCGTCCCGCCCCAGAAAATCAGGCTCATTATGCTGATTTCAAGCTGGCCGCCGTCAAAGACATTCCGCACTATCAGTGGCAGGGCGACCATGAAAATGCCAATAAAAAACATGCCGACCGACAAGGTGGACAACACTACCGGATAAAGCGTCGGAGAGTTGGCGACAATGTGAACACCTGTCCGCCAACCATGGTCGGCAATATGTTCGGGGTCTTCCTCGCTTGGCTTATGGGCAATCGGGGGCATATCGGGTAGAGCCAGCGCGCCAGCCAGCCCGACCAGCAGCGCCAGCGATTGCATGACTGGCATTGCCCAAGGGCCAGCCAGAGGCGCCATTATGCCAGCCAGTGTAAAGCCAAGTATTTGGGCGGCAAATTGGGTAATCATCGCCTTCATGACGGCGTTTTGAATGTCGCTATTGGTGACGCGGGGCAAAAGCGCATCGCGTGTCGGGGCAGAAAAGGCCGACAATACGCCCATTGCCACAGCAAAGACCAGCATATGCCAATAGGCCAGCGACGCCGTCCAGACCAGCCAGCCCAAAATCGCGGGCGGCATGGCGGCCAGCAAGTGAATGGTGATGAGCGACCGGCGGCCATTGGTCTGGTCGGCAATGGCTCCGGCATAAAGCAGCAGGAATAATTGCGGCAAGGACAGGGTCATTTGGGCAATCGCCAATTGCGTGGCGCTGGCACCCAGCGTGATAATTACCAATGTCGGTATCATCACAAATTGCAGACCCATGCTGCCAAACCATGAGCCGACACCGGTCAGATAGGCCGGCATGGCACCGGAGGCGACGGTGGGTGATATTTCCGACCGATCGGATGGATTTTCGGACTGGCTCATAAAACTCTCTTCTGCGCGCCACTATAAGAGTGCGGCCAAAAGAAAGCCAAGAAAAATAGTTTGCCTAGCCGCGCTTGCGCCCTGATTTTTTGCGTTGCGCGTCGCGCAGGCTTTGGACATGCGGCCAGAACTTGTCGGCAAACTCATTCAGCGTGTCTTTCTGCGCCGTGCCGCGCAAGGGGCGGATGCCGATGCGGCGTTTATCGCCCAACATCAAATCCGCAAAGCCGGACAGCATAAGGACGCGCCCTTGGCGAAAGTGAATGTCGCGCAAATGCCGCTTGGCTGGTTACGCAATCGCAAACCGGACAAGCGTTTTGGCATTAGCGAGATTGAATTCGACGCCGGGGAAAAATTGCTGAAAATCTATGACCGGTCGGGCTTTCAGGCGATGACATGCATTGACTTGTCGCGGCCGATTTGTGATGGCGGGCAGGGCAGCAATGGCGAGGGGGCAGATGCGGCGCTTGCCCATGCGATAGATGCGCGGCGCAAATTGCAGGCCGCACTGGATTATGTCGGCCCCGGCCTGGCCGACATGCTGGTTTCCATTTGCTGTGAAGCGCGCGGCTTGGAGGAGTGCGAGAAACTGTTCGCCCTGCCACAGCGCTCGGCCAAGCTGATGTTGAAACTCGGCCTTATGCGCCTGTCAGTGTTTCACGGACTTCAATCAGCCAGCGCCGCTTCCGCATCATTCCGGATACGCTGAACCATAGCGTAAAAACCGTTGGAGCGTTGCGGCGTCAAATGCTCGGCCAACCCCAATTGCGTGAAAGCCTGCTCGGCGTCAAAGGCGATGATTTCTTGGGCAGGCTTGTCGGACATCAGGTCAAGTAAAATAGCCACCAGCCCGCGCACAATATGGGCGTCGCTGTCGCCGCGAAACCGCATTTGCGCGGCGTCGCCCTCGCTGACAAGCCAAACCTGGCTCACGCAACCCGGCACTTTATTTTGCTCATTATGCTCCTCGGCACTTAGCGGCGTCAGCTTATTGCCCAATTCGATAATATAGCGATAGCGGTCTTCCCAATCATCAAACAGGGCAAAATCATCCAACAGGTTTTGCAATGGCATGGTTACTCTCCTATATGTGCTGATGTAGCCGTGCCGGCGCCCAAGGGCAAGGGGGTGCGGCAACCGGTTGCGGGCTGAATTTCGGAGTGGCTGGCCATGCATGTCAGATTAAAGGCGGAAATATATATTCAGGCATTGACGCGGCGCGTGTTTGCCGCCGGTGCGGCCGCTTATATTGTGCGGCGCGGTGATGCCGATGCGGGTGGCCTTTTTGTGCGGGTTAATTGTCTGGACGGCCATTCTGGCGTGTTAACGATTTTCACCAATATGGATGGTGCGCGCGTCTGGCGCGTTCTGGCCGCGCTTGATACGCCTGATGCTGAGGCCGATGCCCTGCTGGCGCGTGAAACGGCGCGTGACCCGGATATTTGGATTGTCGAAATTGAAGACCGGCAGGGGCGGCATTTTCTGGACGAACCGGTTGAGGGCGCGCTATAAATCGCTGACCCTGACCGGCGGGTCGAGACAGGCAGGAAAACCGAGCCATGCAGCAATTGATGGAAAATTTTATCACTCTGATTCAGGAAGTCTGGGCGGCTGGCTCATTCGGTATTGGCATGGGCAATATGCTGCTCGCCTTGGCAATTTTCCTGTTTTTTGCCGTGCTGCGCGGCCTGTTTGCGCGCTTTGTGTTGGGTTGGCTGGGGCGTTTGACGGCGCGCACCAAGACCGAAATTGACGATATGCTGCGCGAGGCGATTGAACGCCCGCTGAAATTCTTTTTCGTTGTGCTGGGGGTTTTCTTTGCCAAGGAAAGCTTGGCGCTGACCGGCCTGCCTGCAGAGCTGGCTGATAATGTGATGCGCTCCTTGGTTGCCATTGCGCTGTTTTGGGCAATTTACGCGGCCAGCACACCGGCGGCGATAGGCTTGCGCCGGATTGAAGATGTGCTGTCGCCGGAAATCGTCTCTTGGTTCCTGACAGTGTTGCGTTGGGGAATTATTCTGACCGGTCTGGCAACCGTGCTGCAAATCTGGGGCATTCAGATTGCTCCTATCATTGCCGGTTTTGGCCTGTTTGGTGTGGCTGTGGCGCTGGGCGCGCAGGACTTGTTCAAAAACCTGCTCGGCGGTCTGTCCATATTGATTGAACGGCGTTTCAAAATCGGCGACTGGGTTGAAGTGGCCGGTGTGGTGGATGGCACGATTGAACATATTGGCTTTCGGTCAACCCGTGTGCGCCAATTCAATCGCGTGCCGGTGATTGTGCCGAATAATATGTTTTCCGACCATGCCCTTATCAATCATTCGCAAATGACTTATCGTCGGATTTACTGGACGGTTGGGCTTGAATATCGCACCAGCGCGGCGCAATTGGAAACCATTCGAGATGACATTATGGACTGGTTGGACGCCCATCCGGGCTTTGTCACCGGCGATGAGAATGTGCCGTGTTTTGTGATGGTCGATAAATTTTCAGCCAGCTCAATCGACATGATGGTCTATTGCTTCACTTACACGGTGGCGTGGGAGGAATGGCTGAAGCACAAGCAAGAACTGGCCTTGGCGATAAAATCCATTGTTGAAAAAGCCGGTGCCGGTTTTGCCTTTCCCAGCCAGTCAATTTATGTCGAGCAATTGCCCGGCGCAAATACGCTTTAACCAGATGCGCTTACAGCCCGTGACGCCGCCACAGCGCACCGCGCTGGCTGTCGGCTGCCGGTTGGTAAGCGTCGGATAATTCGCCCAAAGCGGCGGTGAATTCCTCCAGGCTGATATGCGGGGCAAGCTCAAAAGCGCTAAAGCCGCAGCGTTCCATGAATTGCCATTGATCATGCAAGACTTCACCAGTGGCGCGCAATTCGCCGGTGAAGCCCAATTGCTCGCGCAAAATACGGGCATTGGAATAGCCGCGCCCATTGCGATAGACCGGAAACTCAATCGCCACCAATTGCACCATATCGAGATAGGGTGCCAGCTCATGCACATCTTCGCCCATTTGCTGCTTGCCCTGATTATCGGCGCGCAGCACCACACCAAGCGGCGCATTGCGGGCTTTCAGCGCCTCGTTTTCGGCGCGCAGGCGGTCAAGCGAGATGATAGAGGGCGCATCACCCAAAGCTGCGTCATCTTCCAGATAAACCCAGTCATCGGCGCAGACAGCTCGGTCTTTAACAAGCTGATAGTCACTCGGCATAAAGACGCTCCTTAAACGGGGCCATGCCGACGCGGCGATAAGTGTCGATAAAACGCTCACCGGTCTGGCGCTGGTCAAGATAGGTTTCCACCAAGATTTCCACCGCATCGACAATTGTATCTTCGGTAAAGGCGCGTCCGGTAATATCGCCAAGGCTGGCGGTTTCATCGGCCGCGCCGCCCAACGAAATCTGATAAAACTCCGTGCCTTTTTTATCGACACCGAGAATCCCGATATGGCCGACATGGTGATGGCCGCACGCATTGATACAGCCGGAGATTTTGACCTTCAATTCGCCAATATCATATTGCCTGTCCAAATCGGCAAAACGGGTTGATATGTCCTGCGCCAGCGGGATTGAGCGCGCATTGGCCAGATTGCAATAATCAAGGCCGGGGCACGCAATGGCGTCGGAAATCAGCCCCAGATTGGGGGTTGCCAAATCGTGTGCGGCCAGCGCGTCATAGACGGCTTTGACATCGTCAAGCCGGACATGTGGCAGGGTGAGATTTTGTTCATGCGTTACGCGCAGCTCATCAAAGCTGTATTGCTCGGCAATATCGGCCACACAGTCAATTTGCGTGTCGCTCGCATCGCCCGGCACACCGCCAATCGGCTTTAGCGAGATATTGACAATCGCATAGCCGGGCTGCTTATGCGCCACCACATTGGTTTTTACCCAATGGGCGAAAGCGGCATCTTCGGCGCGCGCGGCCTCGAACTTATCGCTGGTGGCGGGCAGCTCGGCAAAAGCGGGCGGGGCGAAATAGGCGGCAATGCGCTCAAGCTCGGCTTGCGGCAGGCTGAGCATTTGTGAGGCGTCAATTTTGGCAAATTCGGCCTCGACCAGACGACGCATTTCTTCTTCGCCCGTCTCATGCACCAGAATTTTAATCCGCGCCTTATAGCTGTTGTCGCGCCGACCGAGCATATTATAGACGCGCATCACCGCTTCCAGATAGGCCAGCAATTGCGCGGCCGGCACAAAATCAGCCAGTTTTTTGGCAATAAAGGGCGTGCGCCCCTGACCTCCGCCAACATGCACTTCATAACCCGTTTCGCCAGCTTGGTTCTGCGCAATCACAATGCCGATATCGTGCAGTTTGATGGCGGCGCGGTCGTTTTCATGGCCGGTCACAGCGATTTTGAACTTGCGCGGCAAATAAGAGAACTCTGGATGGAATGTTGACCATTGCCGGATAATCTCGGAAATAATGCGTGGGTCTTCAACCTCGCCGTCAATCGCGCCGGCATATTGGTCAGAGGTAACATTGCGGATGCAATTGCCCGATGTCTGAATGGCATGCATTTCAACGCCGGCCAACTCGTCCAACAGGTCGGGAATATCTTTCAGCGCCGGCCAATTATATTGAATGTTCTGGCGGGTGGTGAAATGGCCGTAGCCGCGGTCATATTTGCGCGCAATATGCGCCAGCATCCGCATTTGTTTGGAAGATAAAGTGCCATAGGGTATGGCAACGCGCAGCATATAGGCGTGTAATTGCAGATAGACGCCATTCATCAGCCGCAAGGGTTTGAAGGCATCCTCGCTCAGACTGCCATCCATGCGCCGCGCCACTTGGCCGCGAAACTGTTCTACGCGGTCAGCAACCAGTTTGTGGTCAAACTCATCATAGCGATACATCAGGCACTCTCCTGCGCGGCCTGTTTGCCCAAATCCGGACGGATGGTCGGCCCTTTGGCGCGAATGGTCTCGCGCACGCTGGCGGGCAAATAGCTGCCGTCATCTAGTGCAATAACCTCAAAAAGATAGGGATCCAGCACATGCGCCTCAATATCAGCCGGGCTGGCTTGCGCCAGCAAGGCGTCGGCAGCTTCGCCGCCCTCAGCTATGGCAGCCGCGTCAAAGGCTTCCGCCCATGCGCCTGAGGCGGTGAAATAGACAACTTCGCCATCAACCAGCCGGTTGCCGGTGACGGCCTGAAATTGCGCGCCTTTTGCACTGTGCTGAGCCATTTTATCTCCCGTTGAAGCCCCTGCATCTAGCAGGATTTAGCAATATCCGTCAATTGGTTTGTAGAATATAAAAATATACAAAAATAAAGTGTATAATTAGCGGTTGGCTTCCTGAAAACTGTCATGCCAGCGATGCAGGCAAAGATATTCAATAAAGGTGAGCGTGTAAAAAAGCGCAATGCCCAGCAGGGAAAGCAAGAGCAGGGCGGCGAACATGGTGGCGATTTCAAGCCGGTTTCCGGCCTCAATAATCCGCCAAGCCAGACCGGTGCTGGCGCCCGAACCGGCGACAAACTCGGCCACCACCGCGCCAATCAGCGCCAGCCCGCCGGAGATTTTGGCGCCAGTCAAAATAGTCGGCAGGGCGGCGGGCAGTTCCAAATGCCACAATCTTTGCAGGCTGCCAGCGCCAGCCAATGTCAACAAATCATGCAATTGCGGGTCAATACTCCGCAAGCCTTGAACCGAATTGGACAACATCGGGAAAAAGGCGACAATCCAGGCAATCAGCACCATAGCCGAATTGACATTGTCAAAGCCGAACCAAATCAGAATAATCGGCGCAATCGCCACAACCGGCGTGACTTGCAGGGTTATCACATAAGGGTAAAAGCTGCGCTCAATCAGCCGCGAACGGGTGAACAGAACAGCCAGCCCAATGCCGCTGACAATCGCCCAGAAAAAAGCCAGCAGGGTGATTTCCAGTGTCACCAGCAGCGATGCGGTCAATTGCCCGAAATGGTCAATCAGTGCCGCGCCAATCGCACTGGGCGGCGGCAGCACAAAGACCGGAATATCGGCGCGCGCCACCCAGATTTCCCAGAGTGCCAGCAAAGCCAACCCGACCAGCACTGGCAGCGCAGCAAGTAAAACGGGGCGCAAGCGATTCATCACGCACCGCCTTGCATATTATGGCCGAGCGCATTGGCAATCGCATCGCAGGCCGAGTGAAAATCCGGCGCGGCGCGGAAATTGCCGCCGCTTTGGCGTGCTGCCTGACCGGCAATGGCAATATCCGCCGCCAAATGCCCCGCACCGGTCATCACCAATACGCGCTCGGCCAGATAGGCTGCTTCGGTGACGCTATGGGTGACAAAGACAATCGTGCAGCCTTGCGCCTGCCAAATGGCACGCAAATCATCATCCAGCCGGAAACGGGTCAATTCATCCAGCGCGGCAAAGGGTTCGTCCAGCAAAAGCAATTGCGGTTGCGCCGCCAAAGCGCGCGCCAGCGAGACGCGCATTTTCTGCCCGCCGGATAATTGCCGCGGCAGCGCATCGGCGCGCTCATGCAGGCCGACCAGTGCCAGCGCATCGCTGACGCGCCGGTCAATCGCGTCTTGCGCGAGGCCGGATAATTTCAACGGCAGAGCGATATTGGCACGCACATTGCGCCATGCCAGCAAAGTCGGCTCCTGAAACACAAAGCCAACCGCCGCATGGTCGCCGCGATTGATAGCCCCGTTTTGCGGCACGGCCAGACCGGCCAGCAGACGTAACAGGCTTGATTTGCCGCAACCGGAGGGGCCAACCAAAGCGGAAAAACTGCCCGCCTCAAACCGACAATTCAGCCGGTCGAATAGCGGCTTTGCTGTAGCCGTGGCGGCGGCATGTGCCTGATGGTCGAAGCTGACAGCATCAACGATAATCGGCTGAACGGGTTGCGTCGGCGCGTTTGTTTCAAAGGCCGTCATGGTTTTGCGTCTTCGCCCTGATTGATGAATTGCGTGGTAAAGGCGGCACGCCAGTCCAAATCCTTATCATAAACGCCGCTGCCAGCCATCGTCTCGAAAAAGTTTCGCCAACGCTGTGTCGTCATCGCCCCAATTCCATAAGTGACCGCATCGCCGGACAGAACAAGGCCGCGCGCGCGCATTTGGTCAATCGCCTGATTGACAATATCTGCCGTCATATCGGGGTTGGCCGCCATGATAAGCCGATTGCCCGGAGCCGGATCGCCGTAAATATAGCTGCGCCAGCCTTCAATCGAGGCATTGACAAAAGCCTGCACCAGCCCCGGTCGCTCGGCCACCAGCCGGTTTTGCGCCAGCACCATTGAGGCATAGCTGGGATAGCCATAATCGGACAGCAAAAACACTTGCGGGGTAACGCCGCCGCGCGTTTCTATCGTATAAGGTTCAGAGGTGACATAGCCTTGCTGAATAGCGGTTTTATCAACCAAAAAAGGTGCCAGATTGAATGTGTATTTGCGGATTTGCCGATTGGTGAACCCATATTCGGCGCGCAGCCATGCCCAAAACGCATCAATCGTGGCATCGGCCACCATAATCGGCTTGCCCTTCATATCAGCCAAGGTTTTGATATCGTCGCGCTTATGGGTAATCAGCACTTGCGGGTCTTTTTGAAACGCCGCCATCACCGCCTTGGCCGGCACACCAGCGCGCACCATATTGAGGGGGATAAAACTGTTCGACCCCATGCCGAAATCAATCGCGCCAGCGCCCAGTAATTGCGGAATGTTAATGCCCGGCCCTCCGCTGCGAATAACCACATCCAGACCGGCCTTCTCATATAACCCAAGGGCTTTGGCCTGATAAAAACCGCCCTGTTCGGCCTGCGCTTTCCAATCGGTCGCAAAGACCACAGGCTCAAGCGCGCTGACCATATTGCCCGACAGCATAAAAACCAGCATGGCAGCCCAAAAGCGGCGGAAATTAAGTTTCATAATTTTCATTCGGCGTCGTCAATTTTCAATGATTAACACTGACAGATGCCTGATTTAGCGTCAATATGCCGATAGCGAGGCTATCAAGGATGAGTTTGTGACCAAAACCGACAAATCAGAGCAGCCATATTGGAAAAATGTGCCATTGGCGGAAATGTCAAAGGCGCAATGGGAGGCATTGTGCGACCATTGCGGTAAATGCTGTCTTGTTAAATTGGAAGATGAGGAAACCGGCGATATCGCTTTCACCGATATTATTTGCGACATGTATGATGAGGCCGCATGCGGTTGCGCGAATTATGCGCGCCGCACCGAGCTTGTGCCATCCTGCGTGCAACTGACGCCGAAAAATCTCGGCCAGCTCACCTTTATGCCGCCAAGCTGCGCCTATCGTCTGCTTTATGAGGGGCGCGATTTACCCGACTGGCATCCGCTGGTCAGCGGTGATGCGATGACGGTGGTGGAAGCAGGCATGTCGGTGCAGGGGCGGGTGCGGCATGAAAGCGATATGGCTGACCTGTTTTCGCCCGATGCGGTGGAAGCGCGCATTGTTGACTGGCCGCTATTGGAAAAAAAGGCCGAAAAAAAATAGGGTTTTGGGTTGTTGGCAAGGCGTTGAATCTGTTTCAATTTTCCAGAAACATCCTCTCATATTTTGTAACTATATGAAAAAAAAGGAAAATATCCGTTGGCAGGCCGCGCGGTCACTGCTATCTATTCGGGCATAACCAGAAAAAGAAAACTGTTTTGGCGCTATTGATTTGAACCTCAGCGCCTTGAGCGCCTGAATGGCTTAAACCCCTGAATGACTTGTAAACACGGCCAAGCATCGCGGCGACATCACAAAGCAGTGAGACCATGACCCAAGACACTCTTTCGCCGCAGCTGGCGCGCCAGCATGAGGCGCTTGTGCGCGAGCTTGACCATATTCGCGGCCAATTGCCGGATAATGCCGAAGATATGTCGGAGGCTTTTGAGCGCTATGCGCGCACACTGGCCGGAGACAGTGCTGGTCGGGTTTTCCGGCGCGGGAAGGTATCAGCCCTTGCAGACACCCGTGCCAATGGGCAAAACGCGCACGCCGCTTGCCGCTGCACCGGCAGGGCGTTGGGATAATGGCGACGGGTTTGAGATTGATATGGGCTGCGGTGATTTACACAGCCATGCTCCGCTTGCCGTGCTGGCTGGGCAGAACCGGTTGGCCGTGCAGACCCCGCTTGGTTGGGAAATCATCCAATTTGCCCGCGCCGAGCTTATCGCGCCGAACCGTTATCGGCTGCGTCAATTATTGCGCGGCTGTCTGGGCAGTGATGCAGTGATGGCGGCCAGGTTAAAAGCCGGTGCGGCCTGCGTTTTATTGGATGACCGTTTGCAGCCTTTGGCTCTGGCTGGCGAAGCAGTGCCGGAAATTATTTCCCTGCATAATGGCCCGGCGGGATTGCCGCATACCGGCTATGGCTGGCGCGAGAAGCGTTTTTCCTTCAACCGCGCGGCTTTGCAGTGCCTGTCGCCCGTGCATGTCAAACAGCATATTCAGCAGGACGGGGGATTGCATATTGGCTGGACGCGCCGCAGCCGGAAAGGCGGCGATGACTTTGAGGCGGTTGATATCCCGCTTGGTGAGACCCGCGAAGCCTATCGTTTGCGGCTGCTTGCCGATAATGCCGAACTGGCAGTGATTGAAACCACTGTGCCGCATTGGCTGTATTCCAAAGCCTTGCAGGCGCGCCACCGGCAAGCGCATCCCGACGCTCAAAACTGGCATTTGGCGATTGCCCAAATCAGCGCGACACAAGGCGCCGGTGCGGAAGCCATTGCGCGGCTTGGCTTACCCCTTGATTAACCACCAGCACCGCGCCCTATCAAAAACAATCTGGAGAACCCCATGACCCAATATACCACACCGCATTTGTCGATGGATTATCTGGTGCCGGAACAGGCACAAAAACATGTCACGCTGAACGAAGCGCTGCGCCGCCTTGACGGGCTGGTGCATTTGAGTGTGCTTTCGGCCAGCCGGACAACGCCGCCGCCCAACCCGTCCAATGGCGACCGCTATCTGATAGCGGCCAATGCGCTGGGTGACTGGCAAAACAAGGACGGTCAGATTGCCCTATATGAAGACACGGCATGGCGGCTGCTTGCACCGCAAACCGGCTGGCGCTGCTGGAATGAAGCGGCCGGGCAATTGCTGGTTTACAATCGCGATAAATGGCAGACGCTTGAGCCTTCGGCACTGGCGGGGTTGCGCTTTACCAAAACCGATGCGCTGTTTGACTTTTCCAAAACATTGCCTGTGCTGAACATTCCCGCGCATAGCCTGTTTTTCGGCGTGACCGGTCGCATTGTGCAAAGCCTGACAGGCGCGACGAACTGGCATTTGGGGGTGGCGGATGGGGCGACCCGTTTCGGCACCAATCTGACGGTCGCTGCCGATACCCTCATTAACGGCCCGGCCAATCCGCCCGCTGTCTATTGGCAAGCGACGCCTTTGCTGGTCACGCCTGTGGGGGGTGCTTTCACTGGCGGGCAGGTGCGGCTTTGTGTCTTTTCGCTTTCCCTCCCTGTCCCTGCCGCCTGATTTCGGCTATCTTCTGCTGATAAGCCCGTGTCGGCTTTGGCTTATCAGCAGGAGGAGCAAATGACACGTCTGACAAATGCCGCATCCAGCGTATCTGATGCCCTAAATACGCGGTTTTCTTGCCGCGCCTTTCTTGACAAACCGGTCGCCGCCGAAGATGTGCGCTATCTGATTGAGACAGCGACGCGCGCGCCCTCCGGTGGTAATTTGCAACCCTGGCATATTTGGGCGATGCAAGGCGACCCGCTGCAAGAGCTGGTCGCTGATATTAAAGCCAAAATGGCCGACCAACCGGGCGGCGAAGGCTCGGAATATCACATTTACCCACCCGATTTGCAGGATCCCTATAATAGCCGCCGCCGCGATATTGGCGAGCGCATGTATGAGGTGCTGGGCATTGCGCGCGAGGATAAAATCGGGCGGCTCGGCCAAATGGCTCGCAATTTTGAGTTTTTCGGCGCGCCCTGTGCGCTGTTCTTCGCGCTTGAAAAAAACATGCAGGAAGGCCAATGGTCGGATATGGGCATGTTGATTCAGTCCATCATGTTGCTGGCGCGCGAGCGCGGCCTGCATTCCTGCCCACAAGAGGCATGGGCAATTTGGGCGCCGAGTTTGAAGCAGAGGCTCGCTATTCCCGATAATATGATTTTCTTTTGCGGGCTGGCACTGGGCTATGCTGACCCGGATGCCGATATCAACCAGCTTGAAAGCCCGCGCGCACCAATGGATGAAGTGGTGCGTTATATCGGGTTTTAGGATTATCTGATGGGCGCTTTGGTGTTCTGGATAGCCGGAGCCATTTTGGCCGCAGGCACGGCGTGGTGGCTGACAGCATCTTTGCAGCCAAGTGCAGGGGCGCGTCTGCCCGCCCGTTTACGTATGACATTTATTATGGGCTTTGTGCCGCTTGCGGGTCTTTTGCTTTATTTGGCGCTTGGTGGCAATGGGCGCGCCGATGCCCCTTTGGCCGAAAGGCTGGCCGGGCCGCTGGACGAACTGCCTGCCGGTGCGGTTCTGGTGCGCCTGCAAAGCGAATTGCGCGCCCGTCCGGATGATGCGGAGGGCTGGCGGCTGATGGCGCGGTTGCGCCGGTCAACCGGGGCGCATGAACAAGCGGCTGATGCGTGGCGGCGGGTGCTTGAGCTGGGCGCGACGGATGCCGAAGCCTATACAGGACTGGCGCAAGCGCTGATTGAAACCGAGCAAGGTCTGGTTGGTGAGGCGGCGACCGGCTTGCTGGATGCCGCTTTGGCGGCGCAACCCGACCATATGGCGGCGCGTTTCTGGCGCGCCACTGCCTATCGCCAGCAGGGCGAGACAAAAGCCGCCACGCAAATGTTCCGCACGCTGATGACGGAATTGCCCGAAGCCGCGCCCTTGCGCGCTATGCTGGCGCGCGAATTGGCTGGTTTGCAAGCGGAGACGCGGGAATGAGCCAAGACTTGCGCCCTCTCAAAATCAATCAGGCGAAAAAAAAGCGGCTTATGGTGATTGCCGCCGGGCTGGTGTTTTTGGCATTGGCGGCGACGCTGGCTCTGACGGCGCTGGAGGACAATATCGTCTTTTTCCGGTCGCCCAGCGATATTGCCGCAACCCCGCCCGCGCCGGGCGAGGCGATAAGGATTGGCGGGCTGGTGCGGAATGGCAGCGTCACGCGCGACGGGCTGGACGTGCAATTTGCTGTCACCGATTTGGCGCATGATGTCTCAGTTGCCTATCGCGGCATGTTGCCGGATTTGTTCCGCGAAGGGCAGGGCGTGGTGGTGGAAGGCCGTTTCGGGGCGCAGGGCAATTTCGTGGCCGACACTGTTCTGGCCAAGCATGATGAAACCTATATGCCGCCGGAAGTCGCCGATGCGTTAAAAGCGGCGGGCAAATATAACCCCGAAACAACCCCCTATAATGCGCCCGATATTGACGCGCATAATATGAAAGGCGCGGCGCAATGATTGTCGAGCTGGGTCATTTCGCCCTGCTGCTGGCGCTGTGCGTTGCCTGTGTGCAGGGCGCGTCTGTGCTGCTGTGCCGGGGGCTGGACGAGGCGGAAATGTCAGCGCGGCGATTGGCGACACGCGCCGCCCATTTGCAAATGGCTCTCTTATTATTGGCGTTTTTGGCGCTGGCCTATGCGTTTTATGTCTCCGATTTTTCCGTTGCATTGGTTCACGCCAACAGCCATTTAGCCAAGCCGACCATTTACAAGCTGGCCGGTGTCTGGGGCAATCATGAAGGCTCCATGCTGCTATGGGTGCTGATGCTGGCTGCCTATGGTGCGGCTTTTGCCCGCTTTTCCCACCGCCTGCCTGATGGCTTTGTCGGGCGCAGCCTGATGGTGCAAGGCTGGCTGGGCATGGCTTTTCTGGCGTTTCTGATTTTTACCTCCAACCCGTTTTTGCGGCTCGACCCGGCACCATTTGAAGGACGGGGCTTGACGCCGATTTTGCAGGATCCGGCGCTGGCCGCGCACCCGCCTTTGCTGTATGGCGGCTATGTCGGTTTTTCCCTGTGCTTTGCCTTTGCCATTGCCGCGTTGATGCAGCGCGAGGTCGGGCGCGATTGGGCGCAATGGGTCAGGCCGTGGATTTTGCTGGCGTGGATTTCGCTGACATTGGGCATCGCGCTCGGCTCTTTCTGGGCTTATTACGAGCTGGGTTGGGGCGGTTTCTGGTTCTGGGATCCGGTGGAAAACGCCTCGCTCATGCCTTGGCTGTCCGGCACGGCGCTGCTGCATTCCGCCCTTGTGATGGAAAAACGCCGCGCGCTTGTGCGTTGGACATTGCTGCTGGCGATTTTAACTTTCGCGCTTTCCCTGTCCGGCACTTTTCTGGTGCGCTCCGGCGTTTTGACCTCAGTACATGCCTTCGCCAATGACCCAGCGCGCGGTGTCTTTATTCTGGCTATTCTGGCGCTGTTTACCGGTGGCGGTTTGGCGCTTTACGCTCACCGCCTGCCAGGGCTTGCCGCCGAGCGCGGCTTTGTGCCGGTCAGCCGCGAAGGGTTTTTGCTGCTGAATAATGTATTTCTGGCGACGGCGACTGTGACCGTCTTTCTCGGCACGATTTACCCGCTGGTGCTTGATGCGCTGGCTTTGGGCAAAATCTCTGTAGGCGCGCCCTATTTCAATGCTGTCTTTGCGCCGCTGACCCTGCCATTTTTGCTGCTCATGCCGCTGGCGCCCTTGATGGGTTGGCGGCAAGCCATGTTTATGGATGGTCTGCAAAAACTCGGCGCGGCGGCCTTGGCGGCGCTTTTGGTGACGGGCGGCTTTCTTCTTTTGCGCGGCGATGCGCCGATATTGCCGCTGCTCTTATTGGCCGCGTCGCTTTGGCTGGTTTTCGGGGCGCTGACTGATTTGGGGGTCAAGCTGCGCCCTTGGATGGCAGGTCGCATGGGTGCGCGGGCATGGCCGTCGGCTGGCTTGTTCGCCGCGCCACTGGCGCATGCCGGTCTCGGCGTCATGCTGGTCGGCGTGATAGCGGCAAGTGTCTGGCGGGTTGAAAAAGTGGTGGCTGCCGCCCCCGGCACGCGCGTTGACATTGCCGGTTACAGCCTGCGCTATGACGGGGTGCGCGATTTGGAGGGGCCGAATTATCGCGCTGAAACGGCGCGGCTGGTCTATCTGAACGGGTCAATGGCCGGCGCGCAATTATTTCCCGAAAGGCGGTTTTATCAGGCCGAGCGCGGCCAGACCACGGAAGCGGCGATTACCAAGAATCTAGCCGGTCATTTATATGCGGTGATTGGTGAGCCGGTGGATGATAAGCGCGTCTTGCGGATTTGGTATCACCCGCTTGTCGCGCTGATATGGCTGGGCGGTGTGCTGATGGCGCTGGGCGGAAGTTTTGCCTTGCGCGCGCGCATCGGCAAGCAGTGCGGTGCGGCATGACCCGCCTGCGCCCATCTTCTGCCGCGTTTGCCAAGGCCGTCGCCGTGATTTTTCTGGCCTGTATATTGACAGCCCCAACAGCCTTTGCGCTCAATCCCGGCGAGGCGCTCGACGATGCAGTATTGGAAAAACGCGCCCGTGCTTTGTCGCTGGAGCTGCGCTGTTTGGTTTGCCAGAACCAGTCCATTGATGATAGCGATGCGCCCCTGGCGCAGGATTTGCGCGCCCTTGTGCGTGCGCGCTTGCAGGCCGGTGACACAGATGATGAGATTCGCGCCGCCATTGTTGCCCGCTATGGCGAGTTTGTTTTGTTCCGGCCGGTTTTTGCATGGCACACCGCGCCGCTATGGCTGACCCCTTTATTGTTGATGCTGTTCGGTCTGTGGCTGGCATTACGCAAAGTGCTGACCCGACAGCCGGACACGCCACCACCACCCGAATCCCCGCCCGAAGCCCCACCCGAAACTTGAGCCGACAGGTTCCGCTTCATCCCGACGCCAAAGCGTATTAGTCTGTGGCTGTGATGGATATCCTGCTTGTGGAAGACGACCTCGCGGCAGCGGACTTGTTGAAAGAGAGTTTTGCGGCACGCGGCCACCGCCTGAGCCATGCTGACAATGGCGCGGAGGGTTTGCGGCTGGCACAAGCGCAAAATTATGATGTGCTGGTGGTTGACCGGATGCTGCCGGAAATGGACGGGTTGAGCCTTGTCCGACATTTGCGCGAAACCGGCCATCAAGTGCCGGTATTGTTTCTTTCTGCGCTTGGCGAGGTAGAAGACCGCATTGCCGGCTTGAAGGCCGGCGGCGATGATTATCTCATCAAACCTTATGTCTTTGAAGAATTGCATGCGCGCCTTGAAGCCTTGACGCGGCGCGGCGGCGACAGTGAGACGAAAGTCACGCTGGGCGATTTGACGCTCGACCGGCTGGAACGGCGTGTCACCCGCGCCGGACAGGAGATTGACCTGCAAAAGCGTGAATTTGAGCTGCTGGATTTCCTGCTGCAACATCAGGGGCA
>Ga0213866_10001455_pt1 | contig 17566 bp, 13 predicted proteins | sample PICome_11_FD_160079 | JGI IMG/M metagenome (GOLD analysis project Ga0213866, IMG submission 160079) | Coastal seawater microbial communities near Pivers Island, North Carolina, United States - PICO284 | ecosystem: Environmental > Aquatic > Marine > Coastal | place: USA: North Carolina...
GCGAGCCGGATTCGGGTGGCGCCAGGCGCTGTTGCCCCTCGCGGTGGTCGGGGCCGGGCTCGCCGTCGTGCCCACGCTGGTCATGGCCGAGAGCGGCCGATGGGACCTTCCCCGCGGTGACTTCAGTGGCACGTTGCCGTTCGCCGATCCCGTCGACGACGGGAGCTATCGCGTGCTGTGGATCGCGGCGCCCGAGAACGTGCCCGGCGGAGGTCGCACCCTCACCGACTCGCTTGCCTGGTCACTGAGTCTCGACGGACCTCCCGTGCTCACCGATGCCGGCGCAGCGGCCGACGACGGCGCCGCCGACCTGGTCGAAGCATCGCTCGACGATGCGTTCAGGGGCGACACGATGCGGCTCGGTCGAACCCTCGGCGGCCTCGGCATCAGGTACATCGTGGTTCTGGACCGGCTCGCGCCGGCACCGTTCAGCACCGACGGCCGGCCCGTCGACCCTTCCGTGGCCCATTCGTTCGCTCGACAGCTCGATCTCCAGCGGGTCGAGGGCATCAACACGGCGATGGAGCTCTACATCAACACCGAGTGGACCAGCGTGCGGGCCGCCGCGAGCCCGGGGTTCGATGCCGGCCGCGAGAGCCTCTCCGATCTCGCCGGCGCGCCGCTGGTGGGCACGGTCGGTGTCCTCCCCGGTCGCGACGCGGAGCTCAGCGGTCTCGTTCCCGCCGGCACCGAGGTGTATCTGGCCCAGACGGCCGACACCGGGTGGAAGCTCCGGGTCGACGGCGAGCGCACGGGCCGTCGGCGCAGCCTCGGCTGGGCGACCGTGTTCCTGCCCGACGGGGGCGGGCAGGCATCACTCGCCTACGACACGCCGATCTGGCGTCAGGCGGCGATGCTCCTCCAGGTCGCCGCGTTCGTCGTCGCGCTCGGGACGTGGACCCGCCAGCGCGTGGGCGGCCGACGGGTGGGCGCATGAGGCTGGCACGAGGGCTGGTGGTCCTGGTGATCGTGGCGGGCCTGGTCGCCGCCTTCCTCGTCGATCGCAACGACCGGCCGGTCACCGAGACCGTCCCCCCCGCCACCAACGGCGTGCCGACCGCGGAGCCGAACGGGGCATGGTTCTGTCCGGGCGGCTCGGGCCCGGGCGGGGTCGCCGGGGTGAACATCGAGCTCGTGAACGTCGGCGCCGAGGCGGCGACCGCGACCGTGGCCGGCGTTCGCAGCGGCTCGGGCCCCGACGCCCGATCGGTCGAAGAGGTGGTGGCCGTCGGCGAGCGGCGCCTGGTGCGCCTGCCCGAGCTGGTGGACGATGCGGACTGGATGGGCGCGGTTGTCGAGGTCGAGGAGGGCGAGCTCCTCGTCGAGCAGGTCTACGTCGGCGGTCAGGTCTCGGGCGAGACCCTTCCCACCGATCGTGCGCCGTGCCACAGTCGCACGGCGACCTCCTGGGTCGTCGCCTCGGGTGCGACCCGTGACGTCGAGTTCGGCGAGCAGATGTGGCTCTTGGTCCTCAACCCGTTCCTCGACGACGCCGTGCTCGACATCGCTTTTGATTCCGACGTCGGCGTGCAGACGCTCGAGGCGGTGGTCGTTCCGGCCCGCCGAGTGGTGGCGATCGACCTGACCGCGGAGATCACGGTGGCCGGCCGGGTGAGCGCAGTGATCGATGTCGTCGCCGGACGCGTGGCGGTCTCCCGCGTGCAGGTCGTGGAGAACGAGTTCCGGGCCGGCCTGACCGTGACCCCGGCGACCGCCGACACGGCGCCGGTGTGGTTCCTGCCCACGATCCACCGCGGCACCCGGGACGACGTGGTGACCGTGGTCAATCCCTCGCGGACGGAGACCGCCGAGGTCGACCTCGAGATCGTGGCGGACGGCGACGTCGCCTTCGACCCCGTCCTGCTGACCATCCGGCCGGGCCGGGCCGTGCAGGTGCCACTGGCCGACGAGGCCCGGCTCGACCGTCTCGAGTCGATGTCGATCGTCGCCCGCTCACTCACCGGCTTGCCGATCGCGGTGATGAGCGAGAGCGCACTGCCGTTCGACGGCCGGGTCACCAACTACTCGGCCACGGTCGGCGCCGACGCTGCGGCCACCCGATGGGTCGCCCCGGTCGAGGCCGACCTCGGCGGCATCGTGATCTACAACCCCTCGCAGACCGGGATCTCGAGCGCGACGGTGTCGTCGCTCGTCGACGGTGTGCTGGTGACGGTGGCCGAGGTCGAGCTGGGCCCCCAGCGCCGCGCCGTGATCTCGTCGGAGGATCTCGAGGGCGAACGGCCGATCGCCGTGGTCGAGGCGAGCGAGCCGGTGGTGGTCGGCCGCGAGTTGGCCGACGTGTCGGTCCACGCCCAGATGGTCGCCGTGATCAGCGGCGCCGAACCCGTACCGCTCGGCTAGAGATCGCCGGTGTGGCAGTCGGGCGGCACTGAGCCCGGTTCGCGGACCTCGGCCATCGCAGCCCACAGGTCGGTCGCCGTCATCGGACCGAGAAACGCCCGCTTCACGCTGCCCTCGGCATCGCAGATCACGAGGGTGGGCACCCCGTCGATCTTGTAGCGGTCGTGGAGGGCCTTCTGCGCCCCCACCTCGATCTCGACGACGGACACGTGGTCGCTCTCGAGATGGCGGGCCCGTTCCCACACCCCGGCGCAGGTGTCACACGTCGCCGAGGTGAACGCGGCCACGAGCCAGGGCGCCGTCGGGCGCGGGAAGTCGCGGCGGTCGAGCTGGACGGGGATGTGATGGGTGTTGGCCGCAGGCGCCGAGCGTGAACGGCCGAGTACGGCCGCCACCGCGCCGGCGATGGCGATGCCGCCCAGGACCAGGAGGACCCGATCCACGGCTCAGTTGTCGTCGGCGCCGGCGACTTCGGCCTGGAGGGCGGTGGGTTCGCTGACGCTCGGGCCCGCCGTCGACACCTCGATGAGACGCGAGACCTCGTCGCCCGAGATCGTCTCGTGTTCGAGGAGCGCCCGGGCGATCAGGTCGAGGCCGTTGCGATACTCGGTGAGCAGGCCGGTGCAGCGATCCTCCATCTCGACGAGGATGCGACGGATCTCGTCGTCGACGAGGCGCGCGGTGTCGGGGGAGTAGGACTTCGACTGCATCATGTCTTCGCCGAGGAAGACCGGTCCGCTGTCGGACAGCGACATCGGACCGACGGCCTCGCTCATGCCCCATTCGGTGACCATGCGTCGAGCGATGTTGGTGGCCTGCTGGAGATCGTTGGCCGCGCCCGACGAGTACTCGTCGAAAACCAGCGATTCGGCCACTCGGCCGCCCATCGCCATGACCATCCGTTGCTCCGCCTCGCGCTTGTCCATCGTGTGGCGATCCTCTGCCGGGAGGGTCATGGTCACGCCGAGGGCCATGCCCGTCGGGATGATCGTGACCTTGTGGACGGGGTCGTGCCCCTCTTGCACCGCCGCGCAGAGGGCGTGGCCCGCTTCGTGGTAGGCGGTGCGCTCGAGGTCTTCCTGGCTCTGCACCATCGACTGGCGTTCGATGCCGAGGAGCACGCGGTCGCGCGCCGCGTCGAAATCGGCGGCGGTGACGGTGTCTCCGCCCCGGCGGACGGCGAACAGAGCGGCTTCGTTGACCAGGTTGGCGAGATCCGCGCCGGACATGCCCGGCGCGCCACGCGCGATCACGTTGACGTCGACGTCGTCGTCGGTGTGCTTCCCCTTCAGGTGGACCGCGAGGATCTCCTTGCGATCCTCGAGCTCGGGTAGCGGGACGATGACCTGACGGTCGAATCGTCCGGGACGCAGGAGGGCGGGGTCGAGGATGTCGGGCCGGTTCGTGGCAGCCATCATCACGATGCCCTCGGTTGCCTCGAACCCGTCCATCTCGGCGAGCATCTGGTTGAGCGTCTGCTCACGTTCGTCGTGACCGCCACCGAGTCCGGCGCCGCGCTTGCGGCCGATCGAGTCGATCTCGTCGATGAAGATGATGGCCTTGCCCATCTTGCGGGCCGAGTCGAACAGGTCGCGCACACGGCTGGCCCCGACGCCGACGAACATCTCCATGAAGTCCGAGCCCGTGACCGACAGGAACGGAACCCCGGCCTCGCCCGCCACTGCCTTGGCGATGAGCGTCTTGCCGGTGCCTGGCGGCCCGACGAGGAGCACGCCCTTGGGGATCCGGGCGCCGATCTCGGCGAACCGGTCGGGGTGCTTCAGGAAGTCGACCACCTCGGTGATCTCCCGCTTGACGCCCGCGTAGCCGGCGACGTCGTCGAAGGTCGTGCCCGGTCGTTCGGTCGAGTAGGTCTTCGCCTTGCTGCGGCCGATCGACATGATGTTGCCCATCTGGCCCTGGGCTCGGCGCTGCATCCACACGAAGAAGAGGATGATGAGCCCGATGGGGAGCAGGAGCGGGAGGATCGATGCCCAGAAGCTCGGCTGCGGGGTCTTGAACTCGAGATTGGTGAGGTCGCGGATGAGGGCGGCGTCCTCGTCGGGCAGCGGGATCGGCCCCACGGTGTGGAAGTCGCCCGTCTCGGTGGTGAAGTCGATACCACCGTTGTTGTTGTCGTAGACGGCCTCGAGCACCTCGTCACGGTTGACCTGTTCGAGGAAGAACGAATAGTCGACCGACTCGCGCTCGTCGCCGGGCAGGAAGGCCGAGACGGCGAGGATGGCCAGCACGGAGCCGAGGAGAATCCACACGGCGTAGCGAGACCAGCCCGTGCTCTCCGGGCGCGCACCGCGGCCTGAGCGGTCGCGATCGCGAGGCGGTGGCGGTGGGGGAGGAGGAGGGTTGGACGCCATGAGTTCAGGGTAGACCTGTGAGGGGGGTGAGCGGTCGCCGCGGTCCCCGTCTCCTGGTTGATCGGCAACTACGGTTCGCAATGTGAATCGTCGATGCGCTCGCCCCGGCTGTGGTCGTCCGGCCACCACCACCCTGTCCTACGCCTACGCCCAGCGCACGGTGTGGCTCGACGACCTCCACGCCGAGGACTCGCCCGCCAATCACGACCTCTGCGCTCCCCATGCCGATCGCACCCATCCGCCGAAGGGCTGGGATCTACGGGACCGACGCGAGCTCTCGCCGGTCCACCGCCTGCGCTACGCCGGATAGTGGCCGGGTCCGCGTCGGTGCCGGCCCCGAGCTGGCGGGTCGTGCTCGCGGTGGTCGCGCTCGCGACCGGGTTCGTGCTCGGTCAGCTGATCGGCGGGGGCGTCATCATCAGCGGGGGATGGGACTTCGATGTCGCTGCCACCCCGGGGAGCGACATCGGTCGCGTCGCCGGCCAGTACGGCCTGGGGCTCGCGCTCGACCACAACCGCATCCCCATGCTCGTCCTGCTGGCGGTCAACGTGCCGATGTGGGCCGGTTTCATCGGTGTCCCCTTGCTCGCCGCGAAGTTCCGCGACCTCGACTGGCGTCGTGATCTCGGGTGGGCGATGCGGCCGGTCGACGTCGTCGCCGGACTCGGTGTCGGGATCGTCACACAGCTGCTCGTGGTTCCGGCCGTCTACTGGCCGCTGGCCGATGCCATCGACGCGGAGGACCTGGAGGAGCCCGCTCGCAACCTGATCGCGCTCGCCAACACCCCGGTCGACGTCGCCGCCCTGGTGCTCATGGTCGTCGTCGGGGCGCCGCTGGCGGAGGAGATCGTGTTTCGCGGGTTGCTGTTCCGCGGAATTCTCGACATGGAACACGCCTCCCGCGTGGCACTGCCGCTCGCCGTCGTCGCCTCGTCGGCGATCTTCGCGGCCTCGCACCTGCAAGCGCTGCAGTTTCCGGGGCTGTTCGTGATCGGCACCATCGCGGCGCTCGGGATGTATCGCACCGGGCGGCTGGGCACGGCGATCTGGATCCACGTCGGGTTCAACGCGACGGCGGTCGTCGCTGTGCTCCGTGAGATCTACTGACACCCTCAGCGGTCGAACCGCCCACGTATCGTGAGACTTTCCCCTGCCATTCCTCAACGCCCCGTGCTCCGCGCCGAAGGAGGAGCGACGGACGACGTGGGGACTGATGCAGATGTCGAGTTCGAATTGCCCGGGGTGCGACGCCCCGCTCGTGCAGATCACCATCAATGTCGGCGCCGGGGAGCGCACCCTCTGCAGCTGTGCCAAGTGCGACCGTCGGTGGTGGCAGGTCGACGGCCGATTCACCAATCTCGACGGCGTGATCCACGACCTGGGCAAGCCCGAGGCTCCTCGCTCACGCTTCCGTCGCTGAGCCCGACGCGAAGCGTCACCGAAAACCCGCTCCCGGATGGCAGCATGGGGGCGCCATGACCACGTCCACCCCCGCGCGGCCAGACGCATCGCCTCCCCAGACCGCGCGTCCCCAGACAGCGCGTCGTCGGACAGTGCGTCGCCGATTCGACCGTCGCACCCTGGCCAGTGCCGGGATCGTCACCTTCGTCATGGTCTTCCTCGTGTGGACGATGTCGCCGTGGGCGTGGTTCGTCGACTCGACGCCCACGGGCGGCGACATGGGCGCCCACGTCTGGGCTCCGAAGTTCCTCCGTGAGGAGCTGCTGCCCAACCTGCGCCTGACCGGTTGGTCGCCCGACTGGTACGCCGGATTCCCCGCGTTCACCTTCTACATGATCATCCCGTCGCTGGCGATCGTGATGGTCAACGTGGGTCTCGAGTTCTCGATCGGGCCGCTCGACATCGACCGCGACTTCTACGCCTTCGTGGGTCTGGTGCTCGCGGTGAGCGAGCTGACCCGGCGCCTGCAGGCCGATCGAACCGTCCGTCGCACCCTGATCGGCGCCGCGGCGGCCATCAGCATCGCCCTCTCGTGGCGGTGGGATGGGCAGCTGCGCGACCCCGAGAGCATCCTGCCCTGGTCACCGATCGACCCGTTCACCTACAACGACGCGTCGATGGACCTCGCGGTCGCCGGGATCCTGCTGCCCGTCGCCGTCGGGTCGCTGGCCCACCATCTCGCCCGTTCCACCGGTCGCCGCCGGGGATTCCTCACCGCACTGGCGGTCATCGCCTGTGTGCTCGTGGTGCCGATTCCCTACGGCGTCGCCATGAAGATGGTGGCGATCTCGGGCATCGTGACGTTGCCGCTGGCGGCGTTCGCAGCAGGGCGCCTCGGCGGGCTGGCCTTCCCGGGGCCCGCCCTGCTGTCGGTGATGACACTGCCCTTCCTCTTCGACCGCTCGTTCAACATCTACGGCGGCAACGTGATGTCCACCATGGCCGGCGAGTTCGCCTTCTCCATGGGGCTGTCGATCGCCGTGCTCTACATCGGGTTCGCAGTGCGGGGCATGCGCACGGGGCGGAGCCGGGTCGTGGCAGGAGGGCTGCTCGCGCTGGCGGGTCTGACCCACCTGTTCGCCGCCTTCTTCGCCCTCGTGGTGACCCTCAGCCTCTTCCTGCTGCGTCCGGGGCGGCGTGAGTTCTCGTGGCTCCTCGTCGCCGGCCCGGTCGCCGGACTCCTCTCGGCGTTCTGGGTCCTGCCCTTCTACTGGAACTCGAAGTACCTCAACGACATGGGGTGGGGCAAGGAACGCGAGTACGTCAAGGCCCTGTGGTCCCGCAGCGGCAACTTCGGTGGACAGTCGTTCCTCGTCAACGAGCCGGTGCTGCAGGTCTTCATCGTGCTCGCCGTGATCGGCGCGCTGATCTGCGGGGTCCGTCGGGTGCGGCTCGGCATGGCGCTGACCCTCACGGCCGGCATCTTCGCGGTGATCTTCCTGCTGCTGCCCGAGGGCCGGCTGTGGAACGTGCGGATCCTGCCCTTCTACTACCTGTCGGTGTATCTGTTGGCGGGCATCGCCCTGTCGGAGATCTTCCGCTTCGTCGCCGACTTCCTCCGCAGCGCCGACGACATCAGGCACCGGCGGCCGACGGCGATGGCGGCGATTCCCGCCGCACTGGCCGCCGTGGTGATCATCTCGGTCCTCGCCTTTCCCCTGCGCTCGTTCCCAACGGGGGTGGTCTACACCGACGAGAGCGGCACGGAGTACGGGCTCGAGTACCTCGACCTCGGCACATCGTCGCTCAACCTCGGGCCGGGCTGGATGCGCTACAACTTCACGGGCTACGAGGCCAGGGCCACGGCCGACGAGTACCGCCACCTGGTGGCGACGATGGACGAGGTCGGGCGCCAGTTCGGCTGTGGTCAGTCGCTGTGGGAATACGACGGCGAGCGGCTCGGGGGCTACGGCACGCCGATGGCGCCGATGCTCCTCCCGCACTGGACCGACGGCTGCATCGGCTCGATGGAGGGGCTCTACTTCGAGGCGTCGGCCACCACCCCCTACCACTTCCTCCTGCAGTCCGAACTCTCGGCCGGGCCGTCGCGGGCGATGCGCGACATGCCTTATTCGTCGCTCGACGTCGCCAAGGGGGTCGAGGGTCTGCGGACGATGGGCGTGCGCTACTACATGGCCGCGACCGAGACGGCCGTGGCCCAGGCCCGCGGCGTCGACGGCATCACCGAGATCGCCACGAGCGGGCCGTGGGTGATCTTCATGATCGACGGCCAGTCGGTGGTGGAGGGACTCGACCACCTGCCGGTCGTCGTCGACGGTGTCGACGCTGGCGGCGAGGAGTGGCTCGTGCCCACCGTCGCTTGGTGGGAGAGCGGTCACGACACACCGCTGGTGGCCGCCGACGGACCCGAGAGTTGGCCCCGCTCCAGCATCGACGGCGTGCTCGAGGCCGAGGAAGCGGCGTATCTCGAGTCCTACGAGGCGGCCCGACTCGCCGCCATCGAAGCGCAGCAACCCGAACCAGAGATGCGCGAACACGAAGACCGCGTGCGCGACATGCGCACGCTCGCTGCAGCCTCCCCCGAATGGCTCGAGCGCGTCGAGAGCGACGTGGCCGTGGTGACCGACATCGAGGTCGACACGATGGCGATCCGGTTCGAGGTCGATCAGGTGGGATTGCCCGTGTTGGTCCGGGCGAGCTACTTCCCGAACTGGGACGTCTCCGGCGCCGATGGCCCCTACCGGGTCGCGCCGAACCTGATGGTGGTCATCCCCACCGACACGGAGGTCGAGCTGACCTACGGACGGTCGGGCATCGAACTGTTCTCCCTCGGCCTCACCTTCGGCGGCCTACTGCTGGCCTTCCGCAGCCGGCGGTTCCTTCGCGTGGAAAACGACCACGGAGCCGCACTCTGGGATCTCACCGGAGAGGACGAGGTGTTGCCGTCGGCCCACGCCGTACTCGCCGACACCAAGGCCGGCGTGATCGGTCGGGAGGAACTCTCGGAGCTGTCGGCCGACGTCGCCGTCGTGGAACGAGCCGGCCTCGGCGCCCTCGGGGGTTCGCTCCTGCTCATGGGGCTGTCGGTGCTCCTTTTCCTGTTGGCGGTGCTGGCGGTCGACGGCCTGGTTCCGGGCGGCGACCGGATCGGACCGTCGTTGGTGGTGTGGGGCCCGGCCGTGGTCGGCCTCGTCGTGTTCGCGTTCGCAGCCCTGCCGCGCCTGGCCCGCACCGTTCGGCTGCGAGTGCAGGCGCTCGGTCCGGCCCGGATCGTCGCAGAGATGCGGGCCGAGTCCGAGGGTCCGGTCGGCGAGGACGACGAGAGCCGGTGAGCGACAGGGCACGGAGCTCCACCTCGGGGCGCTTCGCTGCGGTCGGGGTCATCGCGACCGCCGTCGACTACGGCCTGGCGGTCGCGCTGACCGAGATCGGCCTCGCGAGATTCGTCGCCGATCTCGTCGCCCTCGTCATCGCCGCGGTGGCCTCGCTCGTCCTTCACCGGCAGGTGACGCTGCGAGGCGACCAGCTCGACCGCTGGATTCGTCAGCCGCCGGTGTTCTTCACGGTTGCCGCTGTGGCCGGCGCCATCGACCTCGCCCTCTTCGTCGGCTTGGGTCGACTCTCGCCGGCCGTCGCGAAGCTGGTCGCGTTGCTGGTCGCAGCCGGGCTGCGGGCGATCGCGCACCGGCTGGTGCTCTTCCGCGCGGTGCGTCGCGGTCAGGATCGACCCGCGCTTCGGCCGCCGGCCGACGGCACGGCCCGGCTGTCGGGGGTGGTACCCGCCTACAAGGAAGAGTCCCGTATCGCCGAGACCATTCGACGGATCCGGTCGGATCTCAGGCCGCTCGACGAGGTCGGCGACCTCGAGGTGGTCGTCGTCGACGACGGGTCACCCGACGGCACGGCCGGCGTGGCACGAGCGGCCGGTGCCGATCAGGTCATCGTGCAGCCGGAGAATCGCGGCAAGGGTGCGGCGGTGCGGGCCGGCGTGGCGGCTGCGACCGGCCGCACGATCGCGTTCACCGACGCGGACCTCGCCTATGCCCCCGACCAGCTCCTCCCGATGCTCGACGCGGTCGAGTCCGGCTGGGACGTGGTGATCGGGAACCGCCACGACAACGACTCCGAGACGCTCGTCGGCACCTCGGCCCTGCGTTCGTTCGGCAGCCGGATGGTCAACATGGCGACCCACCTGATGCTGCTCGGGAACTATCGCGACACCCAATGCGGCTGCAAGGCCTTCCGGGCCGACGTGGGCAAGGCGATGCTCGCGGTCGGCCGAGTCGACGGGTTCGCGTTCGACATCGAACTCCTCCACCTCGTCGAGCGCTACGGCTTCACGCTCAAGGAAGCACCCGTCGAGGTGGTCAACAGCGAGACCTCCACGGTGCGCGCCGTGCGCGACGGCCTCGGCGTGGGTCTCGACATCCTGCGGATCCGTCGACTCGCCGCCCGTGGCGGGTATCCCGAGGGCATCGACTCCGACATCCCCAGCCGAAAGTAGATTCCCAGTCGTGACGACCGACTTCGACGCGATTTTCAAGGCCTACGACGTGCGCGGCACGGTGCCCGACCAGTTCGATGCCGACGGGGCGAGAGCCATCGGCGGAGCGTTCGCTCGTTTCGTCGCCGGCCACGGCGCGACCTCGATCGTCGTCGGCCGCGACATGCGGCCCGACGGTGAGGAGTTCGTGGCGGCCTTCTCCGACGGGGCCATGGCCCACGGCATCGATGTCGTCGATGCCGGCCTGTGCGCGACCGACATGATGTATTACGCGTCCGGTGTGCTCGAGATGCCCGGAGCCGTCTTCACCGCCTCCCACAACCCGGCCGGCTACAACGGCATCAAGATGTGTCTGGCCAAGGCCGCCCCGATCGGGTCCGAGAGCGGCCTCGATCTGATCAAGCAGATGGCGATGGCCGGTCCCGAACCGGCGGCGTCGAGAGGTACCCGCACCGAGCGCGACATGCTGGAGGGCTACGTCGCCCATGTGCACTCCTTCGTCGATGTCGATTCGCTGCAGCCGTTGAAGGTCGTGGCCGACACCGCCAACGGGATGGGCGGACTCGTGCTGCCCGTCGTCATGGCTGGTCTCCCGTTCGAGATCGACCACATGTATCCGGAGCTCGACGGCACCTTCCCGAATCATCCTGCCGACCCGATCCAGCCCGAGAACCAGCGCGACCTGATGGCCCGGGTGCTCGAGACCGGGGCCGACATCGGTCTGGCGTTCGACGGTGATGCCGACCGCGTGTTCCTCGTCGACGAGACGGCGCGGGCGATCTCCGGGTCGCTCACCACTGCGATGGTGGCGCGCTCGATCCTGGCCCGAGAGCCGGGTGCGACGGTGATCCACAACCTCATCTGTTCGAAGACGGTGCCCGAGGTCATCGCCGAGGGGGGTGGCACCGCGGTGCGGACCCGGGTCGGTCACTCGTACATCAAGCAGGTCATGGCGGAGACCGGTGCCGTCTTCGGCGGCGAACACTCTGGTCACTACTACTTCCGCGACAACTATCGGGCCGACAGCGGCCTGATCGCCGCGCTCGTGGTCCTCGAGGCGCTCGGCAACCACCCCGCCGGACTGGCCGACCTGGTGTCGACGCTCGACCGCTACGCCGCGTCCGGTGAGATCAACACCCGCGTCGACGACGCGGCCGCGGTCATCGAACGAGTGGCCGCGGCCTACGCCGGCGCTGATCAGGACCGGATGGACGGACTCACGGTCGACCTGGGTGACTGGTGGTTCAACCTGCGGGCATCGAACACCGAACCGCTCTTGCGGCTGAACCTCGAAGCCGGGACCGACGACGAGGTCGCGGCCCGGGTCGAAGAGGTCCGCGGCCACTTCGGCTGACCCGGTTGCGCCCCAGAACTGATTGACTGTCTGTATGACCCTCGATTCCCGCCTTCTCGAGATCCTCGCGTGTCCCGTCGACAAGGGCCCGCTCCTCTACTTCGCGGACGAGGATGCGCTGTACAACCCGCGGCTGCAGAAGCGCTACCGGGTCCACGAGGGTGACATCCCGGTGATGCTCCCCGACGAGGCCGACGACGTCGACGACGACGAACACGCCCGCCTGGTCGCGAAGGCCGAGGCCGACGGAGTGGCGCCGACCTTCGAGGCATAGGCGGTTCGTCCGTGTCCGCCGAAGAACTGCTCGACGCACTGCGTCACCTGCCCGATCAGGTGCGTGACGCGGCCGTTGCCGCGTCCGACGTCGACGAGCTCCCGAATCGCGACGGCATCAACAACGTCGCCATCCTCGGGGTCGGCGGGGGCCGTGTCGCCGCCGACGTGATCGAGGCGATCGGCGAACTCCGCGGGAGCGTGCCGATCGTCGCCACCGGCGCCCGATGCCCGGGGTGGGTCGACGACTCCACGCTCGCGATCGCCCTGTCGCCGTCGGGTGAGGAGGAGGCGACGCTCGCCGGGGCCCGCCAGGCCCGCGAGGCAGGGGGCCGAGTCGTTGCCGTCACCTCCGGCGGCCCGCTCCGCGACGCGTGTCGCGAGTGGGGTGTGCCCATCGTGCCCGTCGATCCCGAGGCGGGTCCGGCCGCCGGTCTCGGCGTCTCGATCGTCCCGGTGCTGGTGCTGCTCGAACGCCTCGGTCTCGCCGACGGCATGAGCCGCGCCATCAGCGGGGTCGCCACCCAGCTCGAGTCCCGCCATGCCGCGCTCGACGACGACCTCGGCGCCGTCGAGGCTCTCGCCGATGCCCTCCCGGGGCGGGTGGCGATCGTCACCGGGGCCGGGGCGATGGGCAAACACGCGGCGCGTCGCTGGGTGCAGGAGATCGATCGGGTCGGGGGCGTGGCCGCCGTTCGCCGCCGTCTGCCGACCGGTCCGGTCGATGTGGCCACCGGTGTCCGGCTCTCCGATGCAACGCGCGACGGCGCCGTGGTGGTCGTCCTGCGCCACGACTTCGAACCCGAGGGGCTCGATGGCGGGGTCGCCCTGCTGGCTGAGGCGTTCGACGAGATTCACACGTTCACCGCGCAGGGCGACGGACCGCTCGCCCAGCTCCTCGATCTCGTCCTGTTGGCCGACGCCGTCGCGGCGGCACTGGTACGCCGCACCGGGGCGTAGCCGGCGTGCAGATCATCGAGGGCATCGCCCGGAACTACGACTGGGGATCGCCGACCGCGATTCCCGAGATCCTGGGCCGGCCGCCGACCGGCGAGCCCGTCGCAGAGCTCTGGCTCGGCGCCCACCCGTCGGCACCCTCCGTGCTCCGTCCCGACGACACGCCGCTCGATCGCGTTGTCGCTCGGGATCCGGTCGCCGCTCTCGGCGCCGACACGGCCGAGGCCTTCGGTCGGCTCCCGTTCCTGCTCAAGATCCTGGCTGCGGCGGCACCCCTGTCGCTGCAGGCCCATCCGTCGGCCGCGCAGGCCGAGGAGGGGTTCGTCCGGGAAGAAGCAGCGGGCATCCCGGTCGACGCGCCCGCGCGGTCGTTTCGCGATCGTTCCCACAAGCCCGAGCTGATCTGTGCCCTCACCGAGTTCGACGCTCTGTGCGGATTCCGGCCTCCGGAGGCCACGATCGCAGTGTTCGAGTCGATCGGCACGCCTCGTCTCGTCGGGATCGCCGAACGGCTGCGGGCCGACGGCTCACCGGCGGGGATCGCTCGCGTCCTCGAGGGGGTGCTCACGCTCGACGATGCCGGTGCGTCGGCGTTGGTGGGCCCGGTGGTCGAGGCCTGTAGCGAGGCTCCGGACGACGGCGACGACGCCGCCGTCGAGCGGGCGCTGGTGCTCGACCTCGCCCGTCGCCATCCCGGCGATGCCGGGGTGGTCATCGCCCTGATGCTCAATCGTGTGACGCTGCAGCCCAACGACGCTCTGTTCCTCGGCGCCGGCAATCTCCACATGTATCTCGACGGCGTCGGTATCGAGGTGATGGCCAACAGCGACAACGTCCTGCGCGGGGGCCTCACCACGAAGCCGGTCGACGTCGCGTCGCTGATCGAGGTGGTCGATCCCTCACCGATCACGCCCGAGATACAGCGCCCGGCCCTGGTCGACGGCATCGCCACCTACGCCAGCCCCGTACCGGAGTTCTCGCTCCAGCGGATCGAGCTCGACGGCACGGCTGTCCTCGACGGCGGCCCAGCCATCGTCTTGTGCCTCGACGGGCGAGCGGAGGGTCCCGACCTCGTGTTGGATCGTGGCGTCGCAGCCTGGATGCCGGCCGCCGACGGCCCGGTCGCCCTGCACGGCGCGGCGACCCTGTATCGGGCGGGGCTCGGCCGTCTCGCCTGATCGGGGCGGAATCGCCCTGGGGCATCCGACTCATACCCGTACGCCGTCGCACCCCGTACACTCGCGGGCTGCGGGCTGTTCCGAGATGGTGTCAGCTGACCCCGGCCTGCTCTCCCACCCCAACCTTCGAAAGAGGAGCGCCCCCGTGGCACTGACAGCTGATGACTACAAGGTCGCGGATCTGAGCCTGGCCGAGTTCGGCCGCAAGGAGATCCGTCTCGCCGAGCACGAGATGCCCGGACTCATGGCCCTCCGGGGCAAGTACGCCGACGAGCAGCCCCTCGAGGGCGCCCGCATCGCCGGGTCGTTGCACATGACGGTGCAGACCGCCGTGTTGATCGAGACCCTCGTCGCGCTCGGCGCCGACGTCCGCTGGGTGAGCTGCAACATCTTCTCGACCCAGGATCACGCTGCGGCCGCCGTTGCGGTGGGCCCCGAGGGCACACCCGAGAAGCTGCTGGGCACACCGGTCTTCGCCTGGAAGGGCGAGACGCTGGAGGAGTACTGGTGGGCGACCGAGCAGCTCTTCCACTGGCCCGACGGCGGCGGCCCCAACCTGATCCTCGACGACGGTGGCGACGCCACGATGCTCGTCCACAAGGGCCTCGAATTCGAGAAGGCCGGCGCCATTCCCGAGACGGAGGAGGACGACTCCGAGGAATGGGGCGTGTTCCTCGAGCGTCTCCGCGACATCGCGAACCGCCACGGCGAGTTCTTCACCAAGATCGCCCCGGGCATCCGCGGCGTCTCCGAGGAGACCACCACGGGCGTGCATCGCCTCTACCAGATGATGGAGGAGGGCGAACTGCTGTTCCCCGCCATCAACGTCAACGACGCGGTCACCAAGTCGAAGTTCGACAACCTCTACGGCTGCCGCCACTCGCTGGTCGACGGCATCAACCGCGCCGTCGACGTCATGCTCGGTGGCAAGGTCGCCGTCATCTGCGGGTTCGGCGATGTGGGCAAGGGGTGTGCCGAGTCGCTGGCCGGGCAGGGTGCCCGGGTGATCGTCACCGAAGTCGATCCGATCTGTGCGCTCCAGGCGGCGATGACCGGCTACGAGGTCAACACCCTCGAGGCGGTGGTCGACACGGCCGACATCTTCATCACCACCACCGGCAACAAGGACATCATCCTCGCCGGCCACATGGAGAAGATGAAGCACCAGGCGATCGTGGGCAACATCGGTCACTTCGACAACGAGATCGACATGGCCGGTCTCCTCAAGATGTCCGATGTCCAGCGGGTCAACATCAAGCCTCAGGTCGACGAATTCGTCTTCCCCGACGGCCATTCGGTCATCATCCTGAGTGAGGGTCGCCTGCTCAACCTGGGCAACGCCACCGGCCACCCGAGTTTCGTCATGAGCTGCTCGTTCACCAACCAGGTGCTCGCCCAGATGGAGCTCCACGCCAACGCCGACTCGATCGACCTGGGCGTCCACGTGCTGCCCAAGACCCTCGACGAAGAGGTTGCCCGCCTCCACCTCGACGCCCTCGGCGTCAAGCTGACGAAGCTGAGCGAGGAGCAGGCCGACTATCTCGGCATCGACGTCGACGGCCCCTACAAGCCCGAGCACTACCGCTACTGAGCCGCCCGGTCGGGACGGTGGGGTCATCCCGCCGTCCCAACTAGGGTCGCCGCATGACCAGTTGTGACAGAGGTGTGTGGTTGGCCCCCGAGGGGCTGACCGGCGAAGAGATCGGGGCCCTCGGGCCCCGCCTCGAAGAACTCGGCTACTCGACCCTCTGGGTGGGCGAGACCATGGGGCGCGACCCGTTCGCGCTGCTCGCCCACGTCGGTGCCCGGACCACGGCGCTCAGGCTCGCCACCGGGATCGCCAACATCTACCACCGGCATCCGGGGGTGATGCTGCAGGGCGCCAACACCGTCGCCGAGCAGACCGGCGGTCGGATGACCCTGGGGCTCGGCGTGTCGAGCCCGGTGATCGTCAACAAGGTCCGGGGGATCGCCTACGAGAAGCCGCTCTCGTTTCTCCGGACGTATCTCGATGCCATGGACGAGTCGCGCTACACGTCGGTCCCGCCGGCCGACCCGGTCCCGGTCTATCTGGCGGCACTCGGCCCGAAGATGCTCGAGCTGGCGGCCGAGCGGGCGGCGGGCGCCCACCCCTACAACACGACGCCCGAACACACCGCCTTCGCCCGTGAGGTGATGGGTCCCGACGCGGGCCTGTGCGTCGAACAGAAGGTGATGCTCACCACCGACGCGGCGCAGGCCCGGGCCACCGGGGCCGCGGTCCTGAAGTTCTACTCCCGGGCGCCGGGCTATCGGAATGCGTGGATCCGCATGGGATTCACCGAGGAGGACATCGACGGGATGTCCGACCGCTTCGTCGACGCGCTGATCGCATGGGGCGACGCCGACACGATCGAGGCGCGCCTGGCCGAACACGCCGACGCCGGCGCGACCCACGTCTGCATCCAACCGCTCCACCCCGAACACGGGGTGGGCGCCGTCGACGATGCGGTGCTCACGGCACTCGCTCCGGGCGGTGCCGCATGAGCGAACGGGTGACGATCGACTTCCACGACGGCATCGCGGATGTCCGGATGGACCGCGGCGACAAGATGAACGCCATGGACGGCAAGATGTTCGCCGCTCTCGTCGAGGCCGCCGACGAGCTCGCAGGGAACCACGCCGTACGAGCGGTGGTCCTCTCCGGCAACGGTCCGTCGTTCTGCGCCGGACTCGACTTCTCGGGGTTCCAGGCCATGGCCGGCAGTGGCGACGGCGACGGGGCGACCGACACCGGCGCCATCGGCGCGGTGGAGGCCGACCGGCCCCACGTGACCCATCGCGCTCAGCAGGCCGTGTGGGGATGGCACGAGCTGCCCATGCCGGTGATCGCCGCCGTGCACGGCGTGGCCTTCGGCGCCGGCTGTCAGCTCGCCGTCGGGGCCGACATCCGCTTCGTCACCCCCGATGTGCGGATGTCCGTGCTCGAGATCCGTTGGGGACTCAGCCCCGACATGACCATCACGTCGCTGCTCCCGAGCCTCATCGGTGCCGACCGGGCCAAGGAACTGATCTGGACCGGTCGCGAGGTCAACGGCCCCGAAGCGGTCGAGATCGGCCTCGCCACCCACATGGCCGACGATCCCCGTGCCGCGGCGATGGA
>Ga0213866_10001457_pt1 | contig 17545 bp, 16 predicted proteins | sample PICome_11_FD_160079 | JGI IMG/M metagenome (GOLD analysis project Ga0213866, IMG submission 160079) | Coastal seawater microbial communities near Pivers Island, North Carolina, United States - PICO284 | ecosystem: Environmental > Aquatic > Marine > Coastal | place: USA: North Carolina...
AGTAAACGATTTTCAAAAATATATTGTGATGTAAATGATTTTTCAAAAGAAGATAAATTAATATTTAGTAAATCTGCAAATATAAAAGAGGATATAATTGTACATGATATAAGGCATGACTACTTAGGAAAATTTTTACTTGTAAATAGTATTTTACCAAAAGATTTAAATATTTTTTCTAAGAAAGAGGATATAACTGATAAAAATGAAAAATTAATGTATAAACAGGAAACTGATGCAGTATACTATAATATACCAAATTTAGATTTGGAAAAATACGACCTTTGGGTGTACACACCTATGTTTCCTGGACAAGCATTGAGAAGTCGTATAGACTCGTTTATATCACAAATAAAATACGACAACGCAGTATCCCAAATTGGACAAATTAATAAAACAAATTCATTCATACGAGTTTCAGATAATTCACAAAGTGATGGAGAAACTAATACAATAGAATCGGTTGTTGGTGAAACCGAAAACACAGAGGACGCAACTCCTACACCGACACCAATAAATAATGTTTCTGATGAAAGTATAAACAACGAACCACCTACTTCGTCAGAAAATACAGATGATATTTCATTGAAAATTTTACAAGAACTAAATGTTATTAATGAATTACCTAATACATTATTTACAGATTTTGCAGATTCAAATATTTCATTACCTCAAATTGATATAGCACGTCCAATGCAAAATAGCACAGAAGTGTATAATTCAAATCGTAAATATTTAAGAGAAGAATTTGAATTTGGAATTGGTGATGAATTATACGATGAAGTATACGATTGGAATGGAGATGGTGTGATAAATGAGGATGAACTAAAAATATTAGAAAGGTATATTTTAACAAGACCAAGTTCGGTTGAGGAGTATAATGAGTTCCGAGGTGATTATCCTGTGGCCAAGTTGTTACCAACGATTACAACGGCAACATATGCGTGTCAAGATTATTGTTGTCACGATGATTTCACACAAACTGAGAATTTTGATGAAGAAGATGTGTTAATCTATGACGCATTTCAGACGTATATAGCGTCATTAAACGAAAATGCAGAAAGTGAGTTTGCAAATTTCTTGTATGAATATTCTGTTTTAGAAAAACAAGGTCTAACACCAAGTTTATCAAATGACATAGTTTATATGCCAACTGACCCACGTCAATATAATCTATGTGCAGATTACACAAAAAATGAAATAATTGATTCTGATGATGCAAATATTTATTATGCTTATCAATTATACAATCAAGCAAATTCAGAACAACCTACGAGTGTAGCACAATTTAAAACCTACTATAATTCGTTGGTTGTAAGTGGAATTGTACCAACTTTATTGCAAGATATAAAAGTATTACCTAGTTTACCGAGTGATACAGAAATTGTGTCAGATACTGGATTAATTTCTAAGGGATGTAACGAAATAACTTGGAAAGATGGAAAGATATATGAAGAGTGGTTAAGGCAAGAAAAACCAGTTGATATTGATGAATTTAATGCAAACAGATTAGGTGATGTTCCGAGAGCTTGTTTTCTGCCAATTGAGGGTGATCCTGGTTTTGGAGAGTATGATGAGTTTGGTGATATTGGATTTACGTTTGCAAATAATCGTGATACTGGAATTGTCAATCTTTAATTATAAAAACTATATTTAAACATACTTATTATAAAGTAAATTTATAGTATGAAGAAAGAATTAATTACAGCTAATGTTCTACCTCAAAACGTAAAAAGTATCTTTTATCATTCATTTATGAGTGGTCTTGGTAACAGGATGAGGGCTTGGATGACAACGTCTGCATTTGCAGAGTATTTAGATGTTCCTTATATTATGAAATGGAGAATTGATGATGCGATTGGTAAAACTTCATTTGAGGAATTATTTGAGATACCAGACAATATGCAATACGAAAAAGGTAGAAGGTATCAACCCGATATAGATACTTTTTGGATCAAGAAAAATTATCCAAACAATAACTTTCATGCTAGATTTATTGAAGGTAATTATGATCTTACTCAAAAAGAATTTCAAAAATATGTAGATAACCAAAAAAGGCACATTAAACCATTGCCTCATATTCAAAAACAATTTGAGAAATTTAAATTAGAATTGGATATTGAGAATTGTATAGGTCTGCATATCAGAAGAACTGATTTAAAAGAGCAACATAAAACACCTGATTGGTGGTTTGATCGTGAAATTCAAAAAGAAATTGATGATAATTCAAATGTTAGATTTTTCCTTGCAACTGATAACAAATGGACTGAAGAAAAATTCATGATGAAATATTCTGACTATTTTAATAAAACTAAAAGAGATTTTGACGAACATCCCGCGGGTGAAAGGTATCCTGGGGGTGCAAGGCAACGACATTCCCCAATAGCACAGGCATTGATCGATATGATGTTATTAGGATGTACTCAAAAAGTTTATGGATGTCATGGCAGTAGTTTTGGCAGATTAGGTGCGTGGATGGGCAAGAAAAAGTTTATAATACCTGACTTAAAAGAAACTTTGGGGGAATAATGAAAAAATTTAAAAATTGTTTATTATCGTTACCAAGAACTGGTTCTAACTGGGTTCGTTATTGGTTTGAGTATTTTTCAAATGAAAATACAAGTGAAAGAAACATTTTAGTAGAAACTAATCATTGGGGTGAACAAAGAACCGAAAAAACAAATGCAACTTTGTATAAACGTCATAAATTAACACAAGACGATATTGAAGGACGTGAAATTAAAAAATTGGTTTGTGTTTTGCGTGATTATCGTGAATGCTTTGTTCGTCATTGTCGTGGAAGAACATTTGACAAGAAAGTTAGTAGAATGACTGATTTCACCGACAATTTGTATGTTTATGATTCGTTTGAGGGTGATAAGATGATTATGTATTACGAGGACTTTGTAAGTGATCCTGCAAAGTATATGAAAGAATTCTTGGACTTTCTTGGAGTGTCTAACGAGTGGGAAAATATTGATGTTAAAGAACATCGTGATATTTCAGTAAAGTTATATGAAAATGGTGGAAGTGATAAAGTAGGTTCACAAACACGTGGAGCACCCTCTTTAACAAAAGGCAAAGCAGATTTTAAATTTCACCAACAGGAACTTAATGACGATTCAAAACTTAAATTAGAAAACTGGTTTAAAGATAATCATAAACATTTACATGATACCTATCTATTGAGATATAAAATTTAATCGCCATGGAACACAAACTTATCTTTACAAACAAAGTTTGCGTATTTTTTTTAACAACTTTAAATGAATACTATAATGGAACACTCAAGGTGGCGGTTGATACTTTTTTTTCAAAATGTAATTCTAAATATAAATTTGACTTACTAATTTACTTTGATAAAGATAAAACGGATGATCAAGAATTATTTGATTATTTTAATTTACTTGAAACGAATCAAGAAAATATTAATAAAGTAAATATTGTATTCAACGATATTCCTAAAAAAGAAAATTTTTATGACTGGGATATAAGAAATGAAATAAATTTAAATGAATTTCCTATGGGAGCATCTCATGGAGTAAATTATCATTTTTATGCTACATTGGATGATTTGTTTAAAAGAGAATATAATAACTTTTTATTATTAGAAGCAGATACAATGCCGATTTCAGAAGATTGGTTTGATATAGCAATTGAATTCACAAATAAAAATACAGATTTTTTAATTGCAGGAAGTAAATACAAAGGAAAGAATCGTGAATTTGTAAAAAAACAATATTGGGGAGGGCATCTGAACGGTGTTGCATTATATAAAAACTGCAAGGAGTTAAAATTTGGTTTGGAAGAAAGTAAGAAGTACTTAATAAAATTACTCAAAGAAAATCCGGAATTATATTCAAATTTTATGAATTATGATGTAGCAATTTATCTTTACTATAAGCATATAAAAATGGAAAAATATCTGATTGATACTGATTTTATATCAAACATAAGTGATTCTGCAAATAGAGATGTGAAAATTGAGGATCTATTAAAAGAATTTTCCAACACAAGAATAGTACATAGGAAAGATTTATATTTAAATGGAAATTAAATATACTACTAAACTTTGTCTATTCTATTTGACAACGAAACATGAGTTTCAAGAGAATTTGCTTGAACAAAATTTAACTCATTATTTAAAAAATATAAAATCAGAATCTTCGTTCGACGTAATTTTATACTTTGATAATTTTCCAAAAAGATTTAGAAAGTTCAAAAACAGATTAAATAAGTTTAAGAAATGTAGAAATGTAAATGAAATTATTTTAGTAGACAATCAACTTCATTCCGAAGAGAATTTTTATTTAAAAGATAAAAGTGTAAAAGTTAATTTAAAAAAATATCCAATGGGTGGTTCTCATGGAATAAATTTACATTTTTACAAATCCATTGAAGATTTATTCCAAAGAGATTATGATAATTTTATGCTACTTGAAACCGATACAATTTCGGTAAAAAATGACTGGTTTGATGTATTGCACAATTATTGTGAAAACAATGATTTTTTAATTGCAGGAAGCAAATACAAAGGAGTAGAGCAAGATTTAGTTTTTAAAACTTATTATGGTGGAGAGCATCTAAACGGAGTGGCTTTATACAACAATAATAAAGATACTCAGAACTTATTAATGAAATCCAAGCAATTTTTAATAAATTCATTGGCAAAAGATGAGTTAAAATCAAAAAGACATCGTAGATGCAATGGTTTTATGAATTTTGATGTAGCAATATATTTACTTGCAAAAAAGAATAAAATAGATACGCAACTTAAAAATGTAGATTTTATTACAAATATGAGTCTATCTTTTGATGATGATACTAAATTAGATTCTATTATATCAAAATATCCAAACACTAGAATTGTTCACAAAAAAAATTTATACAAAGAAACTGAACATGATATAAAATCAGAAATTAAAATTTTAAAAGAAAATAAAGTATATAGAATTGCTGATTTGTTTTTCATGGACGGAACACGATGGGAGCGGGATCGTGGAACAATTGTACATAACGAAGAATATAAAAATTCTATATTACATGATTATATGTTAAATAAAAAAGATGAATTGGATTATGATACATTCAAAACGATAACATTGCAACATTCTGAGAAGTATGAATTGAAACCGAACGAAGACGATTTAGTTTTCCATTTAAGATTGGGTGATGTATTTGATGTAAATGGAGAAACAAAAATATACAACAGAGCAGATTGGTCGTATCTTCAATATAGAGTCTTCTTTAGAAAAAATAGAGAATTTTTAGAAACATTAGGTAGAGTAAAAGTAGTGACTGCATTGCACTTTGGTTCTGATGAACTTACCGGTGACTTTTATTACACAGATGAACATTATACGGAGAGTATGAAATTCTTTGATTATTTTTGTGGTAGACTGAATGATTTTGGTTGTGATGTTGATGTAATATCAAATGAAAATATTGATCAAGATTTATGTTATATGATGCAAGCAAAGCACTTTGTACCTGGACTTACAAAATTGTCTACTTTAATTGCAAGATGCATAGAAACTGATGCTAAATTATATCGTGATCCTGTAAAAAAATACATTTAATAAATCAACAAAATCAATTATTATAAAAACTCTTTTGTTTATATTTATATGTGATGGGAAAATGTAAAACAAAGATATTTGATACCGACTGGAACATAGTCGTAAATTTAGGAATAAAATGCAATACATTAGGAATATCACGTTCTGCAAAAGTAAGATACTATTCAAGTCCATTTGATAATATGGATACCGTTGAAGGTCTTACAGAAACTGCGGACTTAATGTCTAGTGGATTTGCAAATTATTTTGATGATATTAACAAATGGGAAGTTAAAAACGAAATTGCACCGAGAAGTACAGAAATTCGTAACAAAATTGTTTGGCATAAAGACACACCAAATGTTTATTACCCGCACTTTGCAGATGTATGGTTTAAAGAAACCATGACAAAAGAGGAATTGCAAAATTGGAAAACTGAAGACAATCTAACCATTGAACCAATTTGGGAAGATATGAAACGGGTATTTGGAAATCGCCAACAACGCCTTGTATCACAACTTAAAAGCAAAAACAAAATATTGTTTTTTAGAGCAGACGAAAAACGGCAGCTTAAACGAGTTCATTCTACAAATCAGGATTCTCATTTAGAAGAGTTTATATGTAAAATGCAAACTGCGTTTCCTCAAACCGAAATAGGGTTGATGTATTTGTATTGCAACAATGCAAAATTCAAAAGAACATTAACATCATCCGAGTATGTTTATACAGAACTTATTCCAGATGACATTAAAGAAGACGAATATTCGATACAAAGATTGAAAGATTTAAATGTACTTCCAAGAGAACAAATGGAAACTGTAAACTTCAATGTAAATTGTAGTGATACCGAGTGAAAATTAAAGTAATAAACTATATATAATTATGGCAGATAAACGAAATATACTTGTATGTGGTGGTGGTGGATTCATCGCCGGGCATTTAGCAAAAGACCTTAAAGAGCAAGGTCATAACGTACGTGTGGTTGACAAAAAACCATTAGAACAATGGTATCAACCGATTGAAGGAACAGAGCAACTTGTTCTTGACCTAGAATTGCGTGAAAACTGCATGAAAGCAGCCGAAGGCATGGATATGGTGTACAATCTTGCTTGCAACATGGGTGGAATGGGTTTCATTGAAAACAACCACGCATTGTGTATGCTCAGTGTTCTTATTAATGTTCATATGCTTGTAGCAGCCAAAGAGCATGGTATCAAAGACTTTCTTTATAGTAGTAGTGCTTGTGCGTATCCTACTTACAAACAAACCGAGGTTAAAAGTGCATCTGATCAAGCATTAGCAGAACCTGATGCTTATCCTGCTGATCCAGAAAGTGGATATGGATGGGAAAAACTTTTCAACGAAATTCTTACAAACTTCTTTGAAGCAGATTATGATATGAATGTTCGTATTGCTCGTTATCACAATGTTTATGGTCCTTATGGCACTTGGCAAGGTGGTCGTGAAAAAGCACCAGCTGCGTTGTGTCGTAAAATCATTGAAGCAAAATTAAGTGGAAATCACGAAATTGAAGTATGGGGTGACGGAGAGCAAACTCGTTCATTCATGTACATTGATGATTGCATCACGGGAATGGATAAAATGTGGGCAAGCAATTATAGCAAACCACTTAATCTTGGAAGCAGTGAAATGGTCAGCATCAATCAACTTATTGATATGATTGAAAAAATTGCTGAAATTAAAGTTGAAAGAAAATACGATTTAACAAAACCTCAAGGTGTTCGTGGAAGAAATTCCGATAACACATTAATCAAAGAAATTACAGGTTGGGAGCCTAGTACATCTTTGCAAAAGGGTTTAGAAAAAACTTATGCTTGGATATACAACGAAATTAAAGAAGGAAGAACAGACGTAAGTTTGAATTATTCTGAAGAAGCAGGTGTTTAAGAAAGATGGAGATGATGAGTGAATATAATTATTCCGTTAGGAGGCCTTGGTAAAAGATTTTCTGAATTCGGTTATCGTTTACCCAAACCACTTATTCGTTTGTTTTTCAAACCAATTATTTTTTGGTTGCTTGATAATTTATCTGTATCTAAAAATGATAATGTATATTTAATATGCAATAAGTTTTTAAAAAAATATCGTTTTGAAGATGAAGTAAAAAAGAAGTATCCAAACTATAATATTATTTATTTGGATGCAGATACACGTGGAGCTGCCGAATCAATTTATATTGGCACTCAAAATATAAAAAATGATGGCAATACAATACTACTTGATGGTGATACTTTTTATGGAATAGATGTTCTTGCTTTGTATCGTTTATCTAAAAATAAAAACATGGTGTTTTGTTTTAAACAAAGTGATGATCGTCCGGTTTATTCGTATGTAGGATTTGATGAAGATAAAAAAATAAATAAAATTGCAGAAAAACAAAGAATAACAGAATATGCAAACACAGGATGTTATGCTTTTGCAAAACTAAGTGAATTACGTAAATATTGTAAAAAAATCATTGATAATGATTTGAGGTTTGGTAATGAATTTTATATGAGTCGTGTAATTTCAGAAATGATTGCTGACAAAAAAAAGTTTGTGGCAAATATAATAAATGAAAGTGATTTTGATGTAGTAGGAACACCCTTTCAGTATAAGTTGTTTCAAAATAAATTTATGCAAAACAAAAATCTTGATTATTTTAAAAATTATCGTATTTGTTTTGACTTTGATAATACATTGGTTACTTATCCTAAAATTCCGGCAGATTATACCTCGGTTGAACCTATAAACGAAAATGTAGAATTTGTTAGATTTCTTAAAAAACTTGGATGTACAATCATAATTTATACTGCAAGAAGAATGAAAACTCACAATGGTAATGTAGGAAAAATAACTGCTGATGTGGGTAAGATAACGATTGATACTTTAGAAAACTTTGAAATTCCTTATGATGAATTGTATTTTGGAAAACCGTATGCACACGCTTATATTGATGACTTGGTAATTAATGCGTTTGACGATTACCAACAAGAACTTGGTGTTAATAATTTTTCAATAGATGAAAGAGATTTTAATAAACTTGAAGATGATACAATACCCGTTATCACCAAAAAGTCAGAAAATACTAATAAACTTAAAGGTGAAATAGAATGGTATCTTAATTTGCCACGTAAACTAGATTATCTTGTGCCGAGTTTAATTTCGTATGATGATAAAAACTATTCAGAATATTGTATTGAGAGAATTCAAGGACTTACATTCCAAGAATTGTTTTTATCAGAAAATTTAAAAGAAGATACACTAAAAAAATTACTAGAATCATTAAAAAAACTTCACACTTTTAAATGTAAACCAACTAAAATTAATTTATACGAAAACTATTCTAAAAAACTAAACGATAGATTTAATTCGTTTGATTATACAGAGTTTGAAAATTCTTCAAAAATATTTAATCTCCTCAACAAAAAATTAATCGATTATGAAAAAAGTAAATCCGGACAGGTGGGAATAATACATGGTGATCCGGTTTTTTCTAATGTTTTGATAGATAAACTCAACAATATAAAATTAATTGATCCACGTGGTACGATTGGAGCAACTTCAACAATTTTTGGTGATATTTTTTACGATTATGCCAAAGTTTACCAATCATTAATAGGATACGATGAGGTGATGCAAAATAAATTTATTTCAGATGCATATCGTACAAAAATGATTAAAGTGTTTAAATCTTATATTATATGTAATTACAGCAAAAAAGTAATGGATAATATAATTATAATAACAAATAGTTTGTTGTTTACTTTGATTCCATTGCACAACAATGAACGATGCAAAGGTTATTATAGTTTAATTAAATAAGGAGTTATTGGTGGTACAAACAAAATTATTAAGTTATGTAAATGGTGGTTATTTAGATTTCGCATTAAACTGGCTTAAATATATCCGAGAATTGGATATGCAAAAATTGGTAATAATGTATTGTTTAGATGATGAATCATTTGAAAGAATGTCCAAAGAAAAAGACATTGAATGTAAACGTTGGATTAGTCCGAACTTCCACATAGAAACCACTTCGGAATTTCATCAAAAAGGATGGGATGCTTTAATGTGGAACAAAATGGAAGCTGCCCATCAGTTGTTGTCTGCTGGATACAATGTGCTTTATGCGGATACCGACATCAACTTTTTAAAGAATCCATTATCAGACCTTGAAAAAATTTGCGAAGAAGGAAATTACGATGTAGCATTTCAAGTTGCAGGTGGAGCAAGCATTTGTCCTGGTTTCTTTTATGCTAAAAGCAATGAAAAAACAATTCATTTGTTTAACATTGATCGTGAAGATTTTAAACAAGGATACATTGAAACAAATGAAGACGGAGAAATCAAACAACGCAAATTTAAAGAAGATATGATGCTTCTTAACCTTCGTTTACATCGTGCGATAGAAACTGATGATATAAATTATGTACAACTTAGTGCAAATGGTTATCCACAAGGAGTTCATTGGGAACGCAACATCAAGAATCGTGGACGAGAACGAGCAGAACAAGATGCTTTTATTGTTCACTTTAACTGCACAGTTGGTTGGAGCAACATTGATGAAATGCACGCCAATGGATTACAAAACTTTGATTATCATCAACGTAAAATTTGGAATATGCTTCGTCACGATATGTGGAAAGGAGAAGTACCAGAAGGAATGGTTAAACCAGAAGAAATTGTAGAAATGAAACCTGGACCATTAACCGAGGCATTTCGTGCAGAAAAACGAGCAAGACGAGGTCGCAGAAAACCAAGAGGTGAAGGTCGCAGAAGACGCAACAAAAACAAATAATAATTGATATTTATTATAAGATTTTTTTGGGAGAAAATAAACAATGAACACAATTAAAATAAGAACTGGTGCAAATATAAGTAATATATTGCAATCAACAATTACATATGCACAAGCATTTACAGAGTTAGCAAAAAACTCTATTCAAAATGGTGCAACAAACATCAACATTCAATTAAACAAAGAATCCATTGTTTTTCAGGACGATGGAGTTGGTTTTGATGATTCAATTGATACAAACGGGTTAAGTGGATTTGATAAATATTTTGTATTTGGTAATTCATATGATTTTAGTGGTGGTGCTGGACCTCGTCTCGGTCACATGGGAATCGGTGGAAAAATAGCAAACGATAAACTATCGGATAGTGACAATGTTCATTGGACAATTGAAACAAAAAATAAAAAAGGAAATTCATATTTGGTAACATATAAACCAAATAACTCTGAGTTTCTAGACGATTATTCACCAACAATAGAAAAGATTAATAATTCACGTTTGCTTAAAAGTGGAACAATAATAACAATTAAAAATCTTGATAAACCGATTACAGAAAATGGTTTGAATCGTGAAAGTGTAGAAAAAGAACTTCAAGATTTTTTTGGTCATTTGATAAAAAACGGAAAAACAGAAATTGATATCATTTTAAACGGTGAATCAATAAAATTTGATTATACATTGAGTGGTTATGCTTTTGAAAAAATGACCGAAAGTTTTTCTTATATTTTAAATAAACAAGAAAAATTCGCAAATGTTTCATTTAATCTTGCATTGCTTCAAAATGAAAATGATTTCAACCAATCTACACTTGATGGTGTATTTGTTGTATCTGAAACAAAAATCCACAAACTTTCAATAAATGATGTATTTGGATCAACGAGTAATAAAGTTGCAAATTTATTCAGCAAATTAAGAGGATTTGTAGTTTGCGAAGAATTAAGTACGATTCTTGATCATGTAGGAATGCCTGCGAAGGATTTAAGTCACCATTCATTGCGTGAAGATCATCCTTTAACAAAACCATTTTATTCTAAAGTTTCGGAAATTATTAAAAGTTTATTAATTGCGTATAAAGAAGTAAAAACAAAAAATATAAGTCAAAACAAAATTAACAACACAATTGAGGATGTTGTTCAAATGATCGTTGGTAATCTAAATCTAGCAAGCACGGATATTATGATTGATTTAGGACCTAAAAAACAAGAACCTTCTGCAAAAGAAAAAATGCAAAAGAAAAATGTTCCCAATAAAATTATAGATAGTGTTATTCAAAAAGAAGTAGATGCAATTATAAACAAACCACATAGAAGCAGACGCAGACATAGAAATGCTAGTCAATTAAAACAAAATCTAACAAAAAAAACCGAAACTGCATCAAAAGTCGATAATAAACCAAAAATGATTAGACCGAGTGTAAAATATGAAATTAAACCTTTTGGAGATGGATTGAAAAACACAATGGCGGATTTGGAAACAGATGGAGAGTTTTGCGTTTACATTAATTCAGAAAACCCAAAGTATGTTTCACTTGAAAAAACTGAAAATAAACTAGGACTTGCGTTACACATCGCAGAAAGTATAATAGGTGAAATGATGCGTTACAATAACCCAAACACAACACATTCAGAAATTACTGAAAAAATGTCTGAATTTTATGAGAAAAACTTTGATAAAATAAAGGTATAATCATGATCAATCACGAAATTAAATGTATATTCATTCACATTCCAAGAACTGCGGGTTCTAGTATTTCTACTGCACTATCCCAACGTAAAAAAGAAGGAGAGCGATTCGAGAAACGTGCAAACGAAAAACAAGACAAAATTCACTTCACTGTAGAACAAGCACAAAAAAAGTTTGGAATGGATGTTTGGAATGAATATCTTACATTTGCTTTTGTAAGAAATCCTTGGGATCGTTTAGTATCTCAGTATCAATGGAGACTTGCTAAAGGAGAACGTGATGTTGCAAAGCGTAATTTCAAAGAATGGGTTACTTGGAGATGGGAAGGGTGGTTAAATTGGTTAGAAAATCCACGTAAAGTTATACGTGGAGTTCCTGTGCTTGGTCACCGTGATAAAGCAGTTGTTCTTACTCATGCTTTTAATGAAATTTATGATGAAAAAGAAGATAAGATTCTAGTAGACTTCGTTGGTCGTTATGAAAATCTTAGAGAAGATGTTGAAAAATTATGTGGTAAATTGGGAGTAGATAAAGACATTCTCTTACCACATAAACACAATGCAAAAAATCGTCCTCACTATACTGAATTTTATGACGATGAATTAATTGAGATCGTAAATAAATTTTATAAGAATGATATAAATGTACTTGGGTATAAGTATGGAGAGAATTGATGATTCCAAAATTTATACATCAAGTTTGGAATTAGGAAATACGTGACACATTATAGAAACCATTTATGGTGAAAAAATAAATATGGAAGACGGTGTATACAATATAAAAGACTTTACTGTTGATTTATGGAATGGAAAATCATGGGAACATACATCAATATTAAAAAGTCCATTTTATTTGTCGTTGGTCAAAAACAGTAGAAAAATTTACGATGATTATCGTGATTTATTTCACACTACCCATACTAAAAATACAGTATGCTCTTATGAAGATTTTATTGATTTAATGGAGAGTATAAAAAATAATGGATTTTCACCTAATAGTGCTTTGACGCATTGGAAATCAAAAAATGTGATACGATTACAAGACGGACAACATAGAGCATCTATATTACTCTTTTTAGACATTAATTCTAAGCTTGAAAAACATGGAAATAAACTTTATCCCATATCTAATATGATAGAAAATTTAGAGAAAGAATTAAACGGCAAAAGAATTCCGGAACTGCATACAATCATAGCATGGGATGGAAATAAAAACGAAGAGGCCGTGAGAGAGTATGTTGAGAATAAACTAGCAAAAAACTTTGAGATAGTTTATCAGAAATTAATTGAATTGGATGACGAAACTCAAAAAGAATTAGCAAATTCAGTTTACTTTACAAATGAATCAAGGGTGATTGATGGAAAAATATATTTAGTGGTGGTAAAAGATACAAATCCTATATATGAATGGCAACGAGCAACATCGTGCGAACAAGTTCTTAATGTTAATATGAAATTTGTAAAAGAGGATATGAGAGAAAAAATTGGTGGAAGTCGTAATGCCTATTTTTCTATTCACACTTCATATAATACGGAAGAGGCATTGCTTGTTCTAGAACCCCTGAATTTACAACATCTGATTGATAGACCAACATTTGATAATTTTGGGAAATTGTTTGAAATGTTGAACAGTGACGATAACTTAGAATATCTTGTTCAAAGAAGTTTCCATGAACTTGAAAATTCTCCATCGTTTTTTGAGGTAAAGGACGTGGATGTGTTGGTTAATGACTATTATTATTTTAAATCAATCACCGGTGCTAGAAGTGTAAATAAAAGAATGATGAGAGAAAACGATAATGGATTTCATATTCAATCTACAATTAATGTGGGTGGTGTAGAAGTTCCATTTGATATAAGATTTGTTGGTGATGACTTCGTTGATTCCGTATGGGAACGTGATATGTTGGATAGACGGATTTTACATAAGGTAAATGAAGAAGTTGAAATATACATACCAAGTAAGGAGGATGAGTTATATAGTTTGTTGTATAATATTCTTGTGCAGAAAAGAAGACCAAGAAGATCCAAACATATTCCACGAGTAAGTTATCTGTTGAAAGAATTGGGATTGGAAGATTTGCGTTGGAGAGGACGAAATCTAGGATTATCCTGGGATATGTTGAAAACTTATATGAATGAGAATGGATATTCATTTAAAAAACCAAACGATAGACGGGTAGGATTTAACATAAAATGATTTATTTATCTCTAGGATCACAACCAGTTGTATCGTCTGTATTAAAAGACTGTAATCTAAATACAAATTCAACTATTTTTGATAATGCCGGAGATTTATCATTTAAAACATTATTATTGTGTTTGAATACCCAATTCAAAGATTTTTTTCCACCTGAAAATCAAATTCAGATTTATGGTGGAATTGTAAATGTTATCAATAAAGTTCCATACAATATAATACGAGATAAAAGAAATGGAACATTATTTTATGATGTGTTACCTGTTGGAAAAAAATTGAATAATGTATACAATGGGGCAAAAATAAAGTACGAACGACTTGGAACTGACTTCACTAAAATAATTCAAAATACATCTTCTGTAATATTTATTAGACAAATGGTAGATGACAATGAAAACGACACAATTGAATTGAATAACACAATAAATTATGTGTATCCAAGTTGTAAGTTTTATGTAAAACACAAATATGCAGGAAACAAAGAAAGTAAGTGTTATGATTTTTGGAAAAAGGAGTTCAAGTGTGATTCCTAAAATTATCCACCAAACCTGGAAAGATGAAAATGTTCCACATGATATATTCAAAAAAGAGTGGATTGAGTCTTGGGTAAATTTAAATCCATCGTGGGAATATACGATGTGGACTGACGATGATATTGGAAACTTAATTGAAAGTAATTTCCCTTGGTTCATGCAGAGATTCAATGAGTATCCCAAGAATATTCAAAGAGTGGATGCGTTTCGTTATTTTGTATTGTATGAATACGGAGGTTTATATGCAGATATGGATTTTGAGTGTTTCAAAAATATAGATGCAATCACTGATCAAAACTATAATTTAATGCTTAGTCGTGAACACGATCATTTAAAAAATTCAAGTTCACTGCTTTATAGATGCGTAGCAAACTCTTTGATGTTTTCCAACAAAAAACACAAATTTTGGGAACACGTATTTGAAGTAATGTTAGCAAAAAAGGATTTGGGTGACGTGCTTTCAACAACAGGACCAATGATGCTCACCGAAGCACTTGAAAGCTATGGAGAAATAGATGACTTACAGATGATGCCTTCACATTGGTTTTTTCCGTATACATGGAAACACTACAAGAACATACATGGTAGAAGAAAAGTTGGTCGTGTATTAAAAAAAGCACTTAAAACTACCAAGGAAGATTGGCCAGATTCATATGGTGTACATCGTTGGACGGAGGTTTGGTCGTGATAAATCATAAATATAAATTTATTTTTGTTCACATTCCAAAGACAGGTGGTACAAGCATTGAAAAGTATTTTTTGGGTAGTGCCGATGTAGGAAAAAAGAAAATAAATAAACATAAACGTGTCGGGGAGTATATAAAACATGACACAAAACTTTTTGAAAGTTATTTTACATTTTCGTTTGTAAGAAATCCATACGATTTTCTGGTATCTTATTATATATTCAGAATGAAAATGATTAATGGAGAATTGGGCAGAGTTGAGAGATTTATGCGTAGGCAATATAAGAATAGTAATTTTAGGGATTGGGTCATTCACAATTTTTACAACGATTCACGTGTAATAAGTCATATTGATTTTTTGAGTTATGAATCTAAAATTAAAGTAGATTTTATCGGAAAGTTTGAAAATTTACAAGAGGACTTTAAGATTATTTGTAATAAAATTGGAATAGAATCTAAAATTTTACCTCATACAAATAAAACAAGACACCGACACTACACAGAATATTACGATGAAGAAACAAAAAAAATCGTTGCAGAAAAATACGCAAAAGATATTGAGTATTTTGGATATGAGTTTGGAGAATAAGAAATGATAAGTCATAAATACAAATATATTTTCTTGCATATTCCTAAAACCGGAGGTACATCCATCGAGTATGCGCTAAACCAGTATAACGATACGGGTAATACTAATATTATCTCATTAGGTGGTGATCTATATAATAAAAATCATATAAGACATAAGCATTTACTTTTAAAGGGGTATAGAAGAAAGTATTCTGACGTAAGAGAAAATATAGAAGAGTATTACAAGTTTACGATTATACGGAATCCGTGGGACAGGATAGCAAGTCACTACCGTTTCTTTAAGAAAAAAGACCACGACTACAAAGGTTCGTTCGAAGGGTTTGTAAACTATTTTTGTAAGAAAATTCACGACCGTGGATGGAAGTATCATGATTTTGCACCAATAATGGATTTCATAACATTAAATGGTGCATTGGCAGTAGATTTCATCGGAAGATTTGAAAACCTCCAACAAGACTTTGATATAATCTGCGATAAAATTGGAATTCCAAAACAAGAACTTCCTCGAATAAATAAAACGAAAAATAAACACTACACCGAATACTATGACGATGAAACAAAGCAAATTGTTGCGGAAAAATACGCAAAAGATATTGAGTATTTTGGATATGAGTTTGGTAATTAATTTCACATTATACTTATAGACATGGATCATAAAATATCAATGGTTGTAATGAACTGGTTACGACCGGAAATTCTTCAAAATCATATTCTTCCTGATATGACAAAATACGAACTCATTGATGAAATCATAATTTCACATGGTCGTGATGATACATACTTTGAATTTGATCATCCTAAGATTGTCAATCGTAAAGATTGGGGAGATATAAACGAATATTATGGATTAAGTCGTAGATTTTTAGCTGCATCAGAAGCAAGTAATGAAATAATATTGATGATAGATGATGACGGATATCCAAGTGAGAGTATGGTTCAAAAAATATTTTATAGTTACAATAAAAATCCAAAAAGAATGTATGGTTTTTTTGGCAGAAATACAAAATATAAACACTATAATTTACATCAAAGATACAAAGAGGTTTGTGTATTGATTACAAAATGCACTTTGTTTAACAAAGAATTATGTGCTGAGTTTTTTAAGTATTCTGATTCAAAGGATGTCCTTGATATAATCAAAACCGGACAACCACACTGGAACGGTGAAGATGTTTTTATGTCAGCAGTTGCACGAAATTATTACGGAAATAATAATTTTTGTATAAAAACCTCGGGATGGATAAACCCAATTAATGGTCGTGAAAACAAAAGAAAAAGGTCGGTGTCTAGTTGGAAAAACCACCGATGGTTCAGAACAGAACTTATTCATTTTTGTGCTAAAAAATTCAACATATGGAGTGAATACACAAAATGAATTCATTTGACTACTTTGACGAAATTTATTGTATAAATCTTGATAAAAGAACATCGAGATGGGAACTTGCTCAAAATGAATTTAAAAAGTTGGGCATCCTTGACAGAGTCAAAAGATTTTC
>Ga0213866_10001459_pt1 | contig 17531 bp, 10 predicted proteins | sample PICome_11_FD_160079 | JGI IMG/M metagenome (GOLD analysis project Ga0213866, IMG submission 160079) | Coastal seawater microbial communities near Pivers Island, North Carolina, United States - PICO284 | ecosystem: Environmental > Aquatic > Marine > Coastal | place: USA: North Carolina...
AGAGGCGAAGGTCGAAGTTGCGGCTGAGCCCGAACCCGAACCCGAGCCGGAACCAGAACCCGAGCCCGCTCCTATTGAAGAGGCGAAGGTCGAAGTCGCGCCTGAGCCTGAACCCGAACCCGAACCTGAGCCCGAACCCGCTCCCGTCAAAGAGGTGCAGGTTGAAGCGGCACCTGAGCCGAAGCCTGAACCCAAACCAGAGCCCCAACCGGAACCTACTCCTGCAGCTGGAGCTGAATCCAAGGGCTTCTTTGGCAAGCTCAAGAAAGCCGTGGCGAAGACGCGCATGGTTTTCAATCGCCGCGTCGCCACGATCTTCGGCATGGGCCAGAAGATCGACGACGACATTCTCGAAGAGCTTGAAGATGCGTTGATCGAGTCAGACATGGGCATCGCGACCACCGATCTGCTGATCGGCGATTTGCGCACCGCATGGAAGGCTGGCGACATCGAGTCGACTGACGACATCTTCCCCTTCCTCAAAGCCGATCTGAAACACCGCCTTGGTACGGGCAGCGGCACGCTCGCGCGCGCCAAGTCTGGGCCGACGGTGATTCTGGTGGTTGGCGTGAACGGCGCCGGCAAGACGACGAGCATCGCCAAGATGGCCCGCATCTTCGTGCGCGAGGGGCAGAAGGTTCTGCTCGCAGCCGGCGATACTTTCCGCGCTGCAGCGGTTGAGCAGCTCGTCACCTGGTCGGAGCGAATCGGCTGCGACATCGTGCGTGACAAACAGGGCATCGATCCCGCATCTGTGGCGTACCAAGCTGCGGAACGTGCGAAGAATGAGAACTACGACGTGCTACTGATCGATACTGCGGGCCGCCTGCACACGCAGAAGAACCTGATGGACGAGCTGAACAAGGTGTACCGCGTGATCCAAAAGGTGATCCCGGATGCGCCGCACGAAACGATTATGGTGCTCGACGCGACCACCGGTCAGAACGCGATCAATCAAGCTCGCATGTTCAAGGAAACCGCGAACGTCACGGGCATCTTCTTGGCCAAGCTCGATGGCACGGCCAAGGGCGGCGCGGTGCTCACGATCAACCGCGAAGTGAATCTACCGGTCAAGTTCGTTGGCCTCGGCGAGACGTTTGAGGACGTGCAGCGCTTCAACGCCTCTGCCTTTGTCGATGCGCTCTTTGACGAAGCTGAGCTTGAAGAAGCGCTGGCCGAAGCGAACGAGTAGCAGGCAATCTTCACTGACTCCCTGCGAGCCTAGCACTGCTTCGTCCTATTCTATTGCAGGCTTGGGCACGTTTTGCGGAGCGTCGCGCTCGGCGATTTCCTGCTCCAGTCGCTCAATGTATTCAGCCAAGCCTTGCTCGAACTCGCTACCCTTCGTCGCCAGCTCGTACGCTTGGCGGTACGCGCTCAATGCAGCGTCAGGATTGCCGGCCTGCTTGTACATCGCGCCGAGAGCGAGCGGGAAGGATGAGTCCTTGGGGAATCGCTCCGCGCTCATCTTCAGCAACTGCTCAGCTTCCGCTCGTTCAGCATCGCTCGCATCTTTGCCACCAAGCGTTAGGCCAAGGTCGAGCAGCAACTCGCGCGAGGGCGGCGAGCTCAAGTCATTCGCAAGTCGCAGATCAGCAAGCCCAGCCTCGCGTTTGCCCAAGCTGCGCAGAGCAAGCGAGCGCCCGTGATAGGCTTCGGGATTCAGGTTCTCGCTACGAATCGCGATCGTGTAGCCCAACTCCGCGAGCTTGAGATACGCGCGCTTCTGGTTCGCCGCGTCCTCCGCATCCTGTGCGACCAGCCCAGCGGCTTCCATCGCCGTTGCGGCCAAGCCGTAGTAGCGCCAGTAGCCCGGGTAGTCTGCCGCAGCCGCGATCTCGCGGGCGTAGCGTTGAAGACTCTCGCCGATCACCTTCTCGCGCTCGTTGCTTGAGGTGAGAGCGCGTTCGTAAAGGTAGTAGGCGTCGCCGTTGATCTCGTGCTTGCGCCAAAGCTTTTTGTAGCGATCGATCAGCTTCTTCTGCGTGATGCGCAGGTTGCTCGACGTGCCAATTGAGATGTCTTGATAGAGGCGATTGCCCGAGATGTGCATCGGCGATCCCGCCAGCAGCTCTTCAAGCTTCGCCAACGCCTCCGCATTTTTGCCCGCATCCGCCAGGCGATAAGCATCAGAGTAGAGCGCTTGTTCTTCTTCGACGCTGATCGAGCGCTCGGCATCGCTGAGCTTGACGGACTTGGTGTCGAGCAGCCGCGCACGCAGGAAGAGATAGAGCGCTTCGGCGCGTTCGGGATGCTCGCCGTATTCCTCGCGATGGCGCTCGTAGGTGACGCGATTCAGCCCCTCTTTGTACTCGATGTCCTGCCGCATCTCTTGCGCTGGCAGATGCCAATGCTCGCGGTGAATCACTTGGCCAAGCGTGATGCGAGCATCCACAACTTTGCCCTGCGCATATTCCCGCTGGGCGCGTTCGAAGAGCACATCAACAGGTGAGCGGCTATCCTTTTGCTCTGGCGGCGTGTAGCTGCTGTCGCTATCGCCCCAAGGCGAGGGTACGTCTCGCGTATCGCGATTCTTGGTCGCGCACGCAGCGAAGAGCGTCAGCGCGATGCAGCCGCTAAGCGAGTTAAGAGCAAGAGCCTTGAACATGAGCTTCCTCAATCATCGGGGCATGCTTGCAGGGGACGAAGCGCTGCGAGAATCGATCACGCGAGCGCGGGGTTTAATACTCGTCTTCTTCGGGAGCTTCCTTGCTCTTGTCGAGCATCTGCTTGAGCTCCTCTACGGCAGGGTGGCTGGCGTCAAGCGCGCTGGCTTGCAGCAAGAGTTCTCCTGCGCGCTCAATGCGGGCGCGGGCGATCTCAGTCTTCGCCTCCTCCACAATCGCGCTGACTTCGCCTCTCTTCGCAGGCGTACTCGTGTCGAAATCCGGCGGCGGTGCGGGCTGCATCGACTTGAGGAAGAGACCGCTTGAGAAGAGGCGGCGCAGCATGCCCCAGTTGAAGACTGATTCGTCGTAATCACCGAGCTCGCGCAGGGCTTTGGCTCGCGCGCGGTAGTAGATCTCGTTGAAGGGATTCACGTAGATCATCTGAAGCGCCATGTCCGCGACGCGCTCCCAATCAAAGAGCGTCTCGTAGCGATCGAGCAACCACTGCCGGACTTGCAAGTCCGACTCACTCAGCATGATGTAGTCTTCTGCGATGCGCTGCGCTCGCACCAAATCTTCCTGGCTGAGATAGAACTGAAAGAGCTCGCCGAGGGGTGCTGCATTCGTGGGGAAAGCGGCGCGCGCCAGGTTGTAGTAGAAGACCACGTCGTCGCTGTTGCCGTTCGCGCGGAAGTAGCCGGCAAGCCACATGTAGACGTTGAAGTCTTCCAGGCCTTGGCTGACAGCCTTCGCTAAGAAGTCGTATGCGCGCTCTTGGCGCTTTTCTTTTTCAACAAGCGGATCGGACTGCGCCAAAAAGCCGAGCGTGTAGTTCAACTCCGGCGAATCGATCCCGCGCTTCTGCGCAAGCCCAGCCCATGTGCGCGCATCGGAGAGCGAACCTCGCTGATAGTGCGCGCGGGCGAGCGTGACCAGCTCAGCCTTGGTCGCTTCGCCGTCTTCCGCCTTCTCCTGCAAGTCTTGCAGCTCCTTGACCTGCACGGCGGGCAGCAGTTTGATTTGGCCGACCTTCTCGCCGACGTAGGCTTTGAAGCGCTTGTCAAACTCAGTCGTGTCAATCTTGAGCGCGGCTGCGAAGACTTCGTCCGGCGTCTTCTTCTTCGCGAACTCGGTGATCATCGTGATGATGGGTTCGTAGCCGCCATAATTCTCGACGATGAACTCGACCATGATCGAGCCCAAGTAGTAAGCGAAGAGCACGCGAGAGCCGTCGCCGAACCACTCGTTGAACTCGGTTACTTTGGGCAGACCGTCGGAGGCGTAGGTCTGGAAGAGCTGGTCTTCCATGTGTCGCTCCCACTCCGGGCGCGAGCGGCGTTCTTCGTAGACCGAGCAGCCTTCCGCCAGCCAGCGCGGGCATTGGCCGTTCGACATCTGAAGCTGATAGACGTGATCCAGCTCGTGGATCAGCGTGCTCGCCCAGTTGTAGGTTCCGAAGGGACGCGCTTGCGGCGAGTCGAGCGTGATCAGTTTGCCAAAGCAAGCGCCCAGCGCGGGCAGGCCCTCGATGCCAATCGTGCGCACTTCGAAATCAGCGTGAACGTGAAAGGCTTCGACCGTCAGCGGAATCGCGGGTTCAAAGCCGATGTACTTCTCGGTCAAGCGATCCATGCCCTCACGCAGCATGCGCATGTAGAGCGGGCCCATGATCGCAAGCTCGTCCTTCGGCAGCAGCAGGCGGAAGCGGTTTTGCCCTTCGACTGGCGTGTGGCCGTAGACCTCATCTTCTTCGGTGATGCGCACGAAGCGCTCGTCGTAGGTGTTGAGCAGCATCAGCAGGTTGCGCGTGACGACTGAGTTGCGCGCCGTGTCGTTTTCGAGCGCGATCTGAAGGTTCTTCTTTCCGTTCACATCGTCGCCAGCGTTGAGCAGCGACTGACCAAGCGAGCGATAGAGCGACCAAAGCTTGGGCTGAAGCTCAATGCCTTCCTTATAGAAGGCGATCGCTTCATCGAAGCGGTGACGCGATGCAAGACCATCGCCGACGGTCAGATAAAACTCGCCGGGCGCTGCGTTGAATCCCTTCACCTCGGCTTCAATCTCATCAAACTCGTCTTGCTGGCCGAGCGTCGCTGCGATCAGCGCCTTCACCGAAAGCCCGTCCAAACTCTTGGGATTGATCGAGAGGATGCGCTTGATGTCCTTCTGCGCTTCGTCGTACTGATCCGTGCCGACGTAGAAGTTCGCGCGATGAGCGAGACCCAGCACGAAATCGCGATTGGCGCGCAGGCCCTGATCGAGCGCTTGCTTCGCATCGCCGGAGCGCCAGCGGTATTCGAAGCCGCGCGCTTGCCAGTAGTAGGCTTCTGCAAGATTCGCGTTCTGCTCAATCGCAGGCTCCGCATAGTTCTGGCGTGCGCTCGCGTACTTGTCCGTCTCAAGGAAGACGCGCGCGAGTCCCATCCAGCTTTGCAGGTGCTTCGAGTGCGCGCGCATGGCAGCGCCGAAGCGAGCGTTCGCTACAGCAAGAGCATTCATGCGGTAGGCGCACCAGCCGCTCGCCCAAAGCGATTCAGCGAGGTCAAAGTCCTCGGCGTTCTGCGCAACCTGGATGCGGCCGCCGATTTCGTTGCCGACTTGGAAGACCTTTTGCGCATCATCATGCTTGCCGCGAAGATAGAGCGACTCGCCCTGAACCCAGTATCCTCGCGGGTCACTGCCGAATGCTTCGATCAGCACCTGGCCCTGAGCTTCAGCGCCTTCGTAGTCGCCAGTTGCATTCAGCGCGAGACCGTACTCGAAGCCGACGGCGAGATTCGTGCGATAGATTTCGCTTTGATCCTTCAGCAGCTTGATCACGTCGCGGGGGTCGCCGCCTTCGCGCTCAGAGCGTGCTTCCAGCCAGAGGCCAGTGGCGAGGAAGTCCTTTGACTCGCGTAGCTTCTTCGCGTTGCGCTTGACCGAACGGTAGCTCCCGCGCTCCATCGCCGACTGCGCTTCAATTGCAATATCGCGCAGCTCGTCCGCGTCGTCGCCAGCATCCTGAATCGTGCTCAAACGAGAAGCAGCGCCAGCATTCGGTAGCGGCGCGAGCGCTTGCACGCTGGTCGTTGCCAGCAAAAGCAGCGCGCAGGTGAGCATTCGAGCTAGCGGAGTGAAAGCGGATCGGCGCATCGTGATCTCCTCGTGGTGTCCGCAGGTCGTCGGCGGATCGTCTCCCGCCGGTGCAGGAGCTGTGGGGCATAATCGCCGCCAGTATAGCGAAAGAGCAGCCGCGAGTGGCAGGCGGCCTGGCTATCGCTGAGGCATTCCTGGCAGCGGATTACTGTATTGAATACGAATGCGTTGGGGCAAGCAGGCAGGGAATCGGGGCACTTCGCAGCAACTCTCTGCCCTAGCGATCATCAGATTCGGGAGCGCGCTCGGTGGGGGGTTCATCTTCCGTAAAAGTATCGAACTCGAATTCGCCGAGCTCGAGATCCTCTTCGCTGACTTCCTCTTGCGCCTCGCCCTTGTGCGGCTGGTAGTCGTCGTCAATCGCGATCAGCTCAGGCTCTTCGCTTGAGTGGATAGCAAGCGGCTGGCTCATCTCGTCGCTGGGGGCGCTTTGAATCGGCTCTGGTTCAAGCTCGACGAGATCGTCGGCGAACTCGGAGAGATCCTGCGTCTCGTCGGGATCAGGTTCTTGATCGGCGCCAGCTTCAGTACCATGAGTATTCTCGATGCGGATTGTCTCGCGACCATCCATATCGCCAAAACCAGCGGCCTTGGCTTCGCGCAGTTTGATCTCTTCGTCAGCGAACTTGAAGATATCGAGGGCCTTGGCGCTGTCCGGCGCGATCTCTAGCGCTGCTTCCGCGTGATAGCGGGCAAAACGCAGCTCGCCACTCTCAAGACATTCGCGGGCAAGGCGGATGCGCGAGGAGAGCATGGTCGGATTCAGCTCTAAGCTCTTCACCAGCTCGGCGCGGCCGCGCAGCTTGCGATCCAGCGCGAGCGCGATTTCCGCTTCCACATAGTGCAGGATCGGATCGCCGTCGAAGACCTTGCGGGCTGCTGCGTAGAAGTCCATCGCGTCGTCCGGCTCGCCTAGGCGCAGCGTGACATCGCCTGAATAGCGCAGCACCCAGTAGGGGGCGAGGTCGCCCAATCGTTCGCGCAAAGCTTGCAGCAAGTCGTTGGCGCCGGGGAAGTCGCGAGCGCTGATGCGAGCTTCAACCAGTGCGCGTTGGGCGGGCAGATAATCGGGATACTCTTCCGCCAGAGCTTGGAACTCTTGCGTCGCTTCTTTGGCGTTGCCGTCGGCTTGCAAGCGCAGCGCGTGAAGCCAGCGGGAGATTTGATCTTCGCCCCGCCTCGGCATTTCTTCGATCAGCTTGGTGCGCTCATCTTCTGGATCGTCCGGTACGACGATCACCACAAGCTGATCCGTGTAGCGCCACGAGCGCTCGAATTCGCCGAAGGTGATTTCGACGGGATCGAAGAAGTTCGGATCTTGTGCGTAGAAAACACCGGGCCATGTGTCGTAACCCGTCAGCGCGATGCAGTGGCCTTCCATGCCTTCGTATTCGCCGACGATCACCGGAATCTCCGCGCGCAGAATGGGGAAGAGGGATTCGCGATCGCTTTGAAAAGCGTAGACGCGCATGCCATCGAGATTCTTGAGATACGAGACCAAGTCCTGCCAGCGCGTGCCGTTGGTCAGCACCCGCTCGGCGACGTCATCTTGCGACGCATCAAAGCCAAAGAAGCGCAGCACGTTCGCCACGGTGTTCGGCGCACAGTAGTTGCGTCGCTGAAGCGTGCGCGGGAAGGGCGCGATCAGATGGCCGCCTTTGACGCCCGCTTCCATCGAGGCGATGCGCTCTTCCGCTTCGCGCTTGAAGGTCGTCATGGGGTGGTACTTGAGCAGCAGCTCAAGCTCGACTTTGGTCTGCGTTGGCCGACCGGCGTGATAGAAACAGCGCGCAAAGCTCATGCGCGTGGCATCCGCATTCTCGCTTTGCGGCGCAAGCTCAAGGCAACGCTGATAGACCGCAGCAGCCTCGCGGTACTCGCGCATGGAGTAGTGAACTTCAGCGAGTAGTGAGAGCAGCTTGAGATTCTGCGGCGCGTGATGCAGGCCTTTGACGAGGACTTCGAGTGCTTCGTCGCCGCGCTCATTGACGAGCAAGAGGTTCGCTAAGAGCGCGTGCGCATCCACGCACTCGCCGTCGATTTGAAGTGCGCGGGTGAGCTGATTCTGTGCCTCCTGCGTGCCGCCGATGCTGGCCAGACGAAAGGCTTCATCTGCAAGGAGCTGACCGGAAATCAGGCCAGGCGCTGCTGCTCGCTCAATCGCTTGCTCGGCAGATTTGTGGCGATCGAGCCCAGCGTAGGCGGCAGCTAAACCAGAGTTCGCGTGGACGCGAAAAGGGATGTGCGAGCGTTTGTCCGCAGCGACCTTCATAAATGGAAAAACCGCGCGCTCGAAGCGACCTGAGTCCAGCCAAGAGCGGCCCATGCGGTAGAGCGCTTCAATCTCAATCTTGGGGTCTTGGGCTGCGAAACGGTAGTGCTGGCGGGCAGCACGAAAGTTCTCAAGCTCGTGCGCACAGCGGCCAATCAGCAGATGTGTGCTGGGCTGCTCGTCGAGTTCCGGGAACTCGGCAAGGGCTGCGCTGAGCATATCGGCAGCAGCGCGCAACTCGCCACGCGAAAGCTCGTCGCGGACTTCACTCAATGCTTCTCTAGGGGTGCGCTCTTGGCTTTGCGCACCGGGCTGATTGCTCATCAAATCCGCCTGTACATCGCTCGCGTCGTCAGTTTGCTCGTTGTCTCTTACTCGCTTGTCGTCTCTTGCAGTATAGCGCTTCTGCGGGCTGGCCTCACCCAATTGCGGGCTTCTAAGAGAATCCCACAAGCATCACTTCTAGCGTTAGCTTAGGGTTCCATCGGCGCGGGGTGCGCTGGGTTCATACGACCGCCCCAGAGTAGCTTGGTGCGCAGATTGGCGTAGTAGCCTGGAGTGCGGGGCGCGACCAGACTCACCTTCTGCGGCAGCACTCGGACTTCAATGTCATCGCCGATTCCCAGCTCGACGACCTCGTGCCCGTCGATCGTGGCGAACACGCCGCCACCCGCTTCGGCAACGCGCAGCTTGATGCGACGGGAGGCGCGAACCACTAGCGGCCGGATCGCGAGCGTCAGCGGACAGATCGGCGTGATCACGAAGGCTTCCAGCTCCTGCTCAAGCACCGGGCCGCCCGCACTGAGTGAGTGCGCCGTGCTGCCGGCAGGCGTTGAGACGATCAGACCGTCCACGTCGTAGTGCGTGACGAGCGCGCCATCGATCCAGCATTCCAGGCCGATCATGCGCGAGAGGGCGCCGCGCGAAATCACGACTTCGTTCATCGCGAAGTGCTTCTCTTGGCTGCCATCGGCGCGTCGAATCAGCACTTCCTGCATGATGCATTCGCGCATGATGAGCTCTTTGCTGAGCTGCGGGTCGAAGAGTTCATCGAGCGCGACGAGTAGATCGGGCAGCTCAAAGCAGGCCAAAAATCCGACCTTGCCGAAGTTGACGCCGACAATCGGGCGCTGCCGATGCCCCATTCTGCGCGCTAGTCCGAGCAGACTGCCGTCGCCACCGAAGGCGATCAGCAAATCGAAAGCGGTCGAAGACAGATCAAGCTCGCGATCTTGCGAGACGCTAACGACGGGCGAACGCTCCTCGATCAACGGCTGCACTTGCTCGATCGCGTGACGCACACGCGGGCGAGTTGCATTGCCGTAGAGCAGCACGTTCTTCGGGGGGTTGGGCAGAAGGGTCATATCACCTCGAAGTGAGTCGAGCGTGGGGGGACGCGATCGACGCTCCCAGTATAAAGCATCCTGCGATCCGACGCGAAAGAACCTTGTGCTGAAGAGATACGCCGCTGACAATCGCTGCGAGAGATCGAAACACAGACTCGACACAGAGATAAAAGGAAGAGACATGAAAATTGCAAGCACACTGGCGATGGTTTTGGCGCTTACCCTGATCGGTTGCGGCGGCACGCAAGAGAAGGAAGAGGGCGGCGAAAACACGGGCGGCGAATCCAACGATTCGAATCCAGCCAAAGCCGAAAACACGGGTGGCGAATCCAACGATTCGAATCCAGCCAAAGCCGAGAACACCGAAGCGGAAAGCGAAGCTACGGACGCTCCAGAATCGACCGAAACAGAAGCGACGGCAGATGAGTCAACCGAAGCAACTGCTGCAAGCGCCGAGCAAAGCAAGCCCGTCGTGGGCGAGCTTGCACCGGACTTCACCACCACCACGCAGGATGGCGACGAGTTCCATCTCGCTAGCTTTCGTGGCAAGCAAGCCGTGGCGATTGTGTTCTTCCCCAAGGACATGACGAGCGGCTGCACCAAGCAGCTTTGCAGCTTGCGCGATGGCCAAGCGGCGATCGACGAGTCTGGCGTCAAGGTTGTGGCGGTGAGCTTTGAATCGAAGGAAGCGCACGACGCTTTCCGCGAAGCGCACGGTCTCACCACGCCGATCCTGATGGATGAAGACAAGGCCATCGGCACGCTCTACGACTGCACGATGGATTGGCAAGGCATGACGCTGCCTGCTCGCAAGACCTTTGTGATCAACAAAGAAGGCGTGCTGGTCAAGGTGATCGAGCAAGTGGACTTCGACGATCACGGCGCGCAGATTCTTGCGGCACTCGATCAGTAAGCTTCACGACGCGATCAACGTGAACGAGGCACCGGCAAAGCGCCGGTGCCTCGTTTCGTTGAGCTCGATTGCTGAGCAGCTTTGCGGAGCGGAGCGCTCACATGCTCGCGGCAAGTTGCGCATCCACGCGCGCGCGTTCCTGCGCGAAGAGCTCGCGCAGAACGACGTCGGAGGCCTTCGCCGATTCAACGGCTTCCGTCAGGGCGTAGACTTCTGCTCGTGTGATCTTGAGTTCTTCGCTTGCGTTCAGCGCAGCCGGGGTGCGCAGCGCATACTCCAACGTGCGCAGCGCAAAGAGCAGCGGCAGCGCGCAGAACTCGCGAACATCAGGCGCATCCGCAGGAATCGCCAGCGTGTAGTCGAGCGCTGAGTCGAGATACTTGAGCGTGTGCCGCGCCATCATGGCGATCGCCGCTTGCGCTTGGGGTGAGCTGGGATCGCCGAAGAGCTGGTCGAGATCTAGCCCGAGCCCGCGCAGCATGTCTTCGGGGAAGTACACGATGCCTCGCTGGAAATCGCCGGTGATCCCCTTGATCACGTTGGTAATCTGCAAGCCCAAGCCGAAGTCCACCGCACGAGATTCGAGGCCGGTCAAAGCATCTCCCCGCAGGCCGTCGAGGCGCAGGGCGAAGAGGCGCGTCAGCAATTTGCCGACCGTACCGGCGACGTAATAGCAGTAGCGGTCGAGATCTTCGGCGGAGCGAAGCTGCAATCCCTCGCCCTGCATCTCGCGCTCAACGGTTTGCGCCATGCCGGCAGCCATTTCCAGAATCGGGGGCTGCATGGCCAAGCGCGCGCGCGAATCGAGCGCTAGCCAAGCCTGCATCACGAGCCCAGCGTTGCGGCAGAGCTCAACGTCGTCACCGGAAATGCCGGGGAACTCTTTGAAGAAGGTCTTGATCGCTTCAGCGCAGGTCAGCGTTTGAGATTGCGTGAGCAGCTCGGCGTGCGAGCGTTTGAGCAAGTCGATGCGCGCTTGCGCGGGGATGTCCGTGGTGTCTTCAATCGTGTCGAGCACGCGGCAGATCAGGTACGCCACGCCGATCTCGTCGCGCAGGGGATCGCGCAGCTTCGAGATACCCAACGCAAATGTGCGGCTAACGCGCTCCAGAGCTTGGCGCGTGTAATCGAGCAGTTCTGGACTCAAGGGGCTGGTCACGCTGTCCGCCTGGCGAAGGGTTGAGGGTGCTTTTGTTGAAGCAGGTTCGCCAGAAAATAGCAAAGGCCCGCCAGCGCCGAAACGCTTAGCAGGCCTTTGCGAATATCGGGGCTACCTCACGGCAGCCCGGATCCATAAATGCCCACCAGAGAGGGGAAAGAGCATGGGCTTTATGGAAGCAAATACGTCAGTACTCTTCTTTATCGGTGCTTTCCCCACGTTTGCTTGAGCAAAACTTCCAGGAACCTTTCCCAATTCCCAGAGGCACCGAATGTCAGATTGCTGACACCGACCATCTCCACGATGACCAAAATAGATGTTATGCGAGGACGCGTTTCCTGTCAACTACTTTTTCCCAGATTCCGCTCAAGTTGAATCGCAGAAATGCCGACAGGATGGGGCTTGGAGGGCGGGAGTGTCAGAAAAGTGGTATGTCAGGTACTCTACGATGCAGGCTCGCTATCAACCCGTTCAGACCATTTAAATTTGACGCGCGCTACGAGTCCGATCAGGCTAGCAGCCACTGAGGAGAGCTCTGCGCTCGTTTTGGACCCACGCGGCAGGACGATCCAGTCCATCCCGGCAAAGACTTCCTTGTTCAGCCTAAACGACTCTCTTATCACACGTTTCAAGCGATTCCGCGCGACCGCATTGCCGTATTTTCGACTGACGACGAGCCCGATCCGCCCGAAAATCACGTCATTTTTTCTGCCGTAGAGCACGAACTGACTGTCCGCCGAGGAGCAGCGAGCGTCAAATATCAACTGGAAGTGACCGCGTTTCAACACGCGCTCTTCTTTGCGAAAGCGGGCGTCGGCGAAGAATGGATGAATGATTTTTTCTCCGGAGTCCGATTCCGGCCCGTTCTGCTCGATGCTCAAAGCGTCTCTCCTGCATGATTCCGTCAGCCTCCTTCTAAACCAATTCACCGATTGCGCCAGTGCCGAGCTTGCTGGACCTCGCCGGTGGCATTAGCATCCCGTGGCCTTTGCTTACTGACAGATCGTGACACCATGCCCGCAAACACCGCTTCTTCATTCATGCTGATCGCCCTCGTCGGCGCGCTCGCTTTCACCGCTTGCGCGAGCGAGGAAGAGGTGCGCAGGCTCGATGTCCGCGATCGCTCGCTTTGGCGCGCGCCAGATGCGATGAGCCGCGACGAATCCATCGCCAAGAATATGAAGCTGCTGCGTGGCGATGCCTACGGCAGTGTCGAAGCGACGCTGCGCTGGCAGTGCGCGCAGAATCTTGGCGTGCTGAGAGCTTACGAGGCATTCGATTTGCTCTGGGAGCGCTCGCTAGGCCCATCGCCAGACTCCGCCGCTGCCGTTCGTCGCGAGTGCATCATTGCGCTTGCCAAGATGGACTGGCGCGAGCGGATCCGCGCTGGCGATGTTGAAGCCCTGCAGCGCTGGCGCGAGCTGGTCGCAGCGCTCAAGTCGCACCTGCGTCGCCAGTACTCAACCAGCACCGGGAGTAGCGGCGGGCTGATCTCCTTTGAAGACGACAATCTGGTGCTCATGACCATGCTCGACACGCTGATTACGCTCGGGCTTCCGCAGGGCTATGACCCTGATGCGCCGGATGCGAGCGAAGGAGAGCTTGGCCGCGCCGATATCGCTGGCGAATTGCTGGAAGTAGCGCGAAGTGCGAACGAAGGTAGCTCGCTCGCCACGATGCCCTTTTCGCAAAGTGTTGGCGACGGGCTCTTCGAGGGCGCGATTGCGGGCGTGTTCACGCTGCTAGGCTACACCCCAAGCCAGGCTGCTGAAGCTCGACTCGGATGGGTTCCGCGCACAGGCTCTGATAGCTTTTCACCTCGTCCCTGGGAGCCACAGAACCTGCCGAAAGCGGGGGCTTTGCCTTCCGATCGCACCTCGTTGGGGCTCTCGCGCTCGCGCTTGATCGAGTGGCTGCGCATTCAAATTCGCGATGCGCCCTTCGATTTGTCCTGAAACAAATAGCGTTGCCCTGCGTCAAAATAGGTGACTTCGTGCAATTCTTGCTGCGATCCGATGCGCGCTTCCAAAAGAGTGCTCAAATCAGCCGCCGCAAGAACTATCTGAAATTGGCGAAGCATCGTGAACAAGGCAAACTCAGCCGACTGATTCGTCGGCCCCAAAAAGCTCATATCCATGCTCAGCCGCAGTCCCCGCATCTCGCTGGCGGCTGCATCACCAGAGGTATCATTCATGGTTCGCAACCAGCCCATCGCGTTCGCTTTCATCTGCTCGATCATGCTCATCCTGCTTGCTTGTGAAAGCACGACCTCGGACGGCGAAGGCAGCGGCGACCCGGTGAACATTGACGACAAAGTCAGCACCGATGGCGACAAGAGCGACAACTCTGACGTCAAGAATGACGACGGAGGGACCGCTTTCAATATTGAAGGCGACAAGCCCGACGACAAACCCACCAAGCGCGAAACTACCGCTGGCGAAGACGATCCGAAGAATCCTGACGGGACGAGCATGGAGAGCGGCGAGGGCCACAAGGTCTCGCAAGACGATGCCAGCGATGAAAAGCCCGATGCTGATACCACCGATGGCAGCGCGACGGGCGAAAGCGATGTCAGTGATCCTGCGGAAGTCAAAGATCCGAAGAAGGATGGCCCTGTCGATCCCGAGGTGACCTACCTGCAAGCATTGGCGGAGCTTGAGCGCGTGGCGGTCGAAACCGGCAAGCCTGAGGCCATGCTGACCTTCATCTACGCGCTGATTCTCGACAAGACGGAGAGTCAGAACGAAAGCCTGATGCTCGCTGAATCGCTGCTTGAGGAGATGGCTGATAAGGAAGGCGTTGACGCTTTTCAGGTTGAGATGCTGCGCGCGGGGCTGCTCGATCGCATGAACGAAGCGAAGGAATGCGCTGAAATGCTGGAGAAGGCAACGCGCTTGCAGTACGAGAAGGTGGGCCTGGAGATCGGCGAAGTGTTCTACAGCGACGGCGGTGATCCGAAAGGCAACGGCTTTTTGCGTCGTCGCACGGAAAGTGGAGATGCCGACCGCCGCTTCTCGCCTGGCGACTTTGTGGCGCTGGGCTATGAGTATCGCTTCTTGAAGGTGATGGAGTACGACCCCGCGAGAGAGCTGTGGAAGTACAACATCGAAGCGAACCTGGAGATGCTCTACAAAGATGGAGAGCGTGCTGGCGAGCGCGTCGACAAGACGATCAAGACCGACCTGAAACTGCGGGGCGGCTACTTTTGGTCGAGCAAAAGCCCGGAAGAAATGCAGGAAGCGCAGATCAAGCAGTTCCGCGTGCCCGATCAGATCGCTTACGGCGAGTACATCATGCGCATCACGCTGCGCGATCCGAATCGCAGCGGCCACTCCGTGCAGAAGGAAATCCCAATCCTGATCATGTCGCGCGAAGACCGCTAGGATTCTCCGAGCGTCGCTTGGCTTCTTGCTGAGCTTCCGTCATCCCGACCGTAGGCGAAGCCGAAGGGGAGGGATCCCTTTTGATTTCCCTGAAACTCTCGAACCATCGCCGCGTTGCGTTAGGCCCAACGCAACGCGGCACGTTCACCATGTGCCAGCTCATCGCAAGGGGATCCCTCCCTTACGCTTCGCTCCAATCGGGATGACGGCGTGTAGCAAAGAAGCGGCAGAGTAATTCTCGACTTAGTGTATTCGGAAAGGCCGCCGGTAGAGAGTGGCGCAGACAATCTTGTCTGCATCCTCTCGCTTGCACGCTGTGTTCGGGATCACCGAGAGCTGCTCGAATGATCGCATCTGAATGCGATGGCAGACACGATTGTCTGCCCCACCCACGTCTGCAACGCTCGACGAAACTCAATCGAAAAGAAGCGCTAGCCCGCCGAAGTAACGTCTTTCACTTCAAGCTCGAGCTCTTCGCTGCCCTTCCAAGTGTTGATCTTGGGGACGAAGGCCATGTTGATACCGGGCGAGCGCTCAAGGATAGAGAGCGAGTCGGCTTGGCTGAAGGCGATGGCGCGGTAGCCGCGTCCGCCTTCGGGTACGACGTGAAAGCTGAGGTGCTGCGAGCTGCGCCCGATCAGCTTCGGCTTGCCGACCACGCGGGCGCCTTCCAGCGCGAGCAGCGGCTCCGGGTTGCCTTCGCCGAATGGTGCGAGCCTCACGATGTCTTTTGCAAGCTGCGCGCAAAGCTCAGCGGCTTCCACCGTCGAGTCGATGCTCAGCGTCGGCTTGCCCGGCACAAAGCCGGTGTGCTCGCGCGCGTCAAGATTCACGCGCTTGCGGAACTCCGGCAAGCGGTCAGCGGGCAGACTCAATCCAATCGCAGCGCGGTGACCGCCGAAGCGATCCGTCAGGTCTTCGCAGGTCTTCACCGCATTGAAAAGGTTGAAGTTCGCCGTGCTGCGGCCCGAGCCTTTCGCCGTGCCATCACCATCAATCGACATCACGATCGCGGGCTTATTCGCGTGCTCAACCATACGCGCAGCAACAATGCCGATCACTCCCGGCGCCCAGCCATCCCCAGCCATCACCGTGACGGAGTCGTGCTTGAAGCTCTCATCCGCGTCGTACATCGCCTTGGCTTGCAGGGTGATGCCGCGCTCGACGCTCTGCCGCTTCTTGTTCAGATCATCGAGGCGCATGGCGAGTTCCCATGCCTCGGTGGTGTCGCGCGCCATCAGCAATTCCGCTGCGACACGCTCTTGATTCATGCGGCCCGCTGCGTTGATGCGAGGGCCGAGTTTGAAGGCGACGTCCTTCGCGCTAGGGATGCCTTCCACGCCCGCGACTTGGCAGAGCGCGCGCAGTCCAGGCTGGCGCGTCTTCGCAAGCGCTTCGAGTCCGTGCATCGTCAACACGCGGTTCTCGCCGACTAGCGGCACAACATCGCAGATGCTCGCCATCGCACAAAGCGCGAGCGCAGCCGTGCGGAACTCTTGCCATTCAGCACCAGCATCTTGCTTGATCCCGAAGGACTGCATTAAGCCGAGCGCGAGCTTGAAGGCAACGCCGCAGCCGCACAGATCGCGGAAGGGATAGCGTTGGCCCGGCAGTTTGGGGTGAACAATCGCGACCGCTGGCGGCAGCTCTTCGCCGATGGTGTGGTGGTCGGTGACGATCACGTCAATGCCGAGCGCAACGGCGCGCTTGATCGGCTCGATCGCGCCGACACCGTTGTCGACGGTGATCAGCAGCTTGACGCCGTCGGCAGCAGCCTTCTCCACTGCGCGAATCGAAAGCCCGTAGCCGTCGCCTTCGCGCGAGGGAATGTTGAAGCTGTGATTCGCTTGGAGCAAACGGAAGAGATAGGTCAGCAGCGCGGTACTCGTCGTGCCGTCCACGTCGTAGTCACCCTGGATGCGAATCAGTTCGCCCTCAGCGATCGCGTGCTTGATCCGACCAACGGCCTTATCCATGTCGTTGAAGAGAAATGGATCGTGCAGGTGATCGAAGCTGGGCGAGAGAAAGCGGTCGATCTCTTCACTCGTGGCAAGCCCGCGGTTGATCATCAGACGCGCGATCAATGGCGTCACGCCGACGGATTGCGCGATGGACTGCACCACGGGTTCCGGTTGAGCTGCAAAGATCCACTGGCGCTGCGTCACTGAATACCCCGTGTGAATGTGCGTGATGAGTAGCGATTGGCGAGCGCGAGAGAAGCGAATCTCTCCGCTCTCTGGCTGCCTGCGCTCAATCTCTCCGAGAAGAAAGGCTAACACATGTTGTAGCGTCGTGGTAGATGGTGATCTGACTACCCATTTTCTTGAGTGTTAGTAAGTGTGGAAGGCGACGTCCTCTACTCCGCTCGGAGTGTCCTTCTCGAAGTGCTTTGGTCCAACGATTCGTCATTTCCGCGCTCATTTGATCGAGGGTACTCGGAATGCAACGCGAAGGCGCCAAGCACGCAAAGTTTCGCAAAGCCTGGCGGATTGGGCGTCTTCTGCCGGGCGTTTGAGGCTCTCCAGTTCCGGCAGCGCTCAGAGCCTTCTGAATAAGAGCGTGACCTTCGCGGCTGAGCCGTTCAGGCCACGAGCCGATTCGCGTTTTCTTATTCATGATCATTCTCGGGCACTCAGCCCAGCAGATAGGAGTCGACGTAACTGGCCGCAATGCTTGATCCGACAGGCTTTGCGAGCCTTTGCGCTCTTTCG
>Ga0213866_10001460_pt1 | contig 17531 bp, 26 predicted proteins | sample PICome_11_FD_160079 | JGI IMG/M metagenome (GOLD analysis project Ga0213866, IMG submission 160079) | Coastal seawater microbial communities near Pivers Island, North Carolina, United States - PICO284 | ecosystem: Environmental > Aquatic > Marine > Coastal | place: USA: North Carolina...
ATGATAAGATTTCAGGCGGTCAAGGCTTTATCTATGCATCATCTATTGTAGTTGCAATGAAGAAGTTGAAACTAAAAGAAGATGAAGATGGGAATAAGGTAAGCGATGTTCGTGGTATCCGTGCTGGTTGTAAAGTAATGAAAACACGTTACGCAAAACCGTTTGAAGGTGTGCAAGTTAAGATTCCATACGAGACAGGTATGAACCCTTACAGTGGATTATTTGAATTGTTTGAAGCAAAAGGTGTTGTAGAAAAACAAGGCAATCGGTACAAGTACACAACAATAGATGGTGAAGAAGTACTTGAATATAGAAAAAATTGGACAGGAGATCTACTTGACAAAGTTATGTTAGAATATGCAAATAAGGAGTCTTTGGTAAATACCTCTGATGATGCAGAAAATGACACATCTAATGTTGAGGAGCTAGTTGATGCTGAATGAAGATCAAATTGCCGATTTATGGTTAGTATTTAAGGATTGCTTAGATAAAAAACAAGTTGAAGTAGCAGCAGAAAAGTACGTTGACTTTCTTGCAGACTACGGCGTATCAGATGAAACACTACGTGAAGTAATAGGTACTGATGCAGAACTTGAAGAAGCAATAACATATTACTTAGACGATGATGGTGTAGATGATAGTGATGACGATTACGACGAATGGGATGACTAATGGGTTGGTACTCTGAAGTATCTAGAGACATAAGTAAAATACCAGATGCTATACATTTTTTTGAAGCAGAATTAGAAGAAGCGAAAAAAGAATGTAGGCTAAGCGGTAATGTTGAACGTGCTTCTTCGTCAATGCCAGGAATTGTAGAACAACGGTTTAATCAACTTCAAGAAATTGAAGCAATATTAAATTATATGAATATTGAACTACGTAGGTTGCGTAGTTCATTTTTCAAAAAATATCTTGAAAACTATCAACGAGCTCTGTCAAGCCGTGACGTTGAAAAATACGTTGACGGCGAGGCAGACGTTGTTGACTATGAAAAGATCATCAACGAGTTTGCACTGCTACGTAACAAGTGGTTAGGTGTACTCAAAGCACTTGATCAAAAGCAATGGCAGATTACTAATATTGTAAAGTTGAGAGTCGCAGGGATGGAGGATGCTTCACTTTGATCGATGCGTATATAATAAGGATGAAAGGTAATGACATATCTGAAGATCTTGCTAGTAATCTAGTAACATCATTAGTAGAGCATAATATAAATTATAACTTTTTTGATGCAATACACGGAGATCAAATTGAAGATTGCTGGCAACGGCAGGGACTGAAGTTTTTTCATAAGTTAAAACCTAGTAGAAAATTGCCTGGAATTAAAGGTTGTTTCTTAAGCCATTGGATGTTATGGCTTAAGTCGTTTAATGATAATAAGCCGTTATTAATATTTGAACATGATGCAATATTAATGAAACCTATTCCTGACAAATTAATAGACTTACCATACGATGTCTTAAATTTAGATTTTGCAAGTAGGGTAGTAGAAAACTATCACGAGTATGTCACCCAAGATTTTGGTACTTCGATACACAAATGGGTGCCACAGCCAACATCAAAAGGATTATCTTCAAAACTAAACAAGGCAAGTATAAAAGGATTACATGCCTATATCATTAAACCGCAAGGTGCCAAACGTTTAACAGATTACATCAAACGTATCGGAGTATTGCCGGCTGATATTGCTGTAAATTCTATTTCGTGCGATTTGCGTTATACAAAAACTTGTTATGCAATGGTTAATCCTAAATATTGGATAGATGCAAAAAATGGATCAAGACATTCATTTACAAGAGCAAAACCATGAACGTTGCTTGTGTTTTGAAAGTACAAAAAAGTAAGAATGCTATCTACACCACTGAATGGGTTGATAAACTTTATAGAGGTGTAAAGCGAAACTTAGATACAAAATTTAATTTCTATTGTTTAACAAATGTTCAAACTCAATATGACGATATACCGTTAACTTCTGAGAGTGATGGATTTTGGAATAAGTTAGAATTATTTAAAAAAGATTTATTCCAAGGACCAACTCTATATCTAGATTTAGATGTAGTTATTTGTAATAATATAACAAATCTTGTATATAATATGCGACGTCATAAGTTCTTAATGACTAAAGAACCTTACAAAGAAATTAGCAATAGTAGTATTATGTTTTGGATAGGAGATTATAGCTATCTATATGATAATTATATTCTTAACAAAAAAAATATTTGTGCAGAATATTCTAGAGTACCTAGATATGGCGACCAGGCATACATTGCAGAAAACGTAGATCATAGTTTTGTTGAAGACATTGATCCAACTGCTATCAATTGGAAGCATCATGAAGTAAAGACAGAAATTACTAATCCTAAATTTTTGATATTTACAAGTAAGCATCAAAAGCCTAGTAATAATAAAGATTTAAAAATAGTGAGAAAGAACTGGATATGAAGGCAAGAGAAAGAGTTATTCAACACATACCTAAGGGAGCTGTTGGTGTAGAGATTGGGGTACATATAGGAGATTATTCACAAAGGATAATTGATATAGCTCAACCTAAATTATTGTATCTTGTTGATCCTTGGACTGTATTTCATAATGACGAACATGCTGATTCTTGGTATGGCGTTAATAATGTGAATCAACAAATTATGGACGAACGTTATGAATTAGTTCTAAATAAGTTTTCAGATTATGATAATGTAAAAATTATAAGAGCAAAATCTACCGATGCTGCAAACTCTTTTGATGACTTTAGTCTAGACTTTATCTATTTAGACGGAGACCATTCTTATGAAGGTGTGTGTGCAGACTTTGATGCATATTTTCCTAAACTAAAGCGTAAAGGATTTATTTACGGAGATGACTACATCAACAATAATTGGTGGGGAGCAGGCGTCATTGATGCAGTGCATAAAAACCTTCATGAGAAAGATCTGCAAGTTGTGTTTATAACTGAATCACAATTTTGTATTCAAAAGTTGTAATTGAATATATTCAAATCTCTACCGTACAAGCGTTCAACTATACGTCTACTATGTTTTGTATAAACATTTCTATAGTTCGGTAGAGATACATTGCTAATATTTCTTATTGGCATTGCTACTTTACTTCCAGTGATTTGCTTTATTTTTTCAAATTCTGTTGCTAAGTTTTCTAATTTAATAATATTATCTACTACTATCTTACCATCTATTGTAACATAATCACACATATTAGCCCACGAAGCTAAGTCTCCTTCGCCGCCAGGATAAAAAATTTTCATGTTACCGTCAAATATTTGCCATGGTTTATGCAAATAATTTTCAACCCATGCGTCAAATCCTTTATGCCAAACTGCAAGTTCATTTGTGACTTCGCCGTTCTTATCTGCTAACTTGTTTATATGGATTTCTAAAATTTGTTTTCTGTATTTGTAAAAACTTAAAGCTCTGTCAAACGGATTTCTTATTATTGTAAAGCTAGGCATGTTGGTATTAACAGTAATTAAGTCCGGATGCGTAATCGGAGCATGTATCCTTTCGTTTAATTTGCCGTAAGTTTGTTTATACCAACGTCTAATACTTGTACCTGCAGCTTTAGGTATGTGAACAAACAAAATTGGATTACAATTATTTTTGTTTGTTTTTGGCCAGTAGCTCATTTTTCGTATTCCCATTTTGAAGGGTCGTACAAAGGATTTTTCCAGAAAAGTGATTCTAACTCGTCATCCCAAACAAATACGTCTAACTCATTTAAAATTTTGTATCTGCATAAATTTAAATCCCATCCTACATTTCCGTAAGGGAGTTTGTCTTTAGGTGGACTTAATTCAAATAATTCAATATGATAATTATTTTTTTCTGCCAATTTAGAAAAGAATTCAGGATATGGATGCCAACAACTTCCGGCCGCCGCATGATCAAGTCTTTTTTCTGCCTGAGGAACCCAATGCACTATATAAGTTCCAACTTTGCAAAGTTCATGCACACATTTCCAAAATGTACGTTGTATAGTTACATGTTCGCTAGTTCCGATATTTGTAATAAAATCAAACGCAGTATATCCTGAAGATGCTTTAATAAGATTAGAAGCATTATCTAAACGTAAGTCAATTGGTATAGCACCGTCTTCTGCATTAATATCTACACTGGTATATGATCTAGCACCGTTTGCTAGATACTCGTCCCTATAGCATCCTGCTTTTGATCTTTTGTTTCCAAATTCTAAAATGTCAAAATTTTCGTAGTTAGGATATAACCGCGAAGTATATTTAGGTATTGTTTCCATTATTATCCTTCCGCAAATATTTAGTTAAATACACACATAAAGGATACTCCAATGAAAATAGAAAAGAAAAAATATAAATGGCTCAACAGTTGGAATTTGCCGTGGCATACTGATGATAGAAAAGAAAGATTTAACCTGTTAGATAATTATCTGAAAACTCCACCTAAATCTATACTTGATATCGGTTGTGGACTTGCAAGAGAGTCAGAATATTTTCAAAAAAAGTATAACACTGATTTATATTTGCTAGATGGAGATTTTGACCAAACAAAAGAAAAACCAAGAGATAATCAATGGGGAAGTGCAGAATCGTTTAGATTCTATAGTCCAATGCAAGAATTGTTGAATTCTTACGATAGCAGAAATATGTCATATACATTTATAGATGCAAGTAATCCTATTATTCAAATTAATAAAAAGTTTGATGTAATTTATAGTCTGCTTAGTTGCGGATTCCATTACCCTGCAATAACATATAAAGATCTAATAGAAAAGCATTCTACTAATGACACAAAAATAATAATAGACTGCCGTTTCGATACATTAGAAGATCAAAAACAAGACTTTGAAGTAATAGAAATTATAAAAGAATACGACCATTATTATAAATTAGAAATAAAATTTAAGTAGAATTATATACGCACATAAATATTGATATGAAACGTATTGTATTAGTTACAGGTGGGTTTGATCCGATACATTCGGGACACATTGAATATTTCAAAGCAGCTAAAGATCTTGGAGACGAGTTGCATGTTGGATTGAATAGCGATCAATGGCTTATTAATAAAAAAGGTAGACCATTTATGCCCTTTAAAGAACGAGCGGCTGTAATTGAAAATTTAAGTGTAGTAGATAAAGTTATCTCATTTGATGACAGTGATGGTAGTGCTTGTGGCGCTATATATAAAACAATGGCTACAAACGGCACTACTAAAATTATTTTCGCTAACGGTGGAGATAGGACAAATACAACTACACCTGAATTTAGAACATACGGCGGCATACCTAATGTAGAATTTGCATTTGGTGTAGGTGGCACTGACAAAAAGAATTCAAGCAGTTGGATACTCAAAGAATGGAGTCAGCCTACTACCGAGCGTTCCTGGGGTACATATACTGTACTAGACAAAGGCGATGGCTGGCAAGTAAAACAACTTGCATTTAACACGGGTAAAGAATTAAGTGACCAAAGACACTTTAAGCGTTCTGAACACTGGCATGTTGTACAAGGCGAAATTAAAATGGAACTAGAAGAATATAATGATTGGGTGAAAGTGACCAAAATTCTTAGATCCGGCGATAGTATAGATATACCTAAACGATCTTGGCATAAAGCAACTAATATAGGGAATATACCTGCCAAAGTTATTGAAGTCTGGCTGGGTAAAGATTTATCAGAAGACGATATAGAAAGAAGAGATTAATGAAAGTATTTGTAGGATATGATACAAGAGAAGATATTGCATATCAAGTTTGTAAACACAGCATATTGAGCCAGCAACCTGCGGCAGAAGTTTATCCCTTAAAACAACAAGAATTAAGAGATGCTGGTTGGTATAATAGACCTATTGATAAACTTGCAAGCACAGAATTCACCTTTACAAGATTTTTGGTTCCTGAATTATCTCAATTTAATGGATGGGCAGTCTTTATGGATTGTGATATGATATTAACAACAGATATCAAAGAGTTATTTGATCAAGCAGACGATCAATATGCAGTGATGTGTGTCAAACATGATTATAAAGTGGAAGCAGGCACAAAGATGGATGGCCAAAAGCAAACTGTTTACCCGCGAAAAAATTGGTCAAGTATGGTGCTATTTAACTGTGGACATCCTTCAAATGCAGTATTAACACAGCAACTTGTTAATGATCCAGAAATCAATGGTGCTTACTTACACAGGTTTAGTTGGTTAAATGACAACGAAATAGGTGAACTAGACCATACGTGGAACTACTTAGTAGGTGTATATGACGATATTGAAATACCAAAATTGATTCATTATACAGAAGGCGGCCCTTGGTTTGAAAATTATAGATACTGTGAATTTCATAATTTATGGAAAAAACAACTACAGGAAATGATGAATGACTAAACCACAAATGTTATTTGTTGACCGTGAAGATGCAATAGTAAAGTGTCTTGCTGAGTCAACCACAGCAAACTTTATAGATGCAAATGATAGAAACAGATATCCAAGCATACCTTTTGGTATACGTAGTATGACTAAGCGTAAACTAATACATGCTTTATGGAAAGAAAATAGAGATTTCTACTATATTGATACTGGTTATTTAGGAAATCTAGGAAAAAGAAAAGATTACCACAGGCTTGTAAAAAATAATGTTCAACACGTAAACAAAGTAATAGATGTCCCATCAGATAGGTATGATATGTTATGTGAGAGATACCCATATGTAAGATATGTTGGTAGAAGAAATTTAAATGGCGGACCTATCCTACTAGTTACACCTAGTGATAAACCTACAAAATTCTATAATATAGATCGTAAGCAATGGTTAGAATCAACTGTTAAAGAAATTAGAAAACATACAGATAGACAAATTATTGTTAGAGATAAACCCTTGCGAAGAGATAGAGTGCAAGATGGCAGTATCATACAGCAATTTAAAAAGGATAATATACATGCGCTAGTAACATATAATAGTATTGCCGCTGTAGAAGCAGTGCATTTTGGAATACCTGCATTTTGTCTAGCGCCGAATGCAGCATCGCATGTGTGTTCTACAGATTTAAGGGAAATTGAAAATCCTAAATATCCCGCAGACTTAGAAGTTGTCCGATTGTTAAAATACCTTTGTTATTGTCAGTATACTCCCGCAGAACTTGCAAACGGTTATGCATTAAGAATTCAAGAGGAGTTAGGACTATGACTCAAATGACTGTTTACTCATATTTAAAATGTATACCGCCCGGCAATAAAAATGAAGAGAAGCCAGCTATACTAAAGAATTTTGTAAAAGGGGTAAAGGCTGTAGGAGACATAGGCCAAGTGTACGATGATTATAATTGGCGGAAATCCGATGTTGCTATTATACAAGGATTTGTCCACGAAAAAAGCAAGAACGTTCCCCATCTTCAACTGCGTAAAACAATAATAGATCAACAGCGTCAAAATGATGGCCGGACGATAGTTGCAGATGCAAACTTGTTCTTATATGCAGATCAAGGTAATTCAAAAACTTATCTGCGCTATAGTTATGACGGTATTTTTCCTACCACAGGAGAGTATTGTGACGATAATCCAAATCCAGACCGCTGGGAAAAAATTAGTAACGATTTAGGAATACATTTAAAACCCTGGAAGACAGGAGGAAAATATATTTTGATATGTTGTCAACGAGACGGTGGCTGGAGTATGCAAGGAAACAGAGTAGTACCTTGGGTAAACAGTATTATTAGAGCAGTGTCTGAGTATACAAAAAAACCTATTAAAATTAGATTTCATCCTGGAGATAAGAAAAAAGATCAACATATGAGATACATATGGAGGTTACACAGAAATAAAGTGAAATTTTCACAACCTAGTAGCACATTGCTTGAAGATTTACAAGATGCTCATTGTGTAGTTAATCATAACTCAAGTCCCGGAGTTGTTGCCGCTATAGAAGGAGTACCGGTATTCTTATTAGATCCTAATCGAAGTCAAGCAAAAGAAGTTGCTAATCAAGACCTACGTAATATAGAAAACGTTCAATATTTTGATAGAGAATTATGGATACAACGAGTAGCTCAAAGTCACTGGACATTAGATGAATTAAGTAGCGGACAAGCATGGGAACACATGAAAAAGTATGCAAGGAAATAAAATGGATATTACATTAGTCACCACATTTCATAAAGAAGGTTTAGATCTTTATGGCCAAAGGTTCATAGACAGTTTTGCAAAAAATGTAGATGCAAGAATTAAGCTACTAGTATATGCAGAAAATTGTCAACCTATAAATCCTAATCCAAATCAAATAAAAGTCTTTGATGCTTTTGAAGCATTACCTAAACTTAACCACTTTAAATCAAAATGGCATGATGTACCAAAAGCAAATGGTAAATGTCCTTTTCCTGAGAAACGTCCACGAGACTATCATAAGGAATTTAAATGGGATGCTATACGCTTTGCTAACAAAGTGTATGCTGTTTTTGATGCATACGAGAGAAGCAAAGATTGGTGTGTTTGGATAGATGCAGATGTGTATGTGCATAGTGCATTAAGTTATGAAGAATGTACTAGGTTATTGCCAAATGATAAATGGATTACATATGTGGGTAGAGGTAAAGGATCGCAGACTTGGCCTGAATGCGGATTCTACGGATTAAACAAAAATAGTGATATATGTAATTTATTCATAGAAGAATTCGAACGAATGTATGAGGATGCTGATAATGGAATATTCAAGTTAGACGAATGGCATGATAGTTTTGTATTTGGACACATATTAAATATTATGAAACAAGATCATGATAATGTGCATGATTACTCAGCAGAAATTTACGTGAACACAGCCAAGACCGGAGGCGGTGGGCATCCATTTATAAACAGTGTGCTCGGAAAATATTTCGATCATATGAAAGGTGCTCGGAAAAAAATAGGTAAGAGTAATCGAAAGGATTTGATGTCTGGTAGATCGGAATCTTATTGGAATGAAATTTAACTTATGGAGGAAGTATGGCGCACTTAATTCTAGCCCTGTTTTTGACGCCTTTCACGCTGGTGCTAATGCTCTTGGGCATGATATTGTGTGTGATAGTGATGATGGGATTGATGTTATTTGGAGCGTACTTTTCCACGGTCGTATGGGTGGAAACCGTACTATTTGGGAAAGGAATGTACAACAATCCAAACCGACCATCGTACTCGAAGTCGGCGGGATCAAACGAGGATCCACTTGGAAGGTAGGACTTAATGGAATTAATAGAGATGCTTACTTTGGGCCTATGGGGAACGATAGTAGTAGGGCTAATCTTCTCGGACTTACTTTAAAACCATGGCAGACTCAAGGAGATCACATATTAATATGTGGACAACACGATAAGAGTTTACAGTGGCACGGAATGCCAAAGATGAGTCAATGGCTTATAGAAACTATTGACGAAATTAGAAAATACACAGATAGAAAAATTGTTTTTCGTCCTCACCCTAGATGCCAATTACCTAGTATAGAAAATGAATTTAATAACGTTGTTCGCCAACGTCCAGTCCAACTTCCTCGCACATATGATGATTTTGATATAAGTTTTTCAAATGTATATGCTACAGTTAACTATAGTAGTAATCCAGGAGTACATAGCGTTATAGAAGGTGTGCCTGCATTTGTTAGTAAAAGTTCACTGGCTTTTCCTGTTGCAAATAATTTAGACGATTTGTCTACTATAGAAAATCCAAAATGTTTTGATAGACAGCAATGGCTAAATGATTATGCATGGACAGAATACACACTAGAAGAAATTTCTCAAGGATTACCACTTAAACGCTTGACTTCTTTACTTTAATATTGTATAATAGCTTTATGTTATTAAATAAAGAACCCACTTGCATAGAAGATTGCTTAGAAATTCTAACTGGATTTCGCACCTACGGTGACCAAGAATTTTTCATTGATACTAATGATGGAACAATATTATATTCTATTAGTAAACAAATTGCTAGAGGACTTGCTCTTACTGATAGACAGAGAGATTTAGTAGTAGAAAAGTTAAAAGGTTACAAAGATCAATTTGATAAAGCTGAAATCCCACTTAATATGTGTTTAAATAATCTAAGGCAACCTTTAAGAGAAATTGATAGAAGCACCTATATTAAAACGGTTGAACACAAAAACGAAAAATATATTTGTATAAGGTTTCCATTTAACAAGAAAACAATTATGCTTATAGAGGAACTACGGATCAAAACACCTAGTTCCGAATATGTTCATGAACGTGGTAAGCATACTCATTTGTTTAGATTAAATGAAGTAAACATATATGCAGTATTAGAAAAGTTTAGCAATAAAAATTATGAAATAGAACAAGAATTAGTAGATTGTTATGGAATATTAATGGAAATGAAAAATAATAAAGAAAAATATGTGCCAGGCATTTACGGACTTAAATTAAAGAATATGCCCCAAGAAGCAATGAATATCATTGTTAGCGATATAGGTGAACCTACAATTGAAAACTTGGCTATACTTAAAGACAAAGAAGAGATGTACGGTTTAGATCATTTTGATGCAGCAGATTTAGAAAAAAGTATTTCTCAACTTACATCATTATCTGCAAAAGTAGTGAAAAGGAAAAGCAATCATATACACATAGATCCAAAAGAATGGAACCTAAAAGACGTATTTGCAATGTTGTTAGAACTTCAAAGATTTCCAGTACAAATCATTTTGAAAAATAATGACGAATATAAAAACTTATCTCAATCTCATAGATGTTTAAAATATATTATTGACGATAGTGATATAGGAGTAATGTTTAGATTAGATAATAATAACGAAAATAATATTTCCTTTAATCAATATATTAAAAATAATAATTTAAATTCTCCGGTTGCAATTAGTCAAAAAGTTGTGTATACTAATACTAGTAAAATAACAAAGCCTTTAATTGATTCTGGCTGGCAACCTAAGGCAATATTACGGTTAGGTAGTGAAAACACTAGTATGGAAGTTTCGGGATTTGTTAATGATTGTGATTTAGACATACATTATGATGTAGATGTATCTCCCTATTTAAATACATCATTTAGAGGTAGAAGTCAAGGTCGCATTGAGAAAATATAAATGGCAAGTTGTAAACTTATTATAGAAGATGAAGTAAACATTAAGATAGAAGGCTTAGAAGTAGACGTACGGCGTAAACTGTCTAATGCCTTAAAGTTCGAAGTGCCATATGCAAGATACATGCCACAGTACAAATTAGGCCGCTGGGATGGTAAGGTTGCGTTCTTTGGCATTGGCGGTACTGGATATGTAAATCATTTAGATGTAATTACAGAAGTTTTGCAAAAAAATAATGTTGAAATTGTAGATATTGAAGACCGGCGACATCCAATAGATTTGAAATTTGAAACAATAAAAGAAGAGTTTTGGGGCGACAAATGTTGGCCCAAAGGCCATCCTGCCGAAGGTGAACCTATACGCTTGCGTGATTACCAAGTTGAAGTAATCAATAACTTTTTGCAGAATCCGCAAGCCCTGCAAGAAGTAGCAACCGGAGCAGGTAAAACTATCATCACAGCAACATTAAGTAAGATAACTGAAACCTATGGGCGTAGCCTAGTTGTTGTTCCTAACAAAAGTCTTGTTACACAAACAGAAGAAGACTATATTAATTGTGGGCTTGATGTTGGTGTATATTTTGGTGATAGAAAAGAACTAGGCAAGACTCACACTATATGTACTTGGCAGAGCTTGAACATACTAGACAAGAAGTTCAAAGACGGCAGTGCAGTATTGGGTCTTGCAGAGTTCCTTGAAGGCGTCAGCACAGTAATTATAGACGAAGTACACCAGGCCAAAGCAGAAGTACTAAAGAATCTGCTTACACGCAACCTACGAAACGCTCCTATACGTTGGGGACTTACTGGAACAATACCAAAAGAATCCTTCGAATTTGAAAGTATACATGCTAGTATAGGTCCTGTCATAGGGCAAGTAAGTGCAAAAGAACTACAAGATAAGGGCGTCCTTTCTCAGTGCCATGTAAATGTTGTTCAGTTAATGGACACAGTTGAACACAGAGATTATCAATCAGAACTAAAGTATCTTGTTACAAATAAAGATAGAATATCATACATAGGCAAACTATTAAACAATATTAAACAATCAGGTAACACACTAATACTTGTAGACAGAATCTCAGCAGGCGAGATGCTACAAGAACTTATACCAGGAAGCGTTTTTGTAAAAGGCGATGTAAAATTAAAAGACAGGAAAGAAGCATATGACGAAATCAATGAAGGAACTAACCACGTGGTTATTGCAACATATGGAGTCGCCGCTGTTGGTATCAACATTCCTCGTATCTTTAATCTTGTTCTTATTGAACCTGGCAAATCATTTGTTCGTGTTATCCAATCTATAGGCAGAGGCGTAAGAAAGGCAAAGGACAAAGACTTCGTACAAATATGGGACTTGACATCAACATGCAAGTTTGCGAAGCGGCACCTTACTCAAAGGAAGAAATTCTATAAAGAGGCGCAGTACCCATTTACTATAGAAAAGGTAGATTGGAACTAATATGAGAATAATGACATTAGATAACGAATGTTTTTTGCTGAATAATCTTCCCGACGAATTACAAGACGATATTAGATTTGCAGTATTAGATAATTCAGATCCAAAAAATCCTGACTTCTTTTTCATTCCTTTAATTTTCTTAGAATCATTTACTTCACCAGCAATGGTTATGGAAATAAACGGAAAAGAAATAATGATGCCAGTTGATTGGAGCATTGCTGTTGGAGACAGCCAAAGTGGCAACGACTTAGAAGTCCTTCCGCTTACAAGTATAAATGATAGAGGATTTGAAGCATTCTTATTCAATCCTTTAACAAGTTTCAAAACAGATTTTGGAGATATAAAAATTACACATTTCTATAATGATGTAAAGTGGTATTTTCCGAAAACAAAAAATGGACAATTATTAGCTATTCCTTTGACAGAAGGAAGTAATCCTTTATGTGCGTACTTTATAAAAGATATAAGCCGTCAAAGCGAAGTTATAGAATATTCACAGTTGTTATGATATGAAAAAAGATTATAAAAGATTAGAAGCATTAATAACAAATGCAATTAAAGAAAAAGCAAATAAATTTACTCCTGGAAATAATTGGATTGTAGGTACAAACAATCGTGTACCTGAAATGATTGCAAAAATTTGCATTGATACGGTGAAAGGTTATGATAATGAAAGCAGGTAAGATTTGGGGTCAGACGGAATTGATCCACGCAAACGGTGTACTAGAATTTCACCGTATTGAATACAAAGCAGGATATAAATGCTCAGAACACGAGCATCGTTATAAATGGAACGGATTCTTTGTTGAATCGGGCAAGATGCTTGTTCGAGTTTGGCAGGATGGCGACCAAGATGGATTAGTTGATGAAACTGTCTTGGAAGCAGGAGATTTCACGCAAGTGAAACCTGGCAAGGTCCATCAATTTGAAGGTTTAGAAGACGGTGTCGCTTTTGAACTGTATTGGGCCGAGTTCAACCACGATGACATTGTTCGTCGTTCAGTAGGCACAAAAACATAACGGAGAGAAATATGTTAGAAAAACTATTCGGTCTATCAAAGGCCGGTACTACAGTGAAGACAGAAGTAATGGCAGGTATTGCTACATTTCTTACAATGGCTTACATTACTGTTGTCAATCCGGCTATCCTTTCAACAGAAGGATCAGGCATGGCATTTGGCGCTGTATTCACAGCCACAATTATTGCGGCAATTATTGGTACATTGATTATGGGATTATGGGCTAACTGGCCTGTAGCACTAGCACCAGGTATGGGATTAAATGCATTCTTTACGTTTGGTGTAATTTTTGGTATGGGTTATACATATCAACAAGCGTTGGCTGCTGTGTTTGTAGCAGGGTTGGTGTTTATCGCATTAAGTGTTACACCTGCACGTAAGTATATTATTAATAGTATTCCTAAGTCAATGAAGCTAGGCGTAGGTGCAGGTATTGGTTTGTTCCTTGCTATCATTGGTTTAAAGAACGCTGGTGTAGTTGTAGATAATCCTGCAACACTAGTTGGCTTAGGCGATGTAACAAGTTGGCCAGTTTTGCTAACAGGCCTAGGCTTTATTATTATGGCCGTGTTAGATAAACGTAAAGTACCAGGCGCAATTATCCTTGGTATTCTTGCTGTATCAATCATTGCATGGGTAACTGGAATTGCAAATCTTGGAGGTTTAGCAGGCGCTATTCCAAATCCAGATCATGCATTTAGTATGGACTTTAGTGCTTTGTTTACAGCTGGATTCATAGGTGTAGCATTTGCATTTTTGTTTGTAGACTTTTTTGACACAGCAGGCACACTTACAAGTGTTGCAAATTTAACAGGCAAAGTAAACGAAGACGGTGAAGTAGAACAAATTGATCGTGCTTTATTAGCTGATTCAGTTGCTACAACAGCAGGTGCGTTAGTTGGTACAAGTAACACTACAAGTTATATTGAAAGTGGTGCTGGTATTAAAGAAGGTGGCAAAACTGGACTTACAGCAGTCACAGTAGCAGTACTATTTGGTGCTTGTTTATTCTTTGCTCCACTAGCACAAAGCATTCCTGCTTTTGCTACAGCACCTGCTCTTATATTTATTGCAACTTACTTTCTACGTAATGTTGCAGATATTGATTGGAGTGATGTTACAGAATATGCTCCAGCAGTATTGGCAGCAGTGTTAATGCCGTTAACATTTAGTATTGCACACGGAATAGCATTAGGCTTTATTGCATATGCAGTTATAAAGGCATTGAGTGGCCGTACTAGTGATTTAAATATAGGTAGCATTGCTATTGCTGTTATAAGTGTAATTTACTTTACAGCAGTTTAATGGGAAACTTGATACCCAATCAACCTTTGATATACGAGCGTAGCAACGGTGTTGTGTACGCTCGTTATCGCGACCCTCCACACAATACTATACCCCGTTGGATCGTTGGCGGAGACCCTGCAGGTGTAGCAAGAGCACAAGGTGAACTGTTAAATTACAACGAATGGATTAAATTATGCGATCTTTCCAAAACCAACACAACACTACAAAAATTACTTGACAAATTAGTTATAACATATTATATTATTAAAGATGACTCAAACAAAACTTCCAATTAAAGATATACTAGCGGCTATTGACATGGGTGCCAAAAACGTCTGGGATGAAATTACAGACGAAGAACGCAAACAGGTTAGTTTCTGGTTACTTAATAGATACGTAAGTTCAGTAAATGGAAATAGAGAAAAACAAGAGCTTGCTGTTTTCAAAACTAACGAGTATTACAACAAACATTATATGGATATCAGTAAACATCCAAAACTCCAATGGCAACTATTATGTATGAGTGGTAATACAAAAAAGATAGAATTTCATCAGTGGATTGGACATAAGAAAAAAGGTAATACAAACTCAAATGGTGTAAAGTTACTTGCACAATTATATCCTAATATGAAACAAGACGAGGTAGAACTGCTTGCTAGAATATCTACAAAAGCCGAACTCAAACAACTGGCTAAAGAACATGACATTGAAATCAAACTCTAAACCATATGTATGCGAATATTGTAATACTGGATATACACGAGAAAAAACCCTTGCAGTGCATATGTGTGAACAAAAACGTAGAGCATTACAACGAAACGAAAAAAGAGTCACACTTGGTTATTATGCATTTAACCAGTTCTATAAATTAAGTGCAGGAGCAAAAAAAGAGAAAACATATGAAGAATTTTGTAAATCTCCTTACTATAATGCATTTGTCAAGTTCGGATCGTTTATTAATAATGTGCGTCCTCTATACCCTGAGCGTTATATTGATTATGTTGTAACTAGCGGAGTTAAACTTGATCACTGGTGTAGAGAAGAGATGTATGAAAAATATGCTATAGAGCTTATCCTTAAAGAAGATGTTACAACAGCATTAGAACGTAGCGTACAAACTATGTTAGAATGGGCAAGTGAGAATGAACCTGCACCATGGAATCATTACTTCGATCATATCAGTTTAAATAGAGCAGTATGGCATATAAAGGACGGTAAGATTTCTCCTTGGCTCATATTAAATTGTAGTAGCGGTAAGGAAATGCTAAGTAAATTGAATGACGAGCAACTAAATTTGATTTATCATATTATGAATCCAGAGCACTGGGCTATGCGATTTAAGAGAAATCCAAAAGATGTAGAGCTAGTCAAGGAAATAGTGAAAGAGAGTAAATTATGAAAATACTAATTTTTGGTCTTCCGGGATCAGGAAAAAGCACTCTTGCAGAACCTTTTGCAGAATTACTAGGTGGTGTTTGGATTAATGCTGATAAAGTAAGAGAAAGATACAACGATTGGGACTTTACTCCAGAAGGCCGTATTAGGCAAGCTCAACGTATGAAGCACTTGGCAGACGGAGTAGTGATGGCAGGAAAAATTGCTGTAGCAGATTTTGTATGTCCAACAGAGCAAGCACGTTTAGAGTTTGATCCTGATTACACTATATGGATGGATACTATTACAGAAGGTCGATTTGAAGATACAAATAAGATGTTTGAAAAACCAGCTTCATATAATTATCATGTTGCTAATTGGTTTGATGACACACATGTTCAACTATTAGAAGTTGTCAAAAATTATATGAAGCGCAATGGAAAAAGTTGAAAAGAAACGGCATCTTGCTAAAGCCGTAACTTGGAGAATAATAGCAAGTATTACAACGGCACTAATAGCATTTACATTTGGATTACCCCCAAAAGCAGTAGGTGCAGTATTTGTTGCAGATTTAATTATTAAGTTTTTGATGTATTATGCCCATGAAAGGTTATGGTACAAACACATAAAGTATGGAGTTAAAGAATGAGTTTCGATTGGCAAAAACCTACAGCAGAAATGCTAGGAAGATGGCAGCCGTGGCATGATGGTCACACTGCCTTATTTAAGAAAGCATTACTGGAAACAGGACAGGTGTGTATTATGATCCGTGATGTAGGCGGAATAGTCGGCAAAGATGCAGGCGGAGGACGCACAGTCGCTCAAACGGATAATCCGTTTGATTATGATACAGTAGTTGAGAATATTAAAGCAGGATTAGCAGAACATGACTTTACATACGGTGAAGAGTATGTTATAATGAAAGTGCCTAATATTGTTGATATTAGTTATGGTCGAGGCGTAGGTTATACATTTACACAACATGATCTAGGCGAAGAGATACACAATATTAGTGCTACACAAATTAGAGCAAAGTTAAGAGAAGAAGGTAAACTCTAGTGCCAGATATTGATATAGATTTTGCAGATAGGTCTATTATACTAGATCAGATAACGCATCGTGTTGCTAAACTTGACAGTGAAAAGAAACACAACACAGGAATCTATGTCACAGAAATTCCACATAATCCTGTAGATAATTTAAGCACAATTGATTATAAGAGTGCAGAAGAACGGGGTTACTTTAAATTAGATTTTCTTAATGTAAGCATATACAAAGATATAAGAAACGAAGAACATTTAAATGAACTAATGGAAAACGAACCCATATGGGAATTACT
>Ga0213866_10001462_pt1 | contig 17522 bp, 15 predicted proteins | sample PICome_11_FD_160079 | JGI IMG/M metagenome (GOLD analysis project Ga0213866, IMG submission 160079) | Coastal seawater microbial communities near Pivers Island, North Carolina, United States - PICO284 | ecosystem: Environmental > Aquatic > Marine > Coastal | place: USA: North Carolina...
CTGCAGCACGTGTTAGGCTGATTTGGAGAACCTCGGACATCTTAGTTATATCATGGTTGTATTGCTCAGTTCTTTCAATCAGGCTCTCAGCTTTATCCCTATCAAGTTCATCCAAAAAGCGGTTCGTATGTTCTGCATAGCTGACCGTGCTGAGTAAATAGGCGTATTGAGTTCATGGGCAATTCGTGCGACGGCACGCCCCATCACAGCCATTTTCTCGGATTTAACTAATTGATCCTGAGCACGGTGCAACTCTTCATTTGCCTGTTGTGTAAGTCGTCTCAATTCGTCTCTTTCAGCATAGGCACTGTTTATGCTTTCATTGACAGAGAGCAAAATAAAGAGATAACTGCCCGGAACACCCACGGATAACATTGGGAAAGAGTCAATCACTCCAGTGACCACCAAGATATCGTGCCAATAAGCAAAAAAATTGATGGACAGGCCTATCAGCTGAATCGACTCTTTCCTAGATCGCAATGCATTTTTCTTCAACAACTGGAAGATAGCATAACCGGATAGCAATATTGTCAGGGGGAAGGGAACCGATGTTCCTAGCTGAATCGCGTCGCCTGTAGATGCCATCGATATAATTATAAGAGCAACCAAAACACAGACCTTATAAGCAGTATTCATCCACAGTGGGACAAGTTTGTCTAAATAGAGCACATGAATAAAGCACATCAAACCAATCCACAGACCTGCATCAGCAATCTTGTGAGCTAGCAACATAGAAATGCTTAAACCAAAAAATTCTGCGGTATTGAAGGCAAAATAAAAAGAAGTGAAAAAGTTTGAGCAGATTAAAAGGACCAACTTTTGCCTGGGAATCCTGCCAGAAAAGAGAACCGCATATAAAATGCTTAAAGCCAGCAGGATTGATGCAGCAGTAATATTTAATGTTTCGTTAAAAACATTGGCCATTGGGTACTGCTTGGTCACTTTTGGAAAATATTTAAACCAAGCAAAATAATTAGTTTACGATTTTACTTGCCATTGCAATGCGCCGGTTGCACTGGCTAGTTGGGCACAAGGCACAATCAGTACCCCATAGAAACCTCTGGTGTGCTGAAAATCAGATGAGCTGGTCGATGCGATGATCTGTCCATCGATAGAGACCTGAGATGATGAGTGAATGGTCGACGGGAACTCAATATAATAGGAGGGGTTGCTCTGGCAAGTTTCGACAATACGCCTATTTGTGGCTGAGAACAAAAAGTAACCCTCCACGGTCGGTTGCCAATCAGTATTAAGAATCCAATCTTCAGGCACTTCAGGACGACTTTCTACACCTAGCAGAGAAGATAAAAATAACAATATCCCCACTGCGATATCATGCATAAATCTGATACTCTTTGTGCTTGTAAGGTGTTATCAGTTTGTACTTGCATCCCACATCATATAGGGTTTGGATCGGATGGTTGATGTCATCAAAGGTATGGGAGTTATTGACAATAAAACGAAACCGCACTTCAGATTCTTTAACAACAGGGTACTGTATGGCTATAGTGAAAATACCCTGATCATAGAGCTCCTCTTCCATTTTCTTCAAAATATCAGAATCACGGATAAACACTGGCACAATAGGGCTTTCACTTTCACCAACATCAAATCCCAAATCAATTAACTGCTTTCGTAAATAATACGTTTTCTCCCATAAAGACTGCATAATTGCAGGCTGATTGTGCATCAAATCTAAGCAGGCATTTGCTACAGCAACATCTGCCGGCGGGATTGAGGCTTGAAAGATGTAAGAAGTTGACCATCTCAGATAAGAAGCAAATTCTTTTGAGGTTGCCACAATGCCACCTATACTTGCTGTGGATTTTGAGAGTGTTGTCATAATGAAATCCACACTCTGAGCAATTGCCAATTCACTGCAAAGTCCGCTGCCATTTTTACCGTAAAAACCAAAGGTATGTGCTTCATCTACGTACAGAAAGAAGCCATATTTTTCCTTCAATTTGACAATATTTTTCAATGGTGCGATATCACCTTCCATAGAATAGGCTTACTCAACAACTACAAGCAAATTGGTATATTTATCTGAGTAACTGTTGAGTTTGTTTTCTAAATCCTGAATGCAATTATGTTTGAACCGAATATATTTGGCGCCAGAAGCTCTACAAACATCGATAATACTAGCATGGCTATCACTATCAATAATAATAAGTGTTTCAGTTCCCCTGCCAAGCGCAGCTATAGTCCCAGTATTGGCAGAAAATCCAGTAGGAAATAATAGACATTCTTCTTTTGACGGGATTTTAGCGAAGCGTACTTGCAAGTCTTTATGTAACTGGCAATGACCTCCGGACATGGCTGAAGTACCAGAGCCAGCTCCATAAATCTCTATAGCCTCTTTGGCCTTTTCTATCACATAAGGGTGTCGATTCAGCCCCAAATAATGGTTGATTGACCAAATGCTACAATCCTTGAATTCTATAGCCGTTGGTGTACGAACCTCTGCTCTAGCACCACTCGATTCCTTAAGATAACGGTCATGAGACCATCTTTGCTGTCTGTCCAAGTGCCTTTGCTGTTCGTAGTATTCTGTAGCGATCATTCTTATGTCATGAATACCATTGCTAGTCAGGACTTTATAGGTCATGCCAACTTGATGAATATCCCTTCTCATCACTTATTGCCTCAAATTCATTACTGGACATCAAATGTTACTATCCTTAACACATACCATGTTTTAATCACCAATGTGGTTAATGGATCACCAACTGACCGTGATTATGTACTCCAAATTGCATTTTCAGCAAGCTGGCCAAGTTTTTATTCATAAGAATAGACTCCGGAATTTAAAATCCGACAAAATAATCAAATACATCGCATCTATTAAGCCACTATTGCGGACGACAGAGTTGTAACAAAATTTTGCTCTACTGTGTATGGGTGGCTGTGCCGATTTGGTTGAACACTCTAGAATGATCTCTGGTCTTTGTGAGAGATATAAGTTGTTTTCATGGTTATCGAGCGCTTCTGTCTAGGAGTCACCACAGCATTTATCTTTGCAATCATCAGTAGTGAATTTCTTGCTACTGGATCTTTGCACCCCATCTCAATTGATGCTTGGTGACGCCTGCAGAGACTGTCAAATCCCTTGAAAATAATTTGTTGCCAACTGGGTTTGAATGCCATTTTCAATGCAACTAGCTAAAGCGGTGTACTCAGATTTACTCAGTGATGGAAAAGGGCTATGAACCTCTCTCCACTCAATCAACATTGGAAATAACTTATTTCCTCAGCCAAATAGGCAGGGAACATCCCCACGAGGCCGAATGGAAATTGTGGTGTAGGGCACAGGGAAATCTTCGCACAGCCTCCAACGGTGATGAGCCTGTAGCAGGGTCGCCAGGATAATCTTTAGTTCTATCATCGCCAGTTGTCCGCCGATACAGCTCCTCGGCCCAAGGCCAAAGGGCATATAGGTGTATTTGGGAATAACGCTTCTCAGTTGTTGATCGTAAAAACGCTGGGGTTGAAACACTTCTGGCTGGGGGAAGATATCTGGCCTGCGATGCATCAAATAGGGGCAGACCAGTGCAATATCGCCCTTCCCTACCGGCACACCGCAAACATCCATATTCACAGCGGCAACGCGACCCACGGTATGGGCTGGGGGGTAGATACGCATGGATTCCTCGATAACTGCTTGAACATAGTTTAAGTCCTCCAAATGTACTGCCGAGCAGGGGCTGTCTCCCAGTACTTGCTGAACCTCTAGTCGAGCGCGATCGCGAACCTCTGGATGCCGAGACAAAAAACACATTGTCCAGGCGATGGCGTTGGTTGTGGTCTCAAAACCGGCAAAGATCAGCGTCGCCAATTCGTCGCGGATTTCTTTATCGGTCAACTGGCATGCCTGGTCATCCCGGGCCTGTATTAGCAGACTCAGCACATCCACCGATGGTTCGCCCTCCGCTCCCTGTTGCGCTAATTTCCCGCGCCGATCTGCAATGATCTGAAGGAAAAAGCGATCGATGGCGGCGAGATGCTTTTTGGTGTTTCTGTTTGCCTTGGTGGGCAGCCACAGCGGCGGATAAAGCGGGGTGCGTATCCGTTCACTGACATCCTTCATACCGACATGAATGGCCTTGGACAGCAGTGGCGCCTGTTGTTCAATATCCATGGACAGCAGCACTTGACCAATTACCCGCATGGTCAGTTTCATCATTTGCGGATAGAGGTTCACCTTGCGCCCCGGATCCCACTGAACGGCCTCTCGGGTTATTTTTTGGATGGGCGCGACAAAGTGTGCCAGGGTTTTGCGATGAAACGATGGGGCTAAAAACCGCCGTTTTTTAAGATGGTCGCTGTTGCGACAGGTCAGTAGGCCATCGCCGATAAACGGCTGGGAAAACTTGCGCAAAATAGGCCCTTTTTCAAAGCTCTTGGCATCTTCAACCAGAATACGCTGGGCATATTGCGGCGAGGTGAAAACAAAAATCTTTTTCAATCCCAAGTAAAAGATACCCACATCACCACAAGTTCGGTAGACCTCTTGCAAGAAGCCGAGACGATCGGCCTGGAGATCCCACAGGTTGCCGATTAGCGGAGTTCGGGGCATGGTGGCTACAACAGGTGGCATGGCTGCTATCGCCGGGCAATATGGGCGACATCTTGACTGACGCCGGCCTTGCGCCCTCGGGCCTGAGGGGCAAATTCCGCCACCTGTGCGTCATAGTTCCAGTGCTCAAAGAAGTGACAATGATATTGTTCAAAATGCGCTTTGAGTTGCCGAGGCGAGAGAAAGAGCACAGGTATTTCACGAAGCCAGGTAAAGAGTCGCCGCTGCCACTGGCCAGCACTGCGCTCCATGGCCGGCGTGATAAACGACAGAATAATTTCCCGATGGGCACTGCCCGTCAGCATCTCAGCACAGATGCGCTGAAAATCTCGCGCAGTCTGATAGTGCACTAATCCCTCTAAAATAAAACAGATAGCTCGCTCTCTATCTACGCCAGCGTAACTCAGGGTATTTCCCAATTTAGCTCGTTCGAAGCGTGTTTGTATTCGTCTCACTTGGGTTCGGGTGGTCAGATCGGGGATATTTTTTAGTAACTGTAATTTGCGCTGTGCTGTGGCCGGGTTGTCCAGTTCCACCCATAGACAGCTGTTATCATCACAGAACTCAGGGAACCGAAAAACCCGCATATCGTAACCCGCGCCCAATAGCACAAACTGACGGCACCCCTGGTTATAGGCGCGCAAAATACACCCATCAATGGCACAGTGTCGGACGTTGTGCACGGTTTGCAAGCCCTCGACGATGCGTTTGAGAGGCGGAATGAAGAGGCGCAGGACACGCAGCACTGACACCACGATCCCTCGCTCTGCAAAGTACTGCGCAAAGTTGTCTTTCAGTATTGCCCCTTCATCGCGCTCGGTTTCCACTTGACGAAACAGCGCATTGATACCGGCAATTAGCGATCTCCCATGTGTTGTCTCTCGGTTCATCTGTCCTGCTCGGCTGATCTGTGCCACCGATTTATTTCAGTGCCCACATTAACGGTTTAAATAGCGGATACAGCGGCCGCACTATGTAGGGCAGCGCCAGTCGAAATGACTTATCTGCCTGTTGATCTCGAAAGGTATATTGATAGGCTTTGCCGAGTATAATTCGGGCCTTGCGGCTCTGTCGCCCCGTCAATCCCCCAGAGCTCAATGCATTGGTGAGCATGGCGATGGCCTTGTCTGAGGGCTGACCAATAATCAGATCGCTGAACACCATGCACAGAGCAAGGCTGGCCAGCGCCAGCGGTTGATTGGGGTCAATAGCCAGGGACTGCTGTGCTTTGGCAGTGGCGCACTTAAAGTACTCAGAGCCATCAATTCTCGAAGTCAGGTGATCGGTACCCCACAGGTAAAGATCCGCCTGCAGTGCCATGATATTGGCATCTTGTGGATTCTCTAGGCGATAGGCCTCGGTGTATTCAAGGGCTGTCTTGAGGTCTTTGTTTTTCATCGCCCTCTCCGCCTCAGCGACCACCTTGCTGTAGGCCAACCCCCGATAGCGGGCGGGTGGAGTATCGAGTTGGGGATGCACACTGGGTCGAATATCATCCCACCAGCCTCGCCCTGCCCGCTCTTCTACCAAGGAATTAACAGCCCTGTAGTAGGCAAACCTCTGGCAGGAAACATGCTCCTCCAGTTCGGGATTTTTTGAGTAGTGTCCGATCTCTGCAGTCAGTTTTGCAAACACTGAATCCAGAATATCTCTGGGAATATCACCGCACTTCAATACCCCATCCCGCCACTTTTCCCGCAGCGCCGGCAGATGGGGTTGCATATACTTTTTGGTACATGCCAAGACATCGCTCAACACCTGTTGCAACAACTTAAGTCGCGCTACGATGTGCTCGCGGCCCTGTATAAGTGGCCCATGACCGGGCATCAGGAACTCTGGTTGCAGATCGATTAGGTTTTGAAAGAAGCGGATCCACTCACCATCGTATCTCAGACCCTCGTCCAGAAATGGCACCCCTAGGAAGGGGTAACCGGATGTAGTCACACCATCGCCACAGGCCAGCACGCCCTGACTGGGCCACCAGACCACACAGGCGTCGTCGGTCTCAATTTTTCCGCAGTGTAAAATATGCAGTTCATCGCCATCGATATTGAGAACCAGCGAGTTATCAAAGACCCTGTCTGCCCGAGAGATTTCTGGTTGCTGTTGAATCAGTAGGCCGAACACGTCGGCATACTGCAAGCGCTCATCGTTGCGCTGGACAAGCATTTCCGCTGAGCGCTGACTCATGACGATTTGTGCCTCTGGGAATGCGGCATTCCCCCCTACATGATCACCGTGGTAGTGGGTGTTAATGACCCATTTGATTGGCTTATCGGTAATCTCTTCAATGCAATTTCTAAGGTGCTCACCCCCCCAAGTTGAGGTTTGAGTATCCACTACCACGGCGCAGGACTTAAAGATCAATATCACCGAGTTGGAGAAATATCCACGGTAAAAATACAGACGATCGTTAATTTTGTAGATTTTGCGCTCGCCCCCCTGCTGGGGTATTTTGCGGCGCCACCTCTCTAAGAAAGTGCGCAGGATCAAAGTGGCGAGCAGGGCTGTAATGACAACACCAATCAGGCTATTGGCCAATAGCAGTGGCATTGATCATCTACCTCGCTGTAGTCATCTATGCTGTTCCTGTCTGTTCCAACACTCTGCCTAGGCACTTCCCACTGCCTCGGGCACAACGCTTTCAGCGGTGATTTGTTTTGCCTGTTCAAAGGTTGGATAGCGAGACTTCTCCTCCTCAGTCAGATCCTTGAGCAGGCGCAGGGTGCCAAACAGCAGATCGCCAATCGGCAGTAGGAAGTTCACATTGACACTGGTATCTATATGGTGGACATAGTGGTGTCTGTCGAGAAACTGGAACCAGCGGGTGCGCTCCACCAGGCGATTTTTGGGCGTGTGGATACAGCCGTGCACATAGGCAAATAGAACCGATAGTACGCAGTGCACTGCCAATATTGCACCCATAAAAAAGGAGGGCCCGATCGCATAGTAGGTAGGAATAATAATAAACGGCAAGCCAGCCGCGAAGTGGAATAAAATCTGACCTCCAGAGGCGAAGGCCGAGTCCAGTCGGTTGTCTGCCATTTGGTAAGGTTTCAGGGGCCCGCGCATCCGCATATGGGCATGGGGCCCATCGTGGACATACTGATTTGGCGGGAAAATATGCCAGTGATGTGCCCCGTGAATTTCACGGATCTTATCCCCGCCAATAAACTTGCGGTGATAGACAAAGCCGTGAATCGCCCATTCCCAAAAAGCGCTCTGGGGCACAATAAAACAGGCGGCCAGCAGCGCCAGAATAACGGGATTAGTTGTCAGTGTGTGCAGCCAGAAGGCCGTGCCACAAAAAGCCGCGATAACAGTTACACCAAAAATAAAACGTGCAAACGATACTTTCATAATTTCACCTCTGCAAAAGGAAACTCAACAATTGACTTAACCTGTAAGTTATAAGCTAGACCCGATTTTCGGGTTGTTCAAATGCTTTGCTGAATATTTTGTCCCTTGCAATAGGTTCGATGCCCAGAGTCCAAAATAAGATCTGAGTTTTTCTGCAAAGCTTGATTGGCATAGGTTTTGCTTATTCAGTATTTAATGATGTCTCAGGGATGTGACCTCTGCCCCTTTACTGTCACAGCGGAGTATGACCGATTAAAATTCATTGGGATTCCTACAATTCCGGCACATCCTATGATGAGCTAATTACCCCCACCGGCAATCCCCGCGTCACTTCAAGAGCGATGATTAGGCTGTTTAAGGGGCTCAGTGCCAGCGATATGCAGGCCCGCAAAATGGCCGCTGAACTGGCAATTCGCGACATGGGTGTAAGCTTTACGGTGTACTCGTCGGAGCGCAATATAGATCGTGACTGGCCTTTTGATATTATCCCCAGAGCTATCTCAGCTGCGCATTGGGCTCGGGCTACTGAGGGATTGCAACAGCGCAGTCGGGCCCTGAATCGCTTTATCGATGATGTGTACAACAACAAAAAGATTTTCAAAGATGGTGTTATCCCCTTTGAAGTGGTCAGGGAGTGCCCCAACTACAAGCCCCAGTGTGAGGATTTCTCACCTCGATATGGTGCATGGGCGCATGTTTGCGGCACTGACTTGGTGCGCCATCAAGACGGCAAGTTCTATGTGCTTGAGGACAATTTGCGGGTTCCCTCCGGTGTTTCCTACATGCTGGAAAACCGTGAGGTGACCAAGCGGGTACTGCCCGAGCTATTTGAAAACTACAGTATTATCCCTGTCGATGACTACCCGACAAAACTCTATGAAACCCTAGCTGCCCTCTCACCTAGATCAGTTAAGCGGCCCTGCATTGTGGTGCTCACCCCCGGCATATTCAATTCCGCCTATTTTGAACACGCCTTTTTAGCCCGCAGTATGGGCGTTGAACTGGTAGAGGGTGATGACCTGTTTGTCGATAACAATGATCAGGTGTTTATGCGCACCGTGGATGGCCCCGAGCGAGTGGATGTTATTTACCGCCGAATAGATGAGGACTTTTTAGACCCAGAGGTATTCAGGCCGGACTCCAAAATAGGCGTACCGGGCATTATGCGCGCTTGGCGAGCCAAAAATGTCGCAATTGCCAACGCTCCCGGCAGTGGCGTGGCAGACGATAAAGTGATTTATAGCTATGTACCGGATATGATTCGCTACTATTTACAGGAGGAGCCACTGATCAACAGTGTGCCAACCTATCTGTGCATGAACGATGATGACCGCCAGTATGTATTGGAGAATATCGAAAAACTGGTAGTTAAACCAGCCAATGAGTCCGGCGGTTATGGCCTACTTGTGGGTCCCCATGGGACTGCCCGCGAACACCAGAATTTTCGCAAGTTGATTGAGGATAATCCTCGCAACTACATTGCACAGCCAACCCTACAATTATCCACAGCGCCCACCTATATCAATGGCGAGGTCAAACCGCGCCATCTGGATCTCAGGCCGTTTATCCTCCACGGTTCAGATATATGGGTAACTCCGGGCGGTTTGACTCGGGTTGCACTTACTGAAGGTTCGCTAGTGGTGAATTCCTCTCAGGGTGGCGGCAGCAAAGATACCTGGATCGTCGAGACCGGCCAATGATTTTACTCTCTCGTGTCGCCGAAAGACTTTACTGGATGTCACGCTATCTAGAACGCGCTGAGGGTATGGCGCGGGTTACCAATGCCTATACCCATCTGATAATGGATCTTCCCAGGGGGACAGAAGTTGAATGGGGGATGTTAATCAATATTATGGGAGCTAAGCCCACTTTTGAAAGCATGGGCTACAACTACACGGAACAGGGTACATTGAAGTTTGTAATCGCATCACTGGACAATGCCTCGAGCATAAGCGCCTGTATCAAGGCGGCTCGGGAAAATATGCGCACCACGCGAGATGTACTGCCCCACGAGATCTGGGAGACTATCAATGAACTTCACCTCTACTGCAAAGAGACAGCCAGTCAGTCAATCAGCCGCCGCAATCGCTATGAATTTCTAAATGAGGTCACCGCCCGTTGCCAAATGCTCAATGGTCTGGTGATGACCACACTGTGCCGCGATCACTGTTATCGGTTTATTAAGCTCGGCCACCTTTTAGAGCGTGCCGACATAAACAGCCGAGTACTGGATGTAGCACTGGCTTCAATTGCCTCGCGGCAGATCGAAAACCCTGCTTTTGACTCACTTATCTGGGCCAGCCTGACCCAGGCGCTGGGAGCACTAGGTACCTACAGGCGAGCAGTTGGGCCTATGATTGATGCCACATCCGCGATTAATTATCTTTACAAAGAACCCAGTTCACCGCGATCAATCCTATTTTGCATCAATGCCATTCGCAATGATTTGAAAGCCCTAAAGCAGCATCAGAAAGCCCTTGACCAAGCTGATAAGATTTATCAAAGTATCGAGCAATTTGAAGCGCAAGATATGACTGCCAAACAATTTCACAGCTTTTCCGACGCGTTTCAAAAGGCTGTTTCAGAGCTCAATAACTGTATCAATCAACTTTGGTTTTCCGCCCAACAACGATGAAAAAATTTTTATGTCAATGTGATCACGAGGTTCGCTTCGAAGATATCCAATGTGGAAAATGCACCATGGAATTGGGGTTCGATAGCCACACAATGTCCATGGTTGCGGTTAAACCCAGTGGTCCAAATCTCCTTGTTACCCCAGACAACCGACAGTTCAAACGTTGCCAAAATGGCACTGAATACGGGGTTTGCAACTGGCTGATTCCCAAGCATGAGAGCGATCATACCTACTGCTTTGGCTGTCGATTTAACCGCATTGTGCCCAACCAGGGCGATACCGAACTATCATCCAATGGCAACCGCAAACGCTGGCAGAGGCTGGAGCAAGCTAAAAAGCGGTTGCTGTATTCACTGATGTCCCTCAACCTGCCCCTAGCGAATGGTTGGAGCAACCCTCAGTCGGGTCTGTTATTTGACTTTATTGAAGATACTGACGAGCTCAAAGTGACTACTGGATATGCCAATGGCATTATCACCATCAACAGTATTGAAGCTGATGATGTGGCGCGCATCAGTACTAAGTTTGCCCTCAATGAGCGCTATCGCACGCTGATTGGTCACCTGCGCCACGAGAGTGGCCACTATTACCTATCGCTGCTCAATCCCCAGCCAAATACGCGCCGCGAGTTGGAGCGCTTATTTGGCAATATTTTTGAATTCGATCAAGATTCCTATCAACAGGCACTGGATGCCTACTATCAAAATGGTCCCGTTGAAAACTGGCCAGATCGGTATATTTCAGCCTATGCAAGCTCGCACCCCCTCGAGGATTGGGCGGAGACCTGGAGTCATTATCTGCTGATCGTCGACAGCCTGGAGACAGCGGCTGAACAGGGCCAAATAGATCCCAGTATCACAGACCAAGACAGTGCAACCCAGATTGCGGCTTGGCGTCAGTTGGCCCATCAACTCAATCAGCTCAATCGCAGTGTGGGTATGGAGGATGCCTACCCCTTTACAATCAGTGCCACAGTTGAAAAGAAAATAGCCGCCATCGGCCTGGCTGTGGATGCACTTAAAGCTTTCCAACCTAAAACCGCAGTGGGCTGCTAAAGCTTTTGAGAAATCTCTAGCAACTGGATAAATGGCCTGCCCTGGTTGAGCAAATAACCTTTAATCAAACATTACTCGAACTAGTCACTCAGTGCCGCCAGCACATCGACCAAAAATTGCTCCATATCCCAGGCATCGGGATTATAGGTCTGCCCCATGCGAACCACCACTAATTGCCGCGATGGGATAATAAATGTCGACTGCCCATAATGCCCTCGCGCGGCATAGGCATCCTCTGGAATATTGGGCATCATTGGTTGTGCGCTAGGTCGATTTAGCCAAAATTGCGCCGCATAGGCGCGTGCCTTTTGCGAAGCCTCAGTTGGTGTTGTAGAGAAATCTACCCAGCCTTTCGGCAAAATCCGCTCGCCATTCACTATCCCGTCGTTCAGGTACATTAGCCCAAAGCGCGCCCAGTCCCTGGCCGTCGCATACAGAAACGCACCACCCACATAGGTTCCACCGCCGTCCATTTGGTAGTGTGCATTCTGCATTCCCAATTTATTAAACAGCGCTCTCTGGGGAAAATGCTGGTAGTCGTCCTCTGAGCTAAAGCTGTCACGAATAATGCGCCCCAAAAGAACCGGACTGGCAGTTTGATAGCTCCATCTTGTACCGGGCTCAGCAGTCACCGGATACTGGGCAGCGAATTCCGGGAGATCCCGCGCTTTCATCAGCATAAAATTCACATCGGAAATTGGATCGTTCTCATAGCCCTCATTGAACTCGAGGCCACTGGTCATCTGAAGTAAGTGCTCAACTGTGACTTTGCTGCGCAAATCACTGGGATCATCCCAACCCGCTAGGCCGCTGGCATCTGCCAATTCAATCTGCCCCCTGCCCACCAAAATGCCCACGAGAGCACTGGTCGCACTTTTAGTCATGGACCAAGAATTCAACGGCATCTGCGGCCCGAATCCCTCGGCGTAGCGCTCGGCTATCAACTGGCCTTTGTAGAAGATCACAATAGCGCGAGTATTCTGCCGCGCCTCGTAATCAATCGCTGAATCGGCAAAAGCGCGATTTAAAGCTTGGTTAAGTGCAGTGGTATCCATACCCTCAGGCTGATCAACCAGTTGGGGCCAGGCGAGATCTTGGCGTGGTGCTGAAGCAACATCTGGCCGGAGAGAAGTTGGCCCCTGCAGATCGGCTATTGCCCCTTCCTCAAGCCGCGCACAACCTAAACCCGGACGGTAGACTGACCTGCTGGTATAACCAAATGGCCAGAAACCAAACTGGGTAGTGACAACATTGCCATCGACCTCTGTGCGCGTCAGGAGCCGCTCCAGATTGGGAATATCATTGGCAAACAAATCATCATAGTCTCGCTCAGAGATAAACATACCGCTGCAAATAGTATGGGAGACATATCCCGATGGCATTGGGCCCAAGCGGCTCATGAAATTCAGCCCATAGGCAAGTCCAATCATCCCAATTAACAGCGCCATCACGGCCAGTTTTTTACCCCACCCTCCAGTTATAAACATTTTAATCTTAGTCTCCAAAACTCAGGTGTTCTGTAAGCTGTTAGGGTTATTCTATTACCTAGAAAGTATTTGATTGGCACTAGTGAACAATACAGTCCAGCAGCAGGGTCTCTAATGAATCGTCAATTCCATCGGCGATTATCTCAATACGACTCTCCAGACAGTCATCCAATTCAAACTCAGTCATAGCATCTGAGACAGCATTGTACCCAAACACACCGACATCGGTGATAAAAACCGCCTTAATCCGCTCGGCCGTCACCCCAGTTAACAACAAAAACAGCTTTTCTCGACTGAACACTTTATTGGCGGCGAAGCGCCAGCCAATACTGGTAAAACCTTGACCTTCATTGACCGCTTTAATAAATCCGCACGCCGGCATGGGCAAATCTAAAGCTAGGGGTTTTAGATCGGATTGGTGAGCATGGTGATGTGGCGGTGATGCGGCGTATTCAGTCGTACCCTCTAATGCCGCCACGGGAATTTGACCATATTCTGCAAACAGTACACTGTCTTCAGCTATCCCCTGCTGGCTGAGATAGGCCAGCAATCTCGCTTTGTCTCCCTCGCTGTATAAATCCACTTTGTTGGCAACAATGCTGTCTGCAACAGCTATTTGCTGGTTATAGGTATCGTGGTCGGTGTAGCGCGGGTCAGCCAGTTTTCTGGCATCAATTAAAGTCAGGGTTTTTTGGATCGACAGAACCTCTTGGTAATGCTCCGCAGCGAGCAATTCTAAGACTTCCTTTGGATGCCCTAGACCTGTGGGTTCAATCAACAAACGGTCGGGATTGGCCCGCCGCAACAGTTGGCTGAGGGCGATTTCCATAGGTAATCCCGAGGTGCAACACATGCAGCCGCCAGGTACTTCGCGGATAAAAACTCCCTGCTCCTCGGTGTGTTGGCCTTCAAACAAACTGCCATCAATACCGATCTCACCAAATTCGTTTACCAATACGGCCCAGCGCTCATCGGCTGATTTTTGACTCAACAGGTGTAGGATAGCCGATGTCTTACCCACTCCCAGGAAGCCAGTAATAATATTGGTGGGTACGGCGTGAATCTGCTGCTCAGTAGAATTCATGGATTAGATTCCAAGAGATAAGTTTCAACGAAGATATAGCAAAAAAGGGATAACAAAAAGGCCTATGGCAGCCTATAAATACTGACCACAACATTTTTTGAATTTGCGTCCGTTACCACAGGGGCAGGGATCATTTCGTCCGACCTTGGGCTCAAAACGCTTGACAGGACTTTGAGGTGGGCAGCAGCTGGCGTCACTGCAACAGCTTTCACTGTCCTCATGATTTTCATTGCTAACGGATTTAGTTGAATCAATCATAGAGGATTACTTTCTACTCAGCCAAAAGGCTAGCGTTTATTGCTTACAGCTGGCGTTATGCCTCTTCCTGTTTATGGCTGGGACAGTCACAGCCTTTGTGGTCTTGTTGTCGGCAAAGGCGGTAATTCAGCCAGTGTCCAAGCACAATCAAGCTGGAACCCAAGACTGTCAAAAGCTGTTCGCCTGCCTCACCGATTCGCTCCTCCAACATCAGGGCAGCTATTAGCATCGCTAGACCAGCGCCACACAGAGCAAAAAGCCGATATCGCTGATGTTGTCTGCAACCCAGCGTTATGGCGAACACACTGGTGGGGATGACAGCAAAGACCAGCCAAAAATGAAATGCTTCATTATCCAATTGCAGCGCCGTCAAACTGGGTAACAGAACCAGCAGCGCCGGCAGCCCCAGACAATGAATAATGCATGACAGCGAAAGGCCAATAGCTAATTTATCTGTTACTGCTTGCTCTGTCTTCATTATCCATTCCAAATCTGTTAAATCACAGGTACGGGTTGTGCCGCACAGCGAGCACGAATTTTAACCAGTGCGAATTAGTAAACCCTAGTGGTTCTTTCGATGGTCTATTTTTACGCTACCCGCCAAAAAGGGCGCGAGATTATCACACCAAAGGCGTCTTTGTGCAAAATTCTAGGGTTGAAACAACAACCAAAGGCCAATGCCCACCGCCTGTAAATGCCACATTTACAATTTGCCAAGGGGGTTTTAACAGGCCAATAAGCTTAAACAATCGCCTTCAGCCACCCAACTTCTTACTGCCTATTACTGACCGGTTTGGGCTCGGCTGATTAAGAAAGTTGCCAGCGCCTGTTTATCATTATCTGTCAGCGGGTAGGCTGGCATTGGCGCTCTCGGATTGGTCAGGCTCTCAATCACCTCATGGTATTGCAACCGCTGATCAAGGGTCGACAGGTTCATCCGGCCAATAGCACTGGGGGCATGGCACCCCTCGCAGCTATATTGCTCATAGAGCGCCTTACCCTGGGCAATCAAAGCGGGGCGGTTAGCATCCGTCAGCCAGTCTGGTTGACTGAGGGCAAAGGGTTCAGACTTACTTAAATCCGTTGCTGTTATTGCCTGCTTGGGTTCGCCGTAGGCGATTCGGTAAATAACCCCGGCATAGTCATCGGAAATATACACAGCACCATCTGGTCCCTGGGCTACATCCACAGGGCGACCGATTACATCACCGTCTTTCTCAAATCCGCTGAAGAAGTCTTCACGGACGACTTTATCACCCTGCCAGTGCAGAGAAACTACCCGATAACCATCGAGAACACTGCGATTCCAGGAGCCATGCAGCGCAACCAATGCACTTTTTTGAAACTGTGCCGGCCACTTATCATTGGCTACAAAACTAATACCTAAAGGAGCATTGTGGGCGCGAAATTCATGCACGGGCGGCACGGGGTTTGACGCTAACTCTGGGGGTGCGTCTGGAAAATCCGGGTCGGGATCATTGGCGCCATTAAAGTAAGGCCAACCATAAAACTGTCCCAATTCAATTTTATTCAGTTCGCAGGGCGGGTAATCATCTCCCAGCATATCGCGGCCATTGTCCACACCATACAAGTCGTCATTCCAGGGAGTCCAGTCAAAACCCATGGTGTTGCGCAAGCCGGTAGCGACCAATTCCTCAGCCGTACCATCTAAAGCATAACGGGACATGGTGCCGCGCCTTGGATCCTCCTCAACACAGACATTACAGGTCGAGCCCTGAGAAAGATACAGTTTGTTATCGGGACCGATTTTTATCTGTTTATAGGGATGGTTGCCGCCACTGGTTAGGCCGGTAATAATTTTTTGGTAGTTACCCAGTATCTCACCCTGTGCTTTATCAAAGGCAATCCGCCCTACCGAATCTTGCTCACCTATATACAGCCAGCCATCGTGCACTGCGATACCAGAGGGCTTATTTAACCCTTCCATTAGCGTTACTCGCTCACCTGCATGGCCGACCGCTTCGCCAGAGCGAATCATCACAATGTCGCCTTTATGGGGGCGGGTCACCAACAAGTCACCATTGGATGTCAAAGTGATAAAACGGGCATTGGGCAAATCTCGAGCATAGACACCTATACTGAAACCTTCAGGGACCTGCAGTCGAGCACCGATTGTTTCAGTCTCGGGAGAATCAATACCGCTGCCTCGCATCACATTGAGTATCATCGGTATATTCTTCAAGCCCACGGTGTTGCTAACCATCACCGCGATCGCACCGACTAAAGCCAAGATAACAATCAGTAGTATTTTTTTCATAGAATTATTTACTCATTTGTTGGAGGTCTGGATTCAGATGGAATTGTTTAATCCGTCCTGAGGTTTCATGGCAGATGTTCAAGACGCTACCAAACACAGCTCGGAATCATTACGATGTGTATTATAACTAGCTACTCGAGACCGATAAAGTGATTGGTATTTCAAGTTTTAACTAAGTTCACCGACCCCTTTGATTAATTGGACGCCTCTGATTTCATCTTCGACATCCTTCTCACCGGATCTATCAATAGGTCTATCAGCAGATCAATCAAACCATTTATCGGTGTAGCAATTGACATCGCTTTAACAGGCGAGGCTGATCAAAGCCATCTCTGCGGTGCAGGGTTGAGCGATTGTCCCAAGCGATCACATCGCCCACCCGCCACTGCTGGGTAATTACATGCTTATCATCGACTGCATAGGTCCACAGCTCATCGAGTAGCGCTTCACTTTCCTGGAGTGATAGACCATCAACATAGGCCCAGGCCCTTCGACCCAGATATAGGGCCTTTTTTCCAGTTTCGGGATGGGTGTAGACGATTGGATGAAGTCGCCCTGGCGTGTCTCTAGGATCATCCGATGCCACTTCTTCAAAACCTTGGCGAAGTTCGCCATCACTGGTGTGCGCGGCATCGTGCTTTATCGATAAGCCCGCTATGCGCCGCTTTAAATCCGCAGGTAAGCTATGGTAAGCGGCGTATTGATCGGCGAACTGGGTATCACCACCTGTTGGCGGTATGATCTCTGCATATAAAACCATCCCAATTCCCGGCTTTTCATGGGAGGTCA
>Ga0213866_10001463_pt1 | contig 17517 bp, 12 predicted proteins | sample PICome_11_FD_160079 | JGI IMG/M metagenome (GOLD analysis project Ga0213866, IMG submission 160079) | Coastal seawater microbial communities near Pivers Island, North Carolina, United States - PICO284 | ecosystem: Environmental > Aquatic > Marine > Coastal | place: USA: North Carolina...
CGCCCGCGCGCATCATGTATCGGAAAAATGATACGGTCACGAAACCGGTCATAGGGCGCGCGCGCCTTTTCATCGGGCTGGATGGCCAGCCCGGTCTCGACAAGCTGCGCTGGTTTGATATTGCGCGCGGTCAAAAAATCAGCCAAGGCCATGCGGGCGCTTGGCGCAAAGCCAATGCCGAAGCGCTTCATCAATTCCGGCGTTACCCCGCGCCGCGCCAGATAATCGCGCGCCTCAGCCGCTTGTGGCGCTTGTAATTGCTGCTGAAACCAGTTAGCCGCCGCCTCTGTCGCATCGACCAATGAGGCTTGCTTGGCCGCGCGCTCGGCGGCGCGCGGGTCGCGTTCCGGCATGGGCAAACCTGCTTGTTGCGCCAGACGCTCAACCGCTTCGGGAAAGCTCAACCCTTCGGTTTCCATGACAAAGTCAAACACGCTGCCATGCTTGCCAGTGGCAAAACAGTGATAGAATTGCTTGTCATCATTGACGGTAAATGACGGTGTGCGCTCCGACTTGAACGGGCTGAGGCCGATAAATTCGCGCCCCCGCCTGACCAGCTTCACCTTGCGCCCAACAATATCGGAGACCGCAATTCGGTTTTTTATTTCTTCAAGAAAGTTTTGCGGAAAAGCCATCCGACTATTTTAGGCAAAAAAGCCAAGACCGCCAGCCCTGCCGCGTCTTGTTTCTGTTGAAACTAACAGGGTCGAGCCAATTGGCCGGGTCAACCGCCCAGCTTCTCTTTGACCAGCGCACCGGCCTGGCCGAAATCCATCTGTCCGGCATAGCGCCCTTTAAGCGCGCCCATCACCTTGCCCATATCTTTCAAAGAGGCGGCCTCCATTTCCTCAATCGCCTGCTGCACGGCCAAAGCCATTTCGTCAGCATCAAGGCGGCGCGGCAAAAACTCCTCAATCACGCCGATTTCAGCGCGCTCCTGTTCAGCCAGTTCCAGCCGCCCGGCTTCCTCATAAGTGGTGGCGGCTTCTTGGCGTTGCTTGACCATTTTTGCCAAAATATCCATGATTTGCGCGTCGGTGATGCCATCGCCATTATCGGCGGTGCGCGCGGCAATGGTGCGGTCTTTAATCGCCGCTACAATCAGACGCAAGGTCGAAACGCGCACCTTGTCCTGATTTTTGACGGCGGTTTTCAAGGCTTCGGCAATACGCTCCTGCATATGCTGTCTCCATCAATATCGACGCTTTGCCTGAACGGAAGGTTCGCTCAGCGAGTGCCGGTGTATAGAATATCCAAGCATGAAAGACAATAAGGGAAAAGACATGAATTCGGCCTTCAAACCAGCGCGAGAATCGGCCATGTTTGACTGATGGTGAACTGCACTGATTGTCGATTGTTAATCGTTTCAACTTTTTGGACGAAAAACCGGTTAGGGCATTGAATTTAAAGCAGTTTTTTTCCCACGGAAAAAATCACTGTAATGCTTGACCTGCCCGCCGCAATTCTTTAGTTTCCCGTCAATTTGGCTGGTGACAGTCGGTTCTTTCAGGTTTAGCCCAATGATTGACAGCGCATTCGTAACCCCTTCCGCAAAACCGGCGGCAGGGGTGTTTTTTTGCGCCATCTCACATTTTTGGAAGGAAGTCGATGACCTCAAACGACACGGATAATGCCGCTTGGCGCACGCCCCCGAAAACCGCCCTGCTGATGACGGCGGATGGGCGCAAGCTTTATGGCTATGGGCTGGGCGCAACCGGTATGATTGCCGCCGAAATATGTTTCAACACGGCGATGACCGGCTATCAGGAAATCCTGACCGACCCGTCTTATGCCGGTCAGATTGTAACCTTCACCTTCCCCCATATCGGCAATATCGGCGTCAATGAAGACGACATTGAAACCTCCAATACCGGCACGGCGATTGCGGCGGCGGGGCTTATTATCCGTGAGAAAATCACCGAGCCGGCCAATTATCGCGCGCAAGCCCATTTGCAGGCCTGGCTGGAACAGCGCGGTCTGATTGGCATGAGCGGGGTGGATACGCGCGCCATTACCGCCTTTATCCGTGACAATGGCATGTTTAATGCCGTGCTGGCGCATGCGCCGGACGGCAATTTTGACGAGGATGCCATGCGCGCCGCACTGGCCGGGTTTGGCGGGTTGGAAGGCGCGGATTTGGCCGCGCAAGTCTCCAATCCGGAGACCTATGACTGGCAGCAGGGGCGCTGGCAATGGTCAACAGGGTTCGATGACAATACCCGCCCTTTGCATGTCGTGGCGCTGGATTACGGCATAAAGAAAAACATTTTGCGCTGTCTGGCTGAGGCCGGTTGCCGCGTCAGCGTGCTGCCTGCCGACAGCAAAGCCGAGACTGTTTTGGCGCAAAATCCGGATGGTATTTTTCTGTCCAACGGGCCGGGCGACCCGGCAGCAACGGGCAGCTATGCGGTCGGCGAAATCAGCAAGCTGGTCGATAGCGGCAAACCGGTTTTCGGTATTTGCCTCGGCCATCAAATGCTGGCGCGTGCTTTGGGCGCCTCGACAGTGAAAATGAAACAAGGCCATCACGGCGCCAATCATCCGGTCAAGGATTTGACCACCGGCAAGGTGGAAATCACCTCTATGAATCATGGCTTCACCGTTGACCGCGACAGCTTGCCCGACAGTGTGGAAGAAACCCATATCAGCCTGTTTGACGGCACAAATTGTGGCATTGCCGCCAAGGACAGGCCGGTCTTTTCCGTGCAATATCACCCCGAATCCTCGCCGGGGCCGCAGGACAGCCATTATCTGTTCGACCGCTTTGTCGATTTAATGAACAAGACAGGAGACGCCTGATGCCCAAACGCAGCGATATTTCAAGCATTATGATAATCGGTGCAGGGCCGATTGTTATCGGGCAGGCTTGCGAGTTTGACTATTCCGGCACGCAAGCCTGCAAGGCGTTGCGCGAGGAAGGCTATCGCGTCATTCTGGTCAATTCCAATCCGGCGACCATTATGACCGACCCGGAACTGGCCGATGCCACCTATATTGAGCCGATTACCGCCGATATGGTGGCGCGGATTATTGAAAAAGAACGCCCCGATGCGGTGCTGCCGACAATGGGCGGACAAACCGCGCTGAATACGGCGATTGAATTATCCGAAAACGGCACGCTGGACAAATATGGTGTGCGGCTTATCGGGGCTGACCTCAATGCCATTAAAAAGGCCGAAGACCGTCTTTTGTTTCGTGAGGCAATGGATAAAATCGGGCTGGAAAGCCCGCGCTCCAGCATTGCCCATACAGTTGAAGAGGCGCTTGAAGGGCTTGAAAAAGTCGGCCTGCCGACCATTATCCGCCCGTCTTTTACATTGGGCGGGACAGGCGGCGGCATTGCCTATAATCGCGAGGAGTTTTTGTCGATTGTCGAGCGCGGCCTTGACGCCTCGCCGGTCACCGAAGTGTTGATTGAAGAAAGCGTTTTGGGTTGGAAAGAATATGAAATGGAAGTGGTGCGCGACCGCGCCGATAATTGCATTATCGTCTGCTCCATTGAAAATGTTGACCCGATGGGCGTTCACACAGGCGACAGCATCACTGTTGCCCCGGCGCTGACCCTAACCGATCGCGAATATCAAATCATGCGTAATGCCTCAATTGCGGTTTTGCGCGAAATCGGCGTTGAGACCGGCGGCTCCAATGTGCAATTTGCCGTCAATCCGGCAGATGGGCGTCTGGTTGTGATTGAGATGAACCCGCGCGTGTCGCGCTCTTCGGCGCTGGCCTCCAAGGCGACCGGTTTTCCAATCGCCAAAATTGCCGCCAAGCTGGCGGTCGGCTATACGCTGGACGAGTTGATGAATGACATTACCGGTGTCACACCGGCCAGTTTTGAGCCGAGCATTGACTATGTGGTCACCAAAATACCGCGCTTTGCTTTTGAGAAATTTCCCGGCGCCGAGCCTTTGCTGACAACCGCCATGAAATCGGTCGGTGAAGCTATGGCGATTGGCCGCAATTTCCCCGAAAGCCTGCAAAAAGCCCTGCGCTCATTGGAGACCGGCCTGACCGGTCTGACGCCGCCTGACAATGCGCCGGACATATCCACCGCCGAAGGCGAAGCCGAAATGCGCGCCGCGCTGACCACCGCCACCCCCTCACGCCTGCTCATGGCCGCCCATGCGCTGCGCCAAGGCATGAGCCAAGAAGAGGTTTGCGCCCTGTCGCATTTCAATCCTTGGTTTGTCGCGCAATTGCAGGCGATGATTGATATTGAGAAAACCGTCATACAATATGGCCTGCCCGATAATGAAGAAGCCATGCGCGATGTCAAAGCCATGGGCTTTTCAGATGCCCGCCTGGCTGAACTGGCTGGCATGGCAGAAAGCCAAGTGCGCCAAGCCCGCCATGATTTGAATGTGCGCCCATATTTCCGGCGCATTGACACTTGCGCCGCCGAATTTGCCGCCGACACGCCCTATCTCTATTCCAGCTATGACAGCCCTGCCCCGTTTGCGCCGCAAAATGAAAGCGCGCCGGTTGACCGCCCGAAAGCGGTTATTCTCGGCGGTGGCCCGAACCGTATCGGCCAAGGTATCGAGTTTGACTATTGCTGCTGCCATGCCGCCTTTGCGCTGGGCGATGCGGATATTGAAAGCATTATGGTCAATTGCAATCCGGAGACTGTCTCTACCGATTATGACACATCGGACAGGCTGTATTTTGAACCGCTGACTGAAGAAGATGTGTTGGAGCTGATTGCCTGCGAAAGCACCAAGGGTGATATGCGCGGCGTGATTGTGCAATTTGGCGGGCAAACGCCCTTGAAATTGTCGCAAGCTCTGGAAGAAGCGGGCATCCCCATTCTCGGCACATCGCCCGATGCGATTGATTTGGCCGAAGACCGCGACCGCTTCAAAGCGCTGCTTGAAAGGCTGGATTTGAAACAGCCGCCCAATGGCATTGCCCGCAGTGCCGAGGAAGCGCGCGCCATTGCCGCCAATATCGGCTTTCCCGTGGTTATTCGCCCGTCCTATGTGCTGGGCGGGCGGGCGATGGAAATCGTCAATAGCGATGAGCAGCTTGAACGCTATATGCGCGAAGCGGTTATCGTGTCCGGCGAAAGTCCGGTGCTGATTGACGGCTATTTGCGCGACGCCACTGAGCTTGATGTCGATGTGTTGTGCGATGGCAGCGATGTCGTGGTCGCCGGTATTTTGGAGCATATTGAAGAAGCCGGTGTTCATTCCGGCGACAGCGCGTGTTCTATGCCGCCCCATTCCCTGTCGGCGGAGATTGTCGAGGAGCTGAAACGCCAAGCCACTGAAATGGCTTTGGCGCTGAATGTTGTCGGCCTGATGAATGTGCAATTCGCCGTGCAGGGTGAAACGATTTTCGTAATTGAGGTTAACCCGCGCGCCAGCCGCACTGTGCCATTTGTCGCCAAAGTTCTCAGCCAGCCGATTGCCCGCATTGCGGCAAGGCTGATGGCCGGCGCCAAATTGTCGGATTTCGATCTGCCCTGGCCGCCTTACGAGCATATTGCGGTCAAGGAATCGGTCTTTCCCTTTGCCCGCTTCCCCGGTGTCGATACGGTTTTGGGGCCGGAAATGCGCTCAACCGGCGAAGTGATGGGGCTGGATACGGATTTCGCCACTGCCTTCGCCAAAAGCCAGCTGGGCGGCGGCACTTTCCTGCCCGATAGCGGCAAGGCGTTTATTTCTGTCCGCGAGGGCGACAAACAACGCGCCCTTGTGCCAGCGAAACGACTGGTTGATTTGGGTTTTGAGATTATCGCCACACGCGGCACGGCGCAATTTCTTGCCGATAATGGCATTGCCGTAACGCCGGTCAATAAGGTGATGGAGGGGCGTCCGCATATTGTGGATACGATGAAAAACAATGAGGTCACTTTGGTGGTCAATACAACGGAGGGCGAGAAATCGCTGGCTGACAGTAAATCTATCAGGCGCACAGCCTTGATGATGAAAATCCCCTATTACACCACGCTGGCCGGCGCCGAAGCCGCCGTCGCCGCCATTGCCGCCACACGCGCCGGGCCGATGCAAGTGCGTTCCCTGCAGGATTATGCCGACCGATAAGGTGCTTGAAACCGCTTGTCTTTTTTGGAAGAGTGATATACGAGATGTCGCCTTGCACGGAATTTGAGGGTCGTGATGGAAAAAGTGCCGATGACAGAGGCCGGTTATGCCGCGCTTGACGAGGAAATCAAGCGCCTGAAAGGGCCGGAGCGCCAGCGCATTATCAAGGCGATTGCCGAAGCGCGCGCGCATGGCGATTTGTCGGAAAATGCCGAATATCACGCCGCCAAAGAACAGCAGAGCCATAATGAAGGCCGGGTGATGGAATTGGAAGATATTATCAACCGCGCAGATGTGATTGATGTCGCCGCCCTGACCGGCAATCGCGTGAAATTCGGCGCGACGGTTGATTTGGTGGATGAAGATACGGATGCCGAAGTCACTTATCAGATTGTCGGCGAATATGAAGCCAATGTTGAAAATGGCAAAATCTCAATCGCTTCGCCTATCGCCCGTGCGCTTATCGGCAAGGAAATCGGCGACTCGGTTGAGGTCAACACGCCCGGCGGCGGCAAATCCTATGAAATTCTGGGTGTGAAATTCGCCTGAATAATGTATATAAAGAACAACCCAAAATAATAAGGAGGGGGCAATGTTCAGTATCGTGACCACAACACTTAATGCCATATTTTTTGCAGGAAATATGGGTATGTTCTTCGTTTTTCGCGTCGCCGCCCAAATCGCAGAACCCCAAAACCCTTTCGCAGTAATATCAGTACAAATTGCAATTTTGGAGTTTGTGGTTGCCATATTTGCGGTCGGTTTGGGTCTGTTGGGCTTTGTCGGCTATAATCGGGTCAAAGCCTATGTTAGGGAGCAAGCGATAAAAACGGCAAAAGAAGAAGTTCAGGAATATCTGCAACAAAACAATGCGGGCGAGATTGGTCATGGAAATCCGAGAACACTACAAGCGACGCCTGATTTGGATGAGCCAACCGCACCGCAGAAGCAATCGGATGATGACAAGTGATGGAGGCACATGTGAAAGAACCAGTCATCAGCGTTAAGGAAGCGCGCGAAATAATCCGCGCGCACCAAACACAAACCCCTGTCCAAATGGTCAAGCTTGCTGAGGCATTAGGCGCGGAAGTCTATAAGGTTGCCGAGTGGGACGAGAGCATATCAGGCATGATTTTACGCAATAAAAATGCAGATAAACGTGATGGGAAACACTATAAGATATATGTCAATGCCAAACATTCATGGGAGAGACGGCGGTTTACCATTGCCCACGAAATTGCCCATATGGTGCTGCACACAAATCTGATAGGGGATGGCCTTCAAGATGATGGCCTCTATCGCAGCGGGTTGTCCAATGCGCTGGAAGCACAGGCCAATAATTTCGCCGCCGATATTTTGATGCCGTGGCATCTGATAAACGAAGCAATGGACAGCACGCCGGATGCATCAGTAGGAAAACTCGCCGACATATTCGAAGTATCAAAAAGCGCAATGTCCATTCGGCTTGGAGTTCCTTTTGAAACGCGGGCAAACTAAACCGCGCTAAAAATCGCCTCTTTACGCCACCGGCACACCGGCCAGTTTTTTTGACTGGCGGATGGTCAGCGAAGTTTTGACATTTGCAACATTGGGTGCCGGGGTCAGCTTGCGGGTCAGGAAAGTCTGGAAACTGGCCAAATCCGGCGCGACGATTTTCAATATGAAATCAATGTCACCATTGAGCATGTGACACTCGCGCACTTCCGGCCAACTGCCAATCAATGTCTCAAAAGCCTGCAAATCCGCCTCGGCCTGGCTGTGCAGCCCGACCATGGCAAAGACGGTGACGGTAAAGCCAATTTGTGCCGCATCCACTTCCGCATGATAGCTGTTTATCACACCGGCCTCCTCCAACGCGCGCACACGGCGCAGACAGGGAGGTGCGGAAATGCCCACACGTTTGGCCAATTCAACATTGGTCATCCGGCCATCGGCCTGCAATTCCCTGATAATCCGCAAATCCAGCGCGTCCAAACGAGGCTTTTTCATTTTCGTATCCAATAAAAACAGGTAATAAATATACCGGTTTTTATAATTTTTGAATAGTCAACGCATGAATATATGGGCAATCACGGGCGGCAGGCGCGGCAATGATGTGCTGACCATCGGGCTGGCGCAGGCTTTGGGATGCACGACACCGAAAGTCATCCATACTGAGCTGCGCGCGCCTTGGCGTTGGCTGGCGCCTTGGCCGATAGCCCGTTATGGCGCGGCGGGCGACCGGCAAATCGCGCCGCCCTATCCTGACATGGTATTGGCCAGCGGTCGTCAAGCCATTCCGCATGCGCTTCATATCAAAAAAGCCGCGCAAAATGCCTGCTTCACCGTCGCCTTGCAAGACCCGCGCATTGACCCGAAACATTTTGATTTTATCTGGACACCGGCGCATGACCGCGCCAATGGGCCGAATGTTTTCAAAACTCTGCTGTCACCGCATGGCCTGACGCAAGAAGATATGGCAATGGCGGCAAAGCGCGCGCGCGGCCGGCTGTTGCCACCCAATCAAGACATTCAGGGCAAGGTGATTGCGGTTCTGATTGGCGGGCCAAATGCAATATATCGCTTCAATGATGATGAAATTGCGCGGCTGGCCGGAATGTTGAGCCAATTGGCGCAGGCCGGCCATTATTTGCTGATTACACTGTCGCGCCGCACGCCGTCGCATTTTGCCGATTTCCTGCACGCCGCCTTGGTCAGGCATAATTATGTGCTGACCGGCACGGCCAGCGATGAGGATGACGAAACACTCTATCCGGCCATGCTGGGGCTGGCCGAACATGTGATTGTCACCGGCGACAGCGTCAATATGGTCGGCGAAGCCTGTTTTACAGGCAAGCCGGTGCAGGTTTTTCACCTTGCTGGCGGCTCCGCCAAATTTGACCGCTTTCACCAAAGCGTGCGCGCGGCAGATTATGTCCGCGATTTTGACGGCACTTTGCAAGAATGGCCGGCCCAGTGCCGCAATGCGACACCGGAAATCGCCGAGGCGGTGCGCGCTGCCTATCGGGCGTTTGAAAAAGCCCGAAAAGCGTGAATAAATGCCCGCCAAGAGCGCGCGGCCTCTTGGGTTTTCCGGAATCGCGCTTACATTATGTGGGTAATTTGAACAGTGAGCGTAACCCATGAGCGATGCCAAACATGCAAAACTAATCATAATCGGCTCCGGCCCTGCCGGTTATACGGCGGCGGTTTATGCCGCCCGCGCCATGTTGAAGCCGGTTCTTTTGCGCGGCATCCAGCCGGGCGGGCAATTGACCATCACCACTGATGTTGAAAATTATCCGGGCTTTGCCGACCCGATTCAGGGGCCTTGGCTGATGGAGCGAATGGAAGCCCAAGCTGCCAATGTCGGCACGGAAATCATATCCGATATTGTTACCCATGCCGATTTATCGCAACGCCCGTTCTGGCTAACCGGCGACAGCGGACAAATCTATACCGCAGATACGGTGATTATCGCCACCGGCGCGCAAGCCAAATGGCTCGGCCTTGATACAGAGACCAAGTTTCAGGGCTTTGGTGTCTCGGCTTGTGCGACATGTGACGGGTTTTTCTACCGTAATAAAAAAGTCATGGTTGTCGGCGGCGGCAATACGGCGGTTGAGGAAGCACTGTTTCTGACCAATTTTGCCGAAAGCGTGACGCTGGTGCATCGCCGCGACAGCTTGCGCTGTGAAAAAATACTCGAACAACGCCTGCTGGCGCATGAGAAAATAAATGTCGTTTGGGACAGCGAATTGGTGGAAGTGCTGGGCGAGGATGAGCCGCTTGGCGTGACCGGCGCGCGCTTACGCAATACCAAAACCGGCGAAGAGCAAGTTCTGGATATGCATGGCATATTCATTGCCATAGGCCATGCGCCGGCCACTGAATTATTCACCGAACAGCTTGATACAAAATCCGGCGGCTATCTGATAACCGCGCCGGACAGCACGGCTACTTCCATTGCCGGTGTTTATGCCGCCGGTGATGTGACCGATGATATTTACCGGCAGGCGGTTACGGCGGCGGGCATGGGCTGTATGGCGGCTCTGGAAGCGGAAAAATATCTGGCTGAAATGGAAGCCACGCGCGACGCTGCCGAATAATCTGCTTTTCTATTCAACACCACGCCATGCCATTTCGCGCGGCGTGCGCCTTCCGGTCTGGCGTTTCGGGCGCAAAGGTTTGGGCAAATCGGTCAGCTTGCCATCTGCTGGTTGCGCCATTAAGTCGAGCAGCAAATCCGACATATCATGCAGCCTTTCTGCCACCAAATGCACCACCGCCCCATTACGCTGCACCCGGCCTTCAATCTGCACAAGCCGCGCGCCAATCGCCACACGCCGGAAGCGTTCAAACCGGTCGGGCCAAATCACGATATTGCCATTGCCGGTTTCGTCTTCCAGCGTCAGAAACACCACACCCTTGGCACTGCCGGGACGTTGGCGGCACACGACCAGACCAGCGACGCGCAATTGCCGCCCCGATGGCGCATCTTGCAGGGTCTTTAAAGGCGCGGCACGCGCTTTTGCCATTTGCGTCCGCAGCAAAGCCACTGGATGATTTTTCAAAGACAGACGCAAAGCCGCATAATCTTCCAGCACTTCCATGCCCGGCGACAAGGGCGGCAAATTATCACTGCCCGCCTCCTCCGCCCCATATGGGCGCACACCCTGAGCGACAAATAAGGGCAGCGCATCGGCTTTTTGTTCCGGCGCCAAAGCGCGCACCGCCCATAATGCTTGCCGCCGCGACAGGCCAAGCATGGCAAACACATCGGCGCGCGCCAGTCTTTCCAATGCCGCCGCACCCAGCCCGGCGCGCAGGGCGCAATCACTGACCGAGTCAAAGGCACCGCCCTGTTGGCGCGCCGCGACCAGCGCCTCGGCATCGGCGCGGGTCAATCCGGCAATCTGGTTGAACCCAAGACGCAAGGCAATGGCGTCCTGCTGCGCTTCCAAATCCGCCTCAATATCGGATGCATTGATGCAGACCGGCAAAACCGACACACCTTGCCGTTTGGCTTCCGCCACAAGCTGCGCCGGTGCATAAAACCCCATTGGCTGGCTGTTAATCAGCGCCGCACAAAACGCCGCCGGATAATGATGTTTCAGCCAAGCCGACACATAGACCAGCAAGGCAAAGCTGGCAGCATGGCTTTCGGGAAAACCATATTCACCAAAGCCTTCAATCTGTTTGAAACAGCGCTCGGCAAAATCGCGCTCATAGCCGCGCCCGACCATGCCATCAACCAGCCGCAAGCCAAATTCGTGGATGATGCCGGTTTTGCGGAATGTCGCCATGGCGCGGCGCAAGCGGTCAGCCTCGGAAGGGGTGAACCCTGCCGCCACCACGGCAATCCGCATGGCTTGTTCTTGAAATAATGGCACGCCCAGCGTTTTGCCCAGCACATTTTCAAGCTCCTGCGAGGGAAAAGCGACCGCTTCTTCGCCATTGCGGCGGCGCAAATAGGGATGCACCATATCGCCCTGTATCGGGCCGGGGCGCACAATCGCCACCTCAATCACCAAATCGTAAAAATCGCGCGGTTTAAGGCGCGGCAGCATGGCCATTTGCGCGCGGCTCTCGACCTGAAACACACCAATCGACTCGGCACGGCACAGCATGTCATAAACCGCGCTGTCCTCGGCCGGCACGCTCGCCAGCTCCAGCACGCGGCCATAATGGGCGGCAATCAAATCAAAGCTGCGCCGTATCGCCGTCAACATGCCGAGCGCCAGCACATCAATTTTCAACATGCCCAGCGCGTCCAAATCATCCTTGTCCCATTCAATGAATGTGCGGTCGGCCATAGCGGCATTGCCAATCGGCACCAGCGTATCAAGCCGGTCATTGGTGATGACAAAGCCGCCAACATGTTGCGACAAATGCCGCGGGAACCCGATAATCTGTGCCGCCAAATGCAGGGTCAGCGCGATATCGGGCGCATCCGGGTCAAGCCCAGCCTCCACCACTTGCGCGCGGCTCGGCGGATGGCTGCCACTGCCCCAGCTCACCCCCAAAAGGGCGGCGGCGATATCATCTGACAGGCCAATCACTTTGGCCATTTCGCGCACCGCCGACCGGCTGCGATAGGTAATCACCGTCGCCGCAATACCGGCGCGATGGCGACCATATTTGCGGTAAATATATTGGATGATTTCCTCGCGTCGCTCATGTTCGAAATCGACATCAATATCGGGCGGCTCATTGCGCTCGGCAGAAATGAAACGCTCAAACAAAAGGTCAAGCCGGCTGGGGTCAACCGCCGTAATGCCAAGGCAATAGCAAACGGCGGAATTGGCGGCGCTGCCCCGCCCCTGACACAGGATTTGCCGACTGCGGGCAAAGCGCACCACATCATGCACGGTGAGGAAATAGGGCGCATAAGAAAGCTGCTCAATAAGGCTCAGCTCATGGCGCAAAATATCGCGCAAGCGCGCCGGCACCGCACCGTCAAACCGCGCCCGCGCGCCGGCCCATGTCAGCTTTTCAAGCAAGGCCTGCGGCGTCAGCTCCGGGTCAAAAGCGTCTTTGGGATATTGATAGGCCAGCTCATCAAGCGAGAAATTACACGCCGCCAAGACCCGGTCAATCGCTGCCAGCGCATCGGGGTGGTCAGCAAAAAGGCGCTGCGCTTCAGCCGGTGGTTTCAAATGCCGTTCAGCATTGGCGGCCAGCCGGAAACCAGCCTCGGCCAATGTGCAATGGGCGCGAATACAGGCCATCGCATCCTGCAAGGGACGACGCTCCGGCGCATGATACAGCGCATCAAAACCGGCCAGCACAGGCACGCCCAACCAGTCGGCCAATGTTTGCAACAGGTTAAACCGCGCCGCATCATCAGCCCCGTAAAACGGCGTCAGCAATAAATATATCTGATGCGCGCACGCCGCCAATGGCGCCAGCCGGTCACGGAAAGAGGCCGCCTCAATCGCTTCATTCCGGCGCGGCGGTATAACAATCCAGACCAATGCTGCCTGTTTTGCCAATTCGGTCAAATCGGTCATGGTCAGCAGGCAATCACCCTTGGTGGCACGCCGATTGCCGCGCGTCAAACATTGCGACAGGGCGGCATAGGCGTCGCGGTCGCATGGATAGGCGATAACTTCAAACCCGCATTGGGTGACCAGCCTTGCGCCGGGCAGAAAACGCAAACCCGCTTCTTTCGCCGCCGCATGGGCGCGCACCACACCGGCCAGCGTATTGCGATCGGCCAGACCAAGCGCCCGATAGCCAAGCGCGGCAGCCTGCTGCACCATTTCCTGCGGATGCGACGCGCCCTGCAAAAAGCTGAAATTGGACATCGCCGCCAATTCGGCAAAGCCGTTATCGCCATGCTCATTTATGGCCGCCGCACTCAAGGAAAAACACCATGCATGAACCAGCGCGGGGATAGCGTCTCGCGCCCGTAAAGCCCGTCGCGATACAACCAGAAGCGGTGGCCATTGGCATCTTCAATGCGAAAATAATCGCGCGTCCCCGCTATATTATGCGCCGTATCATCCGGTGATGCACTCATGGCCTGACGCCACCATTCCGCCCCGATACGCTCCGGCCCTTGCGCGGCAACAACCTCATGCAGCACACGCCGCCAGCGAAACCGGAACGGCGCGCCTTCGGGTATTTCGGCAATCACCTCAATCGGCTCAGGCGCACACAGCAGAAATAAAGGCCGTGTCGCCGAAGCCGGACTGTCATTTGCCGCTGCCTCATCTTGTTTGTCCGGCGGGGCAATGGTCAAGCTCTGCAAGCTGGCGGCGCGTTCGGGAATATGCGACGGCCATGATACGGGGCGCACTACGGCGCGCGCGCCCAAACGGCTGACCAGCCGGTCGGCAAAGCGCGCCAATGCCGCCACCGGCACGGATTTGCGCCCGCGCCCTTGCAGCGCCAGCGCATCTTGCGGCGGTGCCAATGGCGCGTGTCGTTGCGCCATCAGCACCAGCGTCTCTATGCCGAAACCGGCATCAAAGCCGCTTTGCAGGCGGGCGAAACGCTCAGCAAACAGCCGCGCCATATGCGCCGCATCAGCCGAGGGATGCGCCAAAGGCACATGCAGGCGCAACCGTGCATTGTCAGAACGGGTAAGCAGCAAATCCAGCGCTTGCGCCCCGCGCCCGGCCTCATGCAATTGCGCCGCCAGCGTGGTGCATAGCGCATCCACCAAAAGCTGCACCGCCTCAATCTGGGTGACACTTTGCGCCAGATTGCGTATGGCCTGAAAACGCGGCGGCGGCAGATAGGGATTGACGCTTTCCCCGGCCTGCCCGAAAGCCTGCTCCATCCGCAATATCGGCAGCGCACCAAAGCGGCGGGTGATTTCATGGCGCGGAAAGCGCGCCAAATCGGCAATCCGCACCAACCCCAGCCGTCGGCACAAATCAAGCTGCGCCGCTTCCAACCGCAAAGCCGCCACTGGCAGCTCAAGCACTGCTTCGGCCTCATGGCCGGGCGGCACAATAATGTCGCCCTGCCCGCCGCCATAATGCGCCAACCCCCAAGCCGCGCCCGGCGTGCCGGCCAGCGCCATAGACAGGCCAACCCCCGCCCCCTGATTGCTGCGCGCGAAACGGGCGCGCATCTCGGCCAGCATTTTGCGCTCACCGCCGAATAAATGCGCGCAACCGCTGACATCAAGCATCAGCCCGTCTTGCGGCGCGAAACGGTCCTCGCCAACCCAGGGGGTGAAACTTTGCAGGCTCGCCGCGCAACGGCGCAAACGACGCGCTGAAGCGGCGGCGTCCAGCATGGCGGTCTGCACACATGGCACCAGCGCACGCGCATCGGCCAATGTCATGCCTGCTGCCAATCCGGCGGCTTGCGCGGCAGCATTGGCGGCAGCCAGCCTTTGCCCGCCTTGCTGTTGCGTGACCAGCACAAAGGGTTGCGCGCGCTCATGCGCGACCATGCTGGCATCCGTGTGCCAATAGGGAAACCACAGCGCCAGATAGCGGCGTTCAAAAGACGGCGGAGGCAGGTCGGGCGTGAGATGGGCAGGCGGCGCGGACATTGGGTATGACCACGCGGTTAAGCCTGCCGCGCATGCAAGAGATGATGCGGGCGCGCAAGCGGTATGTTATGTTGGGGCGCGCATACAGGCCGCGCCGGATAAACCGCCCAGCCGCGTGCGGCTTTTGCTGGTGAACAGGATGCTGGTGAACAAGATGCCACACCATATTTTTGCCGTAGCAATTGCACCTGCCAGCCCTGTTTGGGCAGGGCGCAAATGTGCCAGCGCGTTGTCGCCGCCGAAGCCGCGCCTTGCGCCGCAGCCCCCAGTACCAGCAAAATCGGCCGCGCCGCATTGGCCGCCGCCATAGACAAGCGTCGGCTGGCGGTGAAGCTTGGCGCGCTGTCAGGATTGGCCAGCACGGTGCAGCCAATGGACGGGCAGGCCAGTGCTGTCTCACCGGCCCACAGCAAATCATCCGGCGCGACGCCATCGAGATAAATCAGCCGCGTCGGTGACAGGCCGGCCTGATGCAGCGCCGGTGCATAGGGCTGGCCGATATCGCGCACCCCGCCATGCGTTTGGCCGTAAAGCACATGCGCCTCACCCGCCGCCCCCTGTTCAGCAAATTGTGTGGTAAAGCGCGCCGCCAAATGCCAAGCAAAGCCAAGCGCGGCGGGAAAATCACCGGGTCGCGCCGCCACCACCTCATGCAGCGCATCACCGGCCAGACCTTGCGGCAGGTCGGCATCTATCGCGTCAAAGCCAATAGCCATGCCCGCCGCGCCTGACAGCGCATCTTCCGGACGCATGTCATGAGCCTGCATCATCTGGCGCAATCGGGCAATCTGCGCCTTACGGGGCGTTTCTTGCGCGGTTTTTGCCTGCATGGCGATTGCTCCTTTAAGGAAATCTGTTCCCTTATTTGTTCCTATTTTGTTCTAGTCTGCCCATGCCCGCCTGTCAATATGAATTGCACATTACAGGTTGAATTTTTCCTGCACCGCCGCACGAAAGGGCGCAACCACACCCTGCCAGTCAGCCGGTGCAGGCTGGCGAAACAGCCGCATGCCAGCATACCAAGGCGTATCATCGCGGCCATCATGCCAGCGCCAATCGGCGGAAAATGGCAGCACGACGAAGCAATCGACGCCCAGCCCGCCAGCCAAATGACCGTTCATTGTATCGACACACACCACCAAATCGCAGGCCGAGGTCAGTGCCGCCATATCGTCAATGCTCAGCGTCGCCCCGGCATTGACAATGTCTATTTCATATTGCGCCGACATTTCTGCCAATTGCGCCGCCACATCGCCATATTGCAGGCTGACGCATTGCAGCTCCAGCCCGACCAGCGCCTGCATAAAAATATCGGCGGGCGCATTTTTCGGCGCGGCATTATTCGAGTCCGAATGCCACACCACGCCGACCACCGGCTTGTCCGCGGCGAGGTTGAACTGCGCCCGCAAAGCATCGCGCATGGCCGCATCGGCTTTCAGATAGGGTGCGGAGGCGGCGGCAATATCGGCTTCATCCTGCACAAAATGTGCGCCCAATGACATAAGCGCAAGCTGGCTGTCATAGTCTTGCCCCTCCAAGTCATGATGGGATTCGATAATCTGCACATCGGGGAAGCTGCGCGCAAAAAGCGGTGCCAGCTTGGGCGCGGTGAACATGTAAACCGCCTCATTGGCGGCCAGCATGGAAGGCAGAAAGCGCGCCATCATCAGCGCATCGCCCAGCCCCTGCTCATGATAGACAACCGGCTTGCGACAGTCATTTTCCGGCGTCCACAAGGCCAGACTGCCGGGCAGTTTATTGGCGATATATTTGCGGATAAACGGCTCATGCGCCAGCCGGTTTTCGTAATAGTCCCAGCCTTCCGCCCAATCGCCGTGGCGCAGCAGAGCAAAGGACATGTTCATTTTCATATGCGTATGGTCGGGAAAGCGTTTCAGCGCCTCGCGGTAAATCGCAATGGACGCGCCGACATTGCCGGTCTGGCCGAGCGTCAGTGCCAGCCCGTCATAGGCGCGCGGCCGATCGGGCTGCAAGGCCATAGCCTGTCGGTAAAGTGGCTCGGCGGCGGCATAATCATGCAATTCGCGCAGGCAAATGCCGAGCCCGCACAGGGCGGAGCTGTCTTCTGGCGCTTGCGCCAGCGCCCTGCGGAAGGCAGTTGCCCCCTGCTCAAACAGGCTCATACGCCCCAGCACTTCGCCCAAGGCCACTTGCGCGACCGGCATATCGGGCATGGCGGCAATGGCGCGGGCGCAAATCGCATCGCGCTCGGCATCGTCCAAATCGCCCTGCCGGTGGCGGAAATCGACCAGATTCAACACCAGCTCCGGATCACCCAGCGCACACTCGTCGCCGCGCCAAGCGCTGATGAAGGGGTTATCGTGACCGTTAAGCTGCCGCCTTCGGCAATCGTCGCTGAAATCGTCGGGGTGGTAAATGATCCGGGCATATCTGCTCTCCTGCATGTTTATGTTGGGGCCATACATAAACGCAGAACAAATATACTCGCGGCCT
>Ga0213866_10001464_pt1 | contig 17516 bp, 15 predicted proteins | sample PICome_11_FD_160079 | JGI IMG/M metagenome (GOLD analysis project Ga0213866, IMG submission 160079) | Coastal seawater microbial communities near Pivers Island, North Carolina, United States - PICO284 | ecosystem: Environmental > Aquatic > Marine > Coastal | place: USA: North Carolina...
GCCCCGAGCACACCCCGCGACGCCGAATAGATGCTTGGCTCATCCCGTCAATCCCCCGAACTCCCCACTTGACCCCGCTCATAGATGTCGGTGCCACTGCCTAGCGCGTGAACTGGCAAGAATGCCAGTTCTACTAGAGCGGGTTCGCGAGGGCGGCTTCGCGAATGGCTTTGAGGCGCGTCAGGACGGCCTTCATGCGCTCGAGCGGGATCATGTTGGGGCCGTCTGATTTCGCGACTGCGGGATTCGGATGCGTCTCGGCGAAAAGACCGTCGCAGCCGATCGCTACGGCGGAGCTTGCGACCCAGGGCGCGAGCGCCGAGTTGCCGCCGCTACTGGTGCCTTGCCCGCCGGGCTGTTGCACGGAGTGCGTCGCGTCGAAGACCACCGGGCCTTCGGCGAACTCCTGCATCTGCGGGATCGAGCGCATGTCGCTGACCAGCGTGTTGTAGCCGAAGGAGGCGCCGCGCTCGGTCAGCATCCAGCTTTGCGCGCCGAACTCTTTGATCTTGGCGACAACGTTTTTCATATCCCAAGGCGCGAGGAACTGGCCCTTCTTCACGTTCACGCAAGCGCTTGTTTTGCTCGCGGCTTCCAGCATGTCCGTCTGGCGGCAGAGAAAAGCAGGAATCTGAATGACGTCGCACACTTCGGCGGTCGGCGCGCAATGCTCGGGCAAGTGAACGTCGGTCAGCACGGGCACGCCGAGCTCTTTCTTGATGCGCGCGAGCTGATCGAGACCGGCTTCGAGACCGGGCCCGCGAAAGGCGCTACCGCTGGTCCGATTGGCTTTGTCGTAGCTCGCTTTGAAGATGTAGGGCAGGCCGAGATCGTCGCAGATGGTCTTCATCGCGTGCCCGATTTCGAGCGGCGTCTCCTCATTCTCCAGCACACAAGGGCCGGCGATCACAAAAAGCGGGCCGCCTTGTTTCAGATCGTAGTTGCCAAGCTTCACGTTCCACATCTCGGTATCTCCAGCGCAATAGCCATGCAGCGAATAGTCGGGCGGATCATAGCAGGGAGTGTGTCGATAAGTTCGACATGCGAGAAGTTTTCAGCACACGAGCGATGAAGCATTCGCGTCTGCGCTAACTCGCGGCGCCCTCGTCAGCCTGAGCGTCTTCCGGCAGCTTCATCCCGAGTACGCACTTCGCCACGCACCAGCGCTTCTTGTATTCGAAGAGCATGAAGAGCCCGCCGAGCAAGCCAACGCCGCCGCCAATCCAGCCGTAGAGCGCGAATTCCTTCGCGAAGAACCAAGGCAACACCAGTGCTGCGACCGATGCGATCAGCACGAAGAGTCCGCCGTAGAGGCGACTCTTGCTTTCAGCGAGCGTCATGTTGGGTGTGAGTGACATGGTGATTCCTTCATTTCGCGTCTATTTTTGCGTCGGCGATTCGACCGAGGAAGCGATGATGCTTACTGCATCCCAAAGCGTCGGCGCGTAGTAATCAGCGTGGCCCTCGCCGTCGTGATAGCGGCTAGGCAGAAGCACCGTCTGAATCCGTTCGTCAGCCGCCTTCGCCGCTTGATGATCAATCAGACCATCGCCCACGAGCCATGAACGCGCGAGGTCGACGCCGAATTCCCGCGATCCTTCCAATATCATGCCCGGGGCGGGCTTGCGCCAGTCCTTGCGCGCCAAATATTGAGCATGCGGGAAAGCCTCGTGCCAGGGGCTGTAGTACACGCCATCGAAGCGCGCCCCTGCCTCCCGCGCTATGCGCAGCGCAACCTCAGCGTTCACGCGCTTAACCTGCTCTTCAGTCGCCAGCCCCCGCGCAATCGCCGATTGATTCGTCACGAGAATCGCCCAGAAGCCGAGATCGTTGATCCTGCGCACGGCCTCTGAAGCACGCGGTAGCATCTCGATGCGCGTAGGGTCCGCGAGATAGCCGACGTTCAAGTTGATCGTGCCGTCGCGATCCAAGAAAACAGCAGGCCTCATGGCTGGAGCGTGGATTGGTGGTGCTTGCGTCATGCGCCCAGAATCCCACTGGAAGGCTGCGGACGCAAAGGTTTTGCGGGATTCGCGAGACCCTCTTGTTCTCAAACGCTGCGTTTCTTGACCGACGTGTTCACGCATTCGCGAAAAGGGCGCACTGATTTCTGCGTCACCTAGCGTCGGTTAAGTTTACGCTCTGACGGATAATGGCGTACTTACGTACCGCATGAGGCTTTACGGCTCACTTTTCCGTGAAGTCTAGGCCAAGAAGCATGAAAAGAATTCCGAAAACAGGTGTGGAACATGATATTTGAGTGACACACCTGCCGTATCTTCTGCGGCGTTCAGGAGGGGTAACCCGAAGCGAACACAACCGCATTGAAAACTTGGGCCGACGCGTGGGATACTTGCTAGTTTAGGGGGGGCAAGGTCCTTTATCGGCCCAGTTCCACTAAGAGGCGCGCCTTAGGGTGTCGCCTCTTGTGGTTTTTAGGATACGAATTGCGATAGCCAGATCGGCAAGCAAAAGCCCTTTTCCTCGCTATATTCAACTGTTATCCACATCCCGCCGACGGCCCAAGCAGAGTTTTCCACAACACTTCGATTAGCTTCCCAGCACCTGCGCTACCGCAGAACGTGCGCGGGCGATATCCGTGGTGCCGCCCACAAGCACGCGGCCATCGGCGAAGCAGGTCAGCGTTAGCTCGCGGTGTTGGAGGCGGAGCAGAAACTCGTTGCGGGCGAGCACGCTGGTAACGCTGGAGAGTCTGCTTTCGAGTGCAGTAAGATCGCGTGCTGAGTCACCTCGACGCAGCACCTGCACGGAGTTGCGACCACAGAGCTTGATCGCCGCGCTGGCCTTTCTGCCGCTCAACCAGCCGAATTCGCGCGCGCCGCAACAGGCGCAGTCGGCAAGTGGCTTGCCCGTTTGAATGCGCTGATGCTCCCCGCTCCACACATCTTGAGCGCGCAGAGCGCAGATAATGGCGTCGTGCTGACCTGAGAGCAGCTTGAGTGCCTCAGCGCTGGCCATCGCAACCGCTGCGAGCACGGCGGGCATGATGATGCCGCTGGTATCGCATGTTTCGGCGTGGAGGGGCAGCTCATCCATCAGGCAAGCGAGGCAGGCACTTTTGCCCGGCAGGATCGGCATGCAAAGCGCGCGCGATGCAACGCAAGCAGAGTAAATCCAAGGGATGCCAGCCTTCACCGCGACATCGTTGATCAGCAGCCGAGTCTCGAAGTTGTCGGTCGCGTCGAGGATCAAATCGAAGTCTTCCAGCAGATCCTCAGCGCTCTCAGGCGTCAGATCGCAAACCTCACTCGTGATCTGCACGTCGCTGTTGATTGCTTGCAGCGCGAGCTTTGCTGCGTGCGCCTTGGGTGCCGACGCCAGCGCATCCGCTTGCGTGAACAAGCCCTGACGCTGAAGATTGCTGGCCTCGACGAAGTCGCGGTCAATCAGGCAAAGCTCGCCCACGCCTGCGCGCGTCATCACCTCGGCGAGATGCGTGCCGAGAGCGCCGCACCCGACGATGGCCACGCTCGATGCGCGAATCCTCGCTTGCCCGGCCTTGCCGATCGGCGCGAAGAGCATCTGCCGCGAATAGCGCTCAGCTAGCTTCGCATCGCCTTGCTTCTCAGCTCTCGTTTGATCATCCACGCGGATCTCCTTGCGCGCGCTGCCAGTGCGCTTGAGCGCGAGCATAGTCTTCAGGCGAGTTCACGTTGAGCAACCCCCGCGCGTAATCCGCTTCGCTGATCTCAAGCGATGAGGCGTTTACAGCCTGACTACCGAGCGCGCGATGCAAACGGAAAGCGCTTCGCTCTCCTGCTTCAATCAGATGCAAAGCTTGCTCTGCCCCTCGCATGGTAAACGCTGCAACGAGAGGCTGTCCCTGGATCTCAGCGCTATCTCCAAGATAGGCCGAGTCGTTTGATGCAAGTGCTGCCACAAGCGCGCTCAGCCAAGCACTTGGCAGGAGCGGCAAGTCGAGCGGAAGCGCAAGCAACGCGTCAGCCTGATGCGAGCGGGAAAACACGCAAGCGGAATGCAACGCGCTGATCGCGCCCGCATCGCTGAGCTTGTCGAAGATGATGGGCTGGTCTGGTGAAGCTGCAATCGCCAAGGCTTGAGCTTGCTGAGAGTCGTGCAATGCAATCGCGCTAAGCTCGCATATGGCGCAGAGCTTGGCGTGAGCGAGCTTCCATAACGGCACATCGCCGGGGCCAGACAGCAGGGCTTTGTTCAAGCCCATGCGTGTGCTCTGTCCTCCGGCGATGGTAACGCCAATCAGCATGTACTGCCTGATCTGTGAACGCAGACTCTATTCGGAGTCTTCGTTCTTCTTCTTCTTGCTGTCCGGATCGCGGTAATCCACCGGGTAGTAGAGCACCTTGTGATTCGCAATGAGCTTCGCCGGATTCATCAACGTCATCAGCTCTTCATTCTGTGCGAGCTGTGGCGCCATGCCAGAAAAACCGTACTGGAGCAGATCACGCTCGGTCGCGGGCAGGATCTTGCCACCCGAAACGCGGCGACCAGTTTCCATCGCAACGCAGTAGGTGTAGGTGTTGTTCATCGCTGGGTTCGCCGCATCAATTGTGCCCTGGACGAACACGCCGCCGACAACGCGCTCTGCACCCATGCCCGCAAGACTCGCAAAGAATCCGGAGTAGGGATTGCTCTGCGAAAGACTCGCGCTGGCGTTCTTGTCGGGATCCGGCACCGGATTGATCGCTGGCACTTCAGCATTCCAGCCGAAGTAGCCGGTCGGTCCCATATCCTGCAGACGGCCTTCACCGACGAGTACGTGCAGGTAAGCCATGGGATTGGGATGCAGATTCGCTTCGTTGCGAATGCGTTCCATTTCCTCGCGGGCGAGCCTGCGCGCAATGCGCTTGATCGCGAGCTTGCGCATGGCGTCAGAAGCTTGCGCCGTGGCGGGCGCAGACTTCACGCCGGGCTGAGTCGAGATGATGCGGAAGAGGTAGTAGCCGTAGCCCGGACGCTCAAGCACGGTCGATACTTTGCCCGGCTTGTTCGCAGCATCGTCCAAGAACGCACGCGCTCCCGGAAGATTGGCGACCCAATACCAGTTCGAATCCGCTGAAAGCTCTTCGATCGTCTTCGGCGACTCGGTGCCGAATGGATTCGAGTAGTTCAAGTCGTAGCGCTGGAACTCAGGCGTGTCGAGCATCACCTGAAAATCCACAGAGCTAAGGTCATCCGAGCGGCGCTCGAAAGCTGCCTGACGCATGTCAATCTGGGCGGTGTTCCAAGCAGTCTGCTCGCGCAGCGTCTTCAAGCGTTCTTCCAGCTTGAGCGGCGCCTGCGCCTTCTTCAGCGCGCGTGGCAGATCAAAGTATGCCAGTTGCGTGATTTGATCGAAGACCAAGTCAACGCTGACTTCCGACGTGCTCATCGCGTCGAACTTGACCAGTGCATCAGCGATGAAGGCAGTCATCTGCTCGATCATGGTGTCGAGCTGAGGGCGCAATTCCTTCGCTAGCTCAAGCACCTTCTCAGAGGCTTCCAGATCGTAGCCAAGGCGCTCGACATCGAACTTCGCTTCGTCGAGTTTCTCTTGGAGTTCCTTCGCGGTCAGGCCTTCGGCAGCACTGTTGCCCTCTTCCTGAAGATCGCTCAAACGCTTCTTGGCATCATCCAAGCTGGCCTGTTGCTGAATCACTTCGCGCTCGAAGTTGTCCAGCATCAGCGCTTGATCAATGTTCTCCAATCGACCGTTCAAGTTGTCTCGGTTGAAGCTCTGCTGGTTTGAGATTTGCAGGAGCACTTCGCGCGCCGCTTGGCGGCCCGTCGCATACTTGCGAATCGTAAGCGACTTGAGCTTGTCGACAGATTGAGCGCGGAAGTTCTCGATCGAGCCGCGCAGACCGCGCAGCGTGTCGTAGGACTTGGCGGGGATGCTGAACTTGGCTTCAAGCGCCATGCGCTCGTCGTCAAAGGCTTCGCGAAGCTCTTCTTTGCGCTCGTCGAGTTTCTCTTTGAAAGCTTCAACGCCGTAGCGCGCAGCTTGCGTCGCACGGAAGCGAGCGAAGAGACGCTGCACGTCAGCTTCAACTTCGTAGTAGTCGAGGAAGACCTTCATCTCCTGCTTGCGCGTCTCAAGCCAAGCGTTCCACTTCGCTTCATCATCGCCGAAGCGAGGCTTCACGGCGCTTTCCCAGCGCGGCATGACGCTTTCGAGGCGCTTGTCGAAGTTCTCGATTTGCTTGGCGCTGGCAACGAAGCTCGTGCCGCGCATGTTTTGATAGAACTGCTCAAGCTCTGTGCTGCCAGCGGAATCGCCGATGATCGAACGCATCATGGATTCGATATCGCCGTAGACGACGTCGAAGACCACGCGCGTGTTCGAGTCGAGCACTTCCTGCTCAGCCTCGGTCAGCGAGTGCGTCATTTGATCGTACATGCTGGGGTGAGTCGTACCGCGGCCCGAACCACCGATGCGAGACGAGATCAAGGCAGCTTCGCGCTGCTTGATTTGACGATCGAGCTCGGCTTCTGCTTCATCAAGCATGGATTCAGCGCTCACACCGAAGACCACCGCGTTGCGCTCAACGTTGCGCAGATCAAGGAGTTCGAGCAGCTCGTCTTTGTCAGGCTGAACTTCTTGCACCAGCGTGCTGACGTAGTCGTTGATCATCATGAGCTGCGAAACAGCAGTCAGGAAGCGGTTCACGTCGCGCACGCCGATCGCAGCGAAGTGTTCCTTCGCCTCGTTCTCGCGCACCAAAGCCTTGAAGTTCGGGTTGGTCAGGAAGTACCAATCGCGCGCTTCTTCGAGCGGCGGCCTGGTGAATCCCTTGTCTTCTGCGCGCTTTGCAGTCGCAAGGAAAAGCCAGATGTCCTGATCGTGATAGCGCGGCCACATCGCAAAGAGCGGATAGCTCTGCGTACCGGCGGGCATCTTGTTGTGGATCAAGCGCGTCGATGCGTTCTCGTCGGGAAAGACCGGAACATAGGGGCCGTCAAGATAGCGGCTCAACGAAAGGTCGATCACGCGACGCACAAGCTGGAACTGAATCCGGTCGACATCTTGGCCGTCCAGATTGCCAGCGTAGTTGCCGGTCATCGCGCCTTCTTCGCCACAGGACTGCGATACAGCGAGCATCGCACCCGTCACGGTAAAGAGCGCAGCGCCCAAAATCGTAATAGCAACAAGGAAAAACTTCTGCCGCTTGGTGTATTGGTCGAGAGCCACTTCCACTCCTCATTCAGCGCGGAAGGCCGCGCCTGGCGTATCTCATCGAATTACTGAATCGCTGGTGCTTGCGCATAGCGACGCATCCGCCCACAGCAGTGAGCACATCGCTCGACTGCTCAGAGAGCGGGTCGTAAGCACGCGCTTTTAGCACTGGGGTGCTAGTTGCGCAACGCTTGGAGGTGTGTTCGTAAGTAGGGATCGTGAATGCCGCGACTCGCCCGCCTCAAAGCGCCATCCGCGAAGCTCCTTCTATTAGAAGAAGGTCGCAGCGAGCTGGTAGTCCTCATCACTCACAAGCTTGAGCTGCGCGACGGCATCACCGATCCGCGTGGCCCGCACCTCGCTGCCGATCTGCCCGATCGTCACGCCGCTCTCGCCAGCGAGCAGGCGCTTAGCCGCTTCCGTGCCGAGACGCGTGGCGAGGATGCGATCGTTGGCATCTGGCGTGCCACCCCTCAGCAGATAGCCAAGCGCCGTCGAGCGCGTTTCAAAGCCCGTGCGTTCTTGTATGCGCGGCGCAAGCGCTTCGCCGAGCCCGCCAAGGTAGGTGCGACCCAAATGATCGCGGCGTGCATCGCGAGTCAGATCAATCTCGCTCTGCGAGGAAATCGCGCCTTCCGCCAACACGATCAAGCTGAAGCTGCGGCCTCGCTCACGGTGGCGCTTGGTCAGGTGTTGGCTGACCGAATCGAGACTCCACTCGCGTTCAGGGATCAGAATCAGATCAGCGCCCGAAGCCATCCCGCTGAAAGTGGCGATCCAACCGGCGTGGCGCCCCATGACTTCAACCACCATCACGCGATCATTCGATTCCGTGTGTGTGCGCAGGCGATCAATCGCCGACGTCGCAGTCTCAACCGCGGTGTGGAAGCCGATCGTGAAATCGCTGCCGCCAAGATCGTTGTCGATCGTTTTTGGCACGCCGACCACGGGAAAGCCTGCGTTGGCGATCTGCAGAGCGCCTTTGTGCGAGCCTTCGCCGCCGATCACGACGACGCCTTCGACGCCGCGCTTTTGCAGACCGTCGATCACGCGCTGAGCGTCGCCTTCCTTGGTGAGAATGGGCGAGCGCTCCGACTTGAGGAAGGTCCCGCCTTCTTCAATCACGCCGTGGATCGTGTCGCGGTCGATCTCGATGAACTCGTCGCGCGTAGCACCTGCCCAGCCGTGAACGACGCCGCTCACTTGGATGCCGTTGATGTGCGCGACTCGCGCTGCTGCGCGAATGGCTGCGTTGGTTCCCGGCGCGTCTCCGCCGGATGTAACGATAGCGATGTGTTTCATGGGGTGATTCTAGCTGAGAGGTTGGGATGCGTCAGGTGTGCTGCAGTGGCATCGAGACTCACGGGTTGTCCGGGAATGCTTGCGAAGCTCCTCCCCCGCGCAGCGGGCGGAGGTGGCTGAGACGCGCAGCGTCGAAGTCGGAGGGGGCTCCCCTTGCTTCTAACGCAGCAAGAACGTGACCTCGCAGGACTTTTGCTTGCTGCGCAAGCATGCCCCCTCAGTCTCGGCTACGCCTCGACAGCTCCCCCGATTTCATCGGTGGAGCAGCTTCGCAAGCATTCTCGGCCAAGCCGGGAGTGTCGATGCCACTGCCCTGCACGTCTACTTCACCAGCAGTTCCGCAATCTGCACGGCGTTCAGCGCAGCGCCCTTACCAATCTGATCACCCACCGCCCAAAGCACCAGGCCATTGCCCTCGCACGAGATGTCCTCGCGGATGCGGCCAACGGCGACCTCGTCGATGCCCTGGCGATCTAGCGGCATCGGGTAGACGTTATTCGCGACGTCATCCATCACCACCACGCCTTGCGCCGCTGCGATCACTTCGCGCGCTTGATCGGGCGTGACGGGTTTCTCGAACTCCGCGTTGATCGAGATCGAGTGGCAACGCAGCACGGGAACGCGCACGCAGGTTGACGCGGCGCGCAGCGTTTCGTGATGCAGGATCTTGCGGCCTTCCCAGAGCATCTTCATCTCTTCCTTAGTAAAGGCATTGTCTTGGAAGGCATCGATATGCGGATAGAGATTGAAGAGAATCTGATGCGCTTGCGTCTCGATCGTCAGCTCCTTGCCCGCCGACCAATCGCGCGCCTGCTGCTCAAGCTCCGCCATCGCGCTAGCACCCGCCCCGCTAATCGACTGATAGCTCGACGTGATCAAGCGCTTCAGGCCGAACTCGCGGTGCAGCGGCGCGACCGCCATCAGCGTCACGATCGTCGTGCAGTTGGGATTGGCAATGATGCCCTTGTGCGCCTTCGCATCCTCCGGATTAATCTCCGGCACAACGAGCGGCACGTCGTCGACGTAGCGGAAAGCGGAGCTGTTGTCGATCACGACGCAGCCGCGCTTTACGGCTTCTGGAGCCATTTCCTTGGAGATCCCGCCGCCCGCCGAGAAGAAAGCGTAATCTACGCCTTCGAAGCTACTCGGCTCCAGCAGCTCGACTTTGATCTTCTCGCCTTTGAAAGTCAGCTCTTTGCCCACAGAGCGCGGGCTTGCAAGCAGCTTGAGGGAGCTCACGGGGAAGTTCCGCGTCTCTAGCAGCTTGATCAGTTCGGCTCCAACAGCACCGGTCGCACCGGCAATCGCTACGGAATAGCTCATCTCGTCTTTCGGGTCGTAAATCACTTAGGCGTATAGACTTAGGTCTCTTCGCATATCGCCATCCAGCATAGATTCGCTCGATTGATCCGCAAGGGAGACAGGCCGCTACGAACGCGCCTACTCCACGCCGAGATCGGCGAGCGTCAGCCAGCCCATCCAGATCGGCAGCCAGGCAATCGCCACGGAAGCGAAGGTGAAGAGCGTCCAGACTTTCGGCATCCAGCGCGGATTGGGGCCAGGCGGGTTGCCGACGTTCAGCATGCGGCTATTCGAGATGTAGTGAAATTGCAAGGGCAGCGCCGTTGAGGTCAGGTATGCGCTCACCCAATACGTTGTCGTCGCCTGAAACTCCGCGCCGGAGCGGTAGCCGAGCGCGATCATCATCTGGCCTTGCACGAGATAAACGAGCGCTGGTGTGAACACGGAGATCACACACACGCTCAAGCCGTGCAGCCCGATGTAACGCAAGAGCGTTGGTTTGCGCTCGGATACGCGGCGCAGCCACAGGTACTCGAATGCCCGCAAAGCCAGCGTGGCCGTACCGTAGAGCAGCACGCCCGCAACGAAACAACGCAGAATGATCTCTATCAGCTTCATGCTTGCTGTATGCCAAGCTGCGGCGCGGGTGCAAGTGGTCTTTGCGGCTGTGGGGCTTCGATTCTGCTTGAATCACTTTCCACAGCGTCTAAACTGCTTTCAGCAGGGTTTTGGACCGTGGGCGTCCTCAATCCTGCGCTTTGCTTCACCTCGCTTTCGCCATGCGAAGCAGTGGCTGAGCGAGAACGCGGCATTCACCATTCGAGGCGTATGCCTTGTGAGGATAGACCAATGGCTGACATCAGCGAAAAATACGCTGAGAACGTAAGCGGTAAGTATTACGTTGATACAAGCTGCATTTTCTGCGGGCTTTGCAGCTCGATCGCACCGGAGAACTTCGTCGAGAGCGAAGACGGCACGCACGATTATGTGTACAAGCAGCCGGAAAATGACGAAGAAGAAGAGGCCTGCCAGGACGCTATGGCCCAGTGTCCTGTGAACTCCATCGGTGACGACGGCGACGAAGGCTAGCCCGACACAGAAGATTTCGCGCACTGCGCAAGGACGAGGAGAACCCATGGCTGATCCAGATGACAAGGTGCCGGAGAATGTTCCTGGCAAGTACTACGTGGATTCGAGCTGCATCATCTGCTCGCTCTGCCCGGAACTTGCTCCCGAGAACTTCGCCGAAGCCCCGGATGGCACACACGATTATGTGTACAAGCAGCCGGAGAACGAAGAGGAAGAAGCCGCCTGTCAGGACGCCATGGCTCAGTGCCCGGTGAACTCGATCGGCGACGACGGCGACGAATAGATTGCTCCTTGCGAGCACCCAAGAGCTTCCGTGCAAACGGAAGCTCTTGTTCGTTAAGCGCAGTGAATGTGCTTTTGTTTGTCGCCAGTGCTTTGGGAGAGAGGGCCGCGAAGTTGGCGAAGGACCGAAGCTAGCGAAGCGCTCCGCGAGCTGCGATGCTGATCCGCAGTGGCACAGACACTCCTGTCTGTGAGTCGCATTCTGATGCGACTAAAGCGTGAGGATAGCTCTGCGCAGTGGAACCGACATTCCTGCCGGTGATCGCATTCATATGCGATTGATCTTGGCGCTCTATCTCGCAGGGATCAACATAGCTCGCAGGCGATTCTGATTGGTCAATCAAAGCGCTTAGCTTTCCCGTGTTCAGCAGCGTCGCTCGATTCAGGAAAAGAGAGGTTCGCGCAGCGGCGCAGAGACGCAGCGCCTGGCGGTTGAGTAGCTGCGCTCTGGCGAGTTTGAGTTTGTCGAAGAGAGCAACGAGCCTTCTGCTCTTTTGCATTCTGAAGATCGGAAGCTTCCATCAGCGCTGCTAAGCCCAGCCTCAACGATCATGCGCCACCTCACTTCGCTCAGCGCCCTCTGCGAGCTCTCATGGAGCTTGCTCCGCTAGGCTTGGCGCCATCGCGTTCAAAGCTTGATCTACTCGCCGATCATCGAAAGCTCGTAGTCGGAGCTGCGCGAGCCCCATGGGCGCACCCAAAAGATGCTATCGAAGGTGCTGACGATCAATGTGTCCGCATCAAACTCAGTCACCGAGAGCGGCTTGTTCGCAAAGCCGTCATCGGCGAAGTGCAAGAAGACGCTCTCTTCATCAACGTCCGTGCGAAAGGCACCAGACATGCGCAAGCGCAACACCTGATTGTCGACGTAGCTACAGACGTAAAGGCTGTCGGCGAAGCTCGCATCCAGCGCGTTGAAGGCACTGGTGAAGCTGATGCCCGTCGGCGCGATCACCTCGTGCCAAGTGCGAAGCACCAAGCCGCTGCACGCCGATGGCGTACCCGGCGGCAGCATCGGCCAGCCAAAGTTGCGACCAGCTTGAATGAAGCAGAGCGTGTCGTCTGAAGTTGGCCCGTTGTCCGTGCAGTACACCGCATCGCGCTCGCTGCTGGAGAAGAGTCCGAAGGGATTGCGCAATCCCCGGCAATACTCCGGGCTAGCAGGGTCAGGGTTACTCGCTGGAATCGTGCCATCGGCGTTGTAGCGCAAGATGCGCCCGGCGAGCTCACCATCCATCTGCGCGAGATCAGGATCGCCCGTGTCCCCCACGCCAATCAGCAGCGTTCCGTCACGCATAAAAGCCATGCCGCCGCCATTGTGCTCCATCCCGATCGGCAAGTCGTCAACGATCACGCTCGGATTGATCAGCGCGTGATTCAGATACTCAAAGCGCACGACCTGTTGCCGCTCAGGGCCAGCAACGCAGGCCATCACGAAAAGGTGGTTGTCAGTGCTGAAACTCGGTGAGAGCACGAGACCGATCAGGCCGCGCTCACCTCCTGTCACCACATCAATGTGCCCAATCTGCTGAACCACAGGCACGTCAGGTTGCGTGTCGATTTCGAAGATATCGCCAGTTGAAAGCTCGGCGTAGAAGATCAGCGAACCCCACACCGCAATGCGCACGGCAGAGTCCTGCGTGTCAACGAGTTGCTCAGCGATCAATCCTGGCGGCAGCGATTGAATCTCACTCGGCAGCGCGGGCTCTGGCTTGAGTTGACGCTGATCCGTAGGCGCTGCGCCCTTCCTCTGATCGCCGTCGCTTCCGCAACCAACAATCATCAAGGCAAGCGAGAGCGCAACGAAGAGCGCCGCGTGGCACGCCGAAACGTGCCACGACCAACGCATTGCCATTCCACTTGTCTGCATCATTGAGCTTTCTCGCTGCGATCGAATGCGTTAGATGAACGCACCCGGCGACACATCAATGTCCTGCATCTCCGGGAAGATCGCAGATGGATCGCGTCCCAGGTGATTCTGAATCACCTGCTTGTAGACCGTGCGGAAATCGACGCCGTAGTCGAGGAACTCAGCATCTAGATCGGTGTTCGTCGGCTCGGGGCCGTAGAGACCGCCCGTCACGCCGCCGCCCATCACCATCATCGTGTTGCCGTGACCGTGATCCGTGCCGCCCGACCCGTTGACGTAGTTGCGACGACCAAACTCGCTGAACACGAGGATCACCGTGTCGTCCCAGAGCGACATCGTCTTCAGATCCGCGATCAGCGATCCAAGCCCGCCATCAAAAGTCGTGAGCAAATCCGAGTGGCCATCGCTCTGTGTGCTGTGCGTATCGAAGCCGCCCTGTCCGGTGAAGAAAATCTGCGTATCAAAGCCCGCTTGAATGAGTTGCGCGATCCCCTTCACATGCTTGGCTTGGCGACCGCCGCCGTAGGTTTCCGTCGAGGTGAAGTTGTCGACGGCTGCCTGCACTTGAGCTGAAAGCGCGTAGCCTTGCTCCGTCGCAGCAGCAGCATCTGCGCGCGCGCCATCCCATGCCCGTCCTGCGACGAGCGATTGCACGATTTCCTCGCGGAGTGGTTGATTGTTCTGGTGCGCCCAGTCGGGGTTCAGCTCGAAGCCTTCGAGATCCTGAAGAATCAAGGGCTGCGCGGTGTTCGCACCAACCAACTCTTTCGGACGCCCTTGGCCGATTGACACCACGCCTGTACCCGTCGTGGTGTAGAGATCAGCGTAGCGCGCAATCCAACCGGAGATCGGAATGCCGAGCGTGCTGAAGTTTCCGCGCACGCCGTAGCCCCAGATGTCTTCGCTGGTGAAGTGCGAGAGATTCTCGTTCGGATAGCCCGCGCCCTGAATGAAGGCCACGTCGCCATCGCGGTAAGCCGTCGCCACATTGGCAAGCGAAGGATGCAGCATGTAATCCTGCGTCGCTGCTGGGCCGCTATTCAAGTCAAGCGCGGTGCTCGCAGCAATCGCAAGTCCCGTGCGACGGTCGTAGTAGCTGTTGAGGTTGATCGGCACGAGGGTGTTGAGGCCGTCGTTGCCGCCGCGCATCATGTAGACGATCAAGCGCTTCATGCCGGTAATCGGCGCCGCTTGAACTTTGATCTCCGAGCCTTTTGGTCCGCCGAAGAGCGGGCCAAGTGCGAGTCCCGCTGCCCCTGCTACACCAAGGCGCAGGAAGTTGCGGCGAGCATGATCGGTTGCAGTGTGCTTCTTCATGTCTGCTGTCCTTCCTTCTTAGCGAACCTGGTATGAGGGATGTTGACCGAGAATCCAAAGCAAGCCCCGCACGCGCTCATCGACGTGATCAGGATTGCTGGCATCGAAAGGATCTGCCGTCTCGACGCCATTCGCGTCCCGCGAGGTGTTGAGGTATTGCGCGCAGGTTGCCGCTTCCGGATTGGTGAGCTGGATCCGCATCAACGTCGCAATGTGATCGACCACGCCTAGCGCCGTGGGAGAGTCTCCCGGCGGCAACATGCGCTCGACTGAGAAGCCATTGATCTCTTGGTAGTCGCGATAAACGATCGACGATTGCAGTGCGTTTGCGCGCTGAATCATGCTGTCTGCTGAAAGCCAGAGCCTGCCCGTCGGCCAGCCATTGACGCTCGGCGGCAGGCAGGGGTGCTGCCCGGCAAGCTGCACGCGCCACGAGATCGTGCCCATCTCGTATTCCAGCTCAGTTGTGCGGATGAAGCCGATCACGAGATCAATCGGACTCTTCACAATGCCCGCCTTGCCCTCGTCGGAATAAAAGGCAGCCGACATGAAGAGCGTCTTGAGCAGCGGCGCAAGCTCGTAGTTGTCGGCACGCAGTTGCGCTGCCATCTCATCTACCAGCGTCTGCGGCGGATTGACGTAGCAGAACCACTCGAAGATCTTGCGGCAAATGAACTCAGCGGCCGGGCGTTCTTCGAGCGTAATGTCGATCACGTCCATGTATTCGTTCACGCCATCCGTGCCGCTGCGGCCTGTGAGGGTACGACCGAAAAAGGATTTGTCGCCCGTGTCGTGACGATCAATGTCGTACTCGATGAAGTACTGATTCTGCGGCACATCAGTGCGGCTACGGAAACCCGTGAAAGCACGCGCTGCTTCGACGATGTCGTCTTGGGTGTAGCCGTTATCCACGCCGAGCGTGTAGAGCTCCCAAAACTCGCGCGCGAAGTTCTCGTTCGGCGAACGGCGAGGCGAGCGCACTCCATCTAGAAACTCCAGCATCGCTGGTGCCGTGGAGACGTCGAAGAGGAAGTCTCGCAGATTGCCAGCGCCGCCAGCGCGCAAGAGCTTGATGAAGTTCAAGATGTAGTAGCGGTTCTGCGCTGCCAACACTTCCTGCGAAACGCCAAAGTGATCGTGCCAGAATAGCGCCACTGCTTCCTGCAGAGGGTTCTCCGTGCGCGCCATGATGTGCAGCCACCAGCGCGAGACGTCGTCGTATTCTGGGAAGCGCTGATCGGGAATCTCCGTTAACGCCGTGTATTCAACGTTCGCAGCGAGGTGGAAGTTCAAGCGCTCATCCAGATAGGCGGAGAGGCCCATCTCTTGAATCAGATCAACGTCTTCCTGCCGAATACCGAAGTGCGTCCGGTTGAGGAAGTGGCGAATGTCGTCTTCGCTGAAGCTGGTTTTTTGGGCCAACACGGCGTTGCTCGTGTCGATCACTTCGGCTGCTGGAGGAGCAGGGCGCTTGGTGCCGCCTCCTCCCTCGTCAGAACAGCCGGGGGCAAGCACCAGCGTGGCGGCCATAATGGCCGAGAGCATCCACGTAAGTTTCATCATCACTCTCCTGCGCGCGTGCGCTTGGGATGTGCAAGCAGTAAACGAGAGACTATTCTAGCCTCTTCCTTTATGTATCACGCCGGAAATCGAGGATGCACGAGGGCTCGGCACTTCATCTCATCCCCAAAACGAGAATCACCAATGCTAGAGCACTCATTGCATATTGAGCGGATCAAAGGCGATGGGGACAGCTTTAACGCGGAACTCTTAGAGCACATCAAGCGCTACAACAACCAAGTCTCGCCCGATCATCTGGCCAAGCGTGATCCAGCCAATCTGACGCCGATTCGACTCAAAGCGCTTATCAATGGCGAGTTTGCGGGCGGTATCGGCGCGATTGCCTACTGGGACTGCTTGGAGATCGACAACCTCTTCATCGAAGCGCGATTCCGCAAGCACGGCGTGGGGACTGCCCTCCTTGCACAAGCTGAAGCGTTGGCGAAAGAAGCCGGTGCGCGATACGCCTTCCTCAGAACTTTCAGCTACATGGCGCCGAAGTTCTACGAGAAGCACGGTTTCTACGTGATTGGCGAGCTGAAAGATCACCCGCCGGGGCACAGCTTCCTGTGGTATCGCAGGGACTTCGCCTAAGGGCAACGTTGCGAATCCAAGCGCTCCGGCGAAGCAAGCGCCCCTACCCCATCCCCCTCCAGCACGCTAAACTTGAAACATCTGCGCAGCGCTTACGTCAAAGCTCGTAGCGCAGGAGAAGCGAGGGGAATCAATGCGTCAAACTCAATCAATGCTCGTCCGAACTGCGCCCGTCCTGCTGGTGCTAGCAGTAGCGCTACTCGCTTCAGCCTGCGCGCATCACCGCAACACCGGCGATGACGAGCCGCAGCTTGAGCGCCGCGATACCGACAGCTTCTACACCATCAACCCGCAAGCTGAGACCGGCTTGCCCGAGCTGCGCATCTTCAACGCTTACGGCGGCGTTCACATCGTGCCCTCGCGCGATGATGCGCTGCATGTGCGCGTGCAGTACATGGAAGGCTTTGCGGCTGGTGCGGAAGAATTGATCGGCGAAGGCTCGCTCTTCCAGCTCTGGATCGTCGAAGACGCCGAAGAGATCGGCATCTCCGATGCAGCCATGCCCGTGATCTACGACGAGGACAATCCTATCTCGAAGGAAGGATACGTGCGCCGCATGCACCGCGACCTTCCCCGCATCCACGTCACCCTCGCGCTCCCTGCAAACGCTCGCGTCGGCGTGATGGGCGCTGCGGAAGCATTGATTGAAAACATCGACGCTGATGTGAGCGTGCGCGTGGCAGGCGAAGTGCGCGTCAAGGGCGGCACCGGCGTTCTGCGCGCCGAATGCGGCACTCTCGACGTGCGCCAATCGAACGTCGAGATTCGCGGCGACGTGCGCGGCGACATCCAACTCACCGGCGTCAACGGTGACAAGCTGCTGAGTGGCGGCGGCAATCTGAATCTCGTCGGTGGCTACGGCTTCGTGCAGATTGATGTCGCGGGCGAGGTCTACATGGACAGCGCCATCGCGCCGGCACCGGAAGCTGCCGAGTTTATCGGCGGTGAGGATCACCCGGATCTGACGCCGCGCGGGCCGGTATATCCTGCGCGCCCCCGCGATGCGGACAGGCTGGGCGATCGCAAGACGGCAAGCTCCGCGCC
>Ga0213866_10001466_pt1 | contig 17498 bp, 18 predicted proteins | sample PICome_11_FD_160079 | JGI IMG/M metagenome (GOLD analysis project Ga0213866, IMG submission 160079) | Coastal seawater microbial communities near Pivers Island, North Carolina, United States - PICO284 | ecosystem: Environmental > Aquatic > Marine > Coastal | place: USA: North Carolina...
TTCGAGTGCAATTTTTGCACCCATTTTTTCAAATGCCTGCAAATGCAGGTCAATAGGACGCGTTCCTATAGCGCACCCTCCTGGTAGTGAGACTTTAGCCTCACCGAATCTTGCAAGCAAAGGGCCAAGCACTAAAACCGACGCCCTCATTTTCCGCACGATATCATAATTAGCTTCAAGATTATCTATGCTCTTTGCAGTCAGTGAGATAACCCCTCCCCCTGTGTTACATTCCATACCGTCCAGTTCAAGGTCAGCACCATGTTGCACAAGAAGATTGGCCATAGTCGATATATCAGCTATATGCGGCAGATTATCAAGTTTCAAAGTTTCTTCTGTCAAAAGGCTGGCAGCCATTAGAGGCAATGCAGCATTTTTAGCACCGGCTATTTTTACGGTGCCCTTCAGCTTCTGGCCACCGGTTATCTTTATCTTATCCATTTACCAGAACCTTTGGATCTGCAACCTTACTTGTCTTACTATCTATTCTTGGCAATGTAACACCAACTTGCCCCATATATTTTCCTGACTTATCAGCATATGAAGTTTCACATACCTCATCAGCCTTTAAGAACAAGAACTGGCAAGCACCTTCATTAGCATATATTTTTGCAGGAAGAGGAGTAGTGTTCGAAAATTCCAAGGTCACATGTCCTTCCCACTCAGGCTCAAGCGGAGTAACATTAACAATAATACCGCACCTGGCATAAGTTGATTTACCTACGCATACTACCAGCATGTCCCTTGGTATCTTAAAATACTCAACTGTTCTGGCAAGTGCAAAGCTATTAGGCGGAATGATGCAAACATCTTCTGTTTTATCAACAAAACCTTTTTGACAAAAATCCTTAGGATCAACTATTGATGAGTCAATATTAGTAAATATCTTGAATTCATTTGATACACGTGCATCATATCCGTATGATGAAACTCCATAAGATATAACTCCTTCACGGTTCTGCTTTTCTTCGAACGGAGTTATCATTTGATTTTCTAGAGCTTGCTCCCTTATCCAACTATCGGGCATTATCGACATTATGTTCCCCTTTCATATTTTTATATCTGCAAGAGGAACAATATATACGTTAACAAAACAAGAGTGCAAGGATTATAGTCAGCTAGATTAAATTTTTGTTGTAACTATTTCTCAAAGCTACGTTCTTTGACTTCCTCATTTTCTTCCGAAACACCACTTCTATACCCTGAATCACCTTTCATTCTTTTATGTGGTTTGTTTGCCTTATAATCTTCTGGATTTATTCTTTTTTTCCCATTAACTCTGAAATCTTCTTCGCTACTGATATCTGTAGATGAAGCCGTAATTGTGCTAAGCGGCACATTTGGCTCTTGCCTTATGGTTGCAACAGGAGGAATAAAATCTTTTTTCTCTTCATGTTGTTCAGGTAATCTTTTTGTCAGCAAATCCTTTAGAAGACTACTTTTAGATGGCACAAATGAATCAGGAGCCTTAGCCCTTGTCGACTTTTTTTTAGTCGCATACGATATATTGACAGGGTTGTTCGTAATGATTTCATCTCTAACATTCGGATTTTTGTAAAAAGCAGAGCTTTGCCTGTCCTTTTGAAGTGGGACTTTTCTGTTTGCATCTTCCAGTCTTTTTAAACTCTCTTCGTCAAAATCATCCACGCCACACACTGATTCCATCAAATCGTTTTCTATTTTCCATGCTCCCTTATTCAAATCTTTCGTACCTGATCTTTTATTGGCTATAGGTTTTTTTACCTCTTTATCCTTTGACATATATTCTCCGCCTGCAAAATGTTAACTTATTAACGCTTTTACCATTTGGAAATATCAAAGTATATAAATTATTGTCGCGCAGGAGTTATCATCTGTTTCTAACAGCATTTAAAGCCCCACGATTAACCTCAGAAAGTCGAACCAATGTTCTAAAATCTTTAGCTCCTTTCGACTCGTCAACCAGGTTTTGTCCTATTATCTTCCCCACATCTTCTGGAACATCCAGCCCTACATCACTACCACAGAACATTCCCGCCATCACCTCAGGTATTACTGTTTGCAAAAAATAATTACAGCTATGGATTTTATCTATTTCCTCTGACGCTTTAACAGGGTTACCCTCTGCCACTAGATACCCGACATTACCTTCGTTCATTAAATATCCTGTAAGCAATATGGGGCTTATATGATTTTTATTTACAAAACCTTCCAACTCTTCCGTTTTATCATATAAGCCTTGAAAGCTCTTACCCAGTTTCTTCCCTAATTTTGCCTGCATGTCATAGCTAATGCCAATATTATCAAGCTTATCCGCATTTTTTATATTGTCATACATTGCGGCTAGAACTTCCTTATCCTGAAAGCCCGTCTGAATCTGCTCTTCGATTTTAAAACCACTTTCATCAAGCCCTATAGCCTGCTTTTTATGAACATACATTGTAGATAACAAATCGGTATAGGCATGTTTTTTATGATAATACCCTGCCCTCTCTTCACTAATTCTTGAAGATGTATATCCGCCGTTAGCAATTGAACCATAAAAGCTATCCAACAACCACTTTTGAGCATACGGATTTAATTGCCTTGTTCTCATAACACCCCCCAAATACAATTCCAAAATTATATTATTTTGCAAGAATACCCACCTAAAAACATTAAGTCAATATTATCAGTGCAGTAGAGTCTAAGAAATGATAAGTTAATTACCTGCAACACTATGGCTTGAAATTTATGTATCTTTAGTGTAATTAGCATGCAACTCAATAATGGATACATAAACTTATGATTATTTTCCCTGCAATAGACTTAAAAGACGGTCAGTGCGTTCGCCTCAAAAAAGGCGAGATGGACAAGGTAACAGTCTTTAATGAAAGCCCCGGCAACCAAGCTGCTGAATTTTTATCACAAGGTTTTAGCTGGCTGCATATAGTTGACCTAAACGGCGCATTTGACGGCAAGCCTGTTAATATTGATGCCGTAAAATCTATTCTAAATGAATTAGACGGGAAAATGTCGATTCAGTTAGGCGGCGGCATAAGAGATATTGAAACGATTGAAAAGTGGCTAGATGCTGGCGTAACCCGTGTAATACTTGGCACAGTGGCACTAAAGAACCCGTCTCTTGTTATCGAAGCATGCAAAAAATTCCCGAATCAAATAGTAGTAGGGATTGATGGCAAAAGCGGTATGGTAGCAGTTGAAGGCTGGGCAGAAACTTCCGATATTTCGGTTATTGAATTAGCCAAAAAATTTGAAGACGCAGGAGTTGCAGCAATAATTTACACCGACATCAACCGTGACGGCCTAATGACAGGCCCTGACCTTTCAGGAACTAAGGAACTTGCCGAGTCTGTTAATATCCCTGTGATTGCATCTGGTGGAATGTCTTGCACTGATGATATTCAGGCGGTAAAAGATATCGAAAATTCAGGCGTTGCAGGTGTAATTGTCGGCCGTGCTATTTACGAAGGAAAGATAGATATACCAAAGGCTTTGCAAATCGCTGCCTAAAATAATTTTGATCGTCATCCTACGAAAAAAGTTAGGAAACTTTCTCCTAATAAAAAATGAGTAACACTAAATGCTAAAGACCAGAATCATACCATGCTTAGACGTTAAAGACGGACGTGTTGTAAAAGGTGTAAACTTCGTTGACCTGATAGATGCAGGCGACCCTGTAGAACAGGCAAAAGTTTACGATAGGCAAGGTGCTGATGAATTATGCTTTTTAGACATAACCGCATCGAGTGATAATCGTGATACCATGTATGACGTTATCACCCGAGTTGCCGAGCAATGCTTTATGCCCCTTACCGTAGGCGGTGGCGTTCGCTCGGTCGAAGATGTGCGCAAGCTCCTGCTTGCAGGTGCCGACAAAGTAGCAATAAACACAGCAGCAGTTACCAACCCACAACTGGTAAAAGATGCCGCAGACAAGTTTGGCTCTCAATGTATCGTAGTTGCAATTGACGCCAAATCCACAGGCAAAGATAGATACGAAATATTCACACATGGTGGCCGCACTCCAACTGGTATTGAGGCAATAAGCTGGGCGCAAAAAATGGTTAATCTTGGAGCAGGCGAGATATTGCTAACTTCAATGGACAGGGATGGTACAAAGCAAGGCTTTGATAACAAACTAACCAGTGCCATAGCAAATGCAGTTTCAGTTCCTGTTATTGCATCAGGAGGTGTTGGCAAACCTGATGATTTCGTAGATGGCGTAATAGAAGGTCACGCATCTGCTCTACTTGCCGCATCAATATTTCACTTTGGCGAATATAGCATCGAACAGGTAAAACAGCATATGCAAGAAAAAGGCATCGCCGTAAGGCTCTAAAATATCATTCCAACTGCCATACCATGACTTGACCATAATATCCAAGAAACTTTGATTAGATTGCGCCATATATGTACATACCCCCTGCATATAATGTCCATAATATACCCACATTATATTTGTCCCCAATAAGAACAATTCTCACTTTTATTTGACTAAAAGTCAGATAAGCTGTAACTAATATTGCAATTATTTCATCCTGAATTTATTTCACGGTATGATACAAAAAACATGCTGAAACGAGTTTGGCATAATAATAAGAAAATACTAGTATAAATGGCAAAAGAACAAATAACCATACACACTAAAGAAGATTTTGAATGCATGCGTAAGGCCGGCAATCTGGCAGCAAGCATACTTGACCACATAGTTGACTTTGTTGAACCGGGCGTTACCACAAATGAGATAAATGACATCTGCCACAAAATGACCGTTGAAAACGGTGCAGAGTCAGCCCCACTAGGCTATAAAGGCTTTCCAAAATCCATATGCACATCTGTTAACCATGTTGTATGCCATGGGATTCCAAGCGATAAGAAATTAAAGAACGGCGACATCGTTAATATTGACGTAACAGTTAAAGTCGATGGCTGGCATGGTGATACCAGCCGCATGTTCTTTGTAGGCGAACCGTCTATTAAGGCAAAACGTATATGTCAGATTACATATGATGCAATGATGCTTGGTATTGAACAAGTCAAGCCAGGTAACACCCTTGGTGATATAGGTCATGCTATTCAGACCTTCGTTGAAAGAAATAATTATTCTGTAGTGCGTGAATATTGCGGTCATGGATTGGGAAAAATATTTCACACCGCCCCATCTGTTATGCATTTTGGCAAACCAAACTCTGGAACTGTGTTAGAAGAAGGCATGTTCTTTACCATTGAGCCTATGGTAAATGCAGGTGGCTGGCAAACCAAGCTTAACAACAAAGACGGTTGGACGGTTTGGACTAAGGACAAGTCCTTGTCAGCTCAATTTGAACATAGCTTGGCTGTAACATCTGATGGTTTTGAACTGTTTACCGAGTCACCAAAGGGGCTACATTGCCCACCTTATAAATAACTAAAGGCACCTTGCTCCCCTTAAATTATCAGATTGTTTAGAAACCTTTTGCACAAAGCTACACTCTTTTGCGTCCTTCTTTGCGTACATAGATTCCTGCACCGCATCCTTGAACTGAGCCAGCTCTTTTTCACCGGATTTCATAGGAACATATACCGTTCCATCAGGTAACATATCTTGTGCCGGACCTGCAAGTCCTAATAAAAACTCGCTCTTGATCGCATTAGGATTAGAACAAGTATAATGCATATTTTGATAATAAAAATCGTCACCATCGACATTATTTTTATAGTCTTCCCTTGCTAAATTTCCTACGGCACTCTGGCATTTTTCTACAAACTCAATGCCATGCATGTTATACTGAACATCCATCAATTTCGCACGGTCTGTCAATTGAGTCTTAGGCTCCATGCTATCCACCAGGCTCTTAACTGCCTTGCATAGATTCGCATTTTTTGGGTTAGAGCTTTCATCAACATAAAACCACGATTCAGACTTATCTTGCATTTGTCCACTATTACCTGATACAAAACTCTTTCCTGTATCACCCCTTGTTACCGTCGGTAAAGATTCCTGCATTACCTTCCACGCATCATCTTTTTCTTTTTGTGTAAGGTCAGGTGAATTTTGCAAGAACAGGTTTGTGGCCTCCTTATTCAAAACGATAGAATCCTTGGCAAACCCCTTTGGAATATCGTTTGAACATAAATGCAATGTGAAAATTCCCCTATCACTATCAGGTAGCTGTCCTTTTGACGGAATCAAGTGCTTTTCATCACAACTTAGCTCACCAAAGTTCTTAACTTTCTCCAAAGATTCACTTGACGCATAACGTTTATCGGCAAATACACCACCTTGCTGTCCATCAATAGCACCACTGCTTACTAAATGCCCTTCATTTTGCATCGCCTGCAACTGCGAATCACCAAATGCTGATATGTCACTATGCCCCATATAAACAACCTTGCCACTTTCCATATGAGATTTTTTGCCATCCAAATAGCAGTCATTCGAACGCTGACTAATACGGCTTCTATAAGAATCTGCGAATCCTTCTTTTTCCATACTCTCAGGAATAAGCCCAAGTTTTTCTGAAAGCTCAGTTACAAACCTAACATTATTATTGGCTTGCGCCATGAAATTATCGCACTCGGCATTTGGAGTTTTTTTTGACACTGGCTCACTAGATTGCCCCCCAACTTCACTAGCACTCGCATCTGTCAACGCACCCAAACCCATCAACATCTTGAATAAATTCATATTGGCCTACTTATAGTTATCAATATTAAAAACCAAACCCTGAAAATAGTTTATTTTTTAATAATTGCAACCGTGATAGTTTATTTTTTAACCATCAATAAAAATTCTTATATTTCAGCATCAAAAATATAGATGCTTTAATCAGTAAGAAGCAGTATAGTGATTTGAAATTTCGTTCTACTAAGATTTAAATATCAAATTACAAAATGGAAAGTGACACTATATTACGTTTGGGGTTCTTTGCAGTGGCGCTAATAATCTTAGCTACCATTGAGCATATTTTTCCTCGTCAAAAACTAACCATTAGCAAAAAATTTCGTTGGAGTCGCAATCTTTCGCTAATAATAATAAACTCCATAGCAGTTAAGATACTGCTACCATTTACACTGGCAACTGTTGCAATATACGCTCAAAATAACGACATGGGTCTATTTAATTATTTTTCCGCGCCTCCACTGGTCACCATAATTTTATCATTTATAGTTCTGGACTTACTAATATACGCACAACATGTTGCCTTTCACCATATTCCTATATTCTGGAGATTTCATAAAATACACCACATAGACCAAGAAATTGACGTTACAACAGGTTTACGGTTCCACCCTATCGAAATTCTGCTTTCACATTTAATCAAATGCTATGGCGTTTTAGTTTTAGGCGCTCCTGTTTTAGCGGTAATAATATTTGAAATAACCTTAAACGTTATGGCAATGTTCACCCACAGCAACCTTAAGCTACCTAACAAGCTGGATAAATATATAAGGCTCGTATTCGTTACCCCTGACATGCATCGTGTGCATCATTCAACTGTGGTGACAGAAACAAATAGCAACTTTGGTTTTAACTTTTCATTCTGGGATAAATTTTTTACCACATACAAAGACCAACCGCAAAGCGGTCATAAAAAAATGAAAATAGGTTTAAAGGAATATCCCAACTACAAAGAAAACAGCCTAAAGCAAATCATTACCTTACCATTTACTAAACAGTAAATTAACATAGATCAGGGAATCCCATACCGATAAGTGGCATATCTTGCTGTTGTTCAACTTTCTTTTGCCACAATTCATTACTTTCATTTGATTTATTATTAATAATATCCTTAATATTATCTTTTGGTGTTTTTGCGTTCATAATATTTTCTATAGTAGGTTTGGACAGAAGATCTTCCATCTCATCTGGCTCGATTTTTAACAAACTCTTTGCTTTTCTTTTTTCAACCTTCTCTATAAAACCGTCCGGGTCTTTTTTACCCCTTTCAACATTTGCTGCTGGTTTTTTGTTTGCCTCTTGCGCATCTATTACCTGCTTTTTCTTTTCCTGATCCACTAGCATAAAACCATCTTGCTCACTTAGCTGCATATCAGAAGGCTCTGCATCCCTCGGATTTACCATCTCAAAATCTTCTACTATCTCAAAATCTTCAAAACTTACTTCTCTTGCCATAAAACATAACCTTGTATTTTATTAAAATCCTAATCAATTTGGCTTGATAATAATAAAAAATATTAAAATATCAATACTCAGCTTGAGCTGACCCAACTAGTTTTAACTCTTATTTAACCATTATATGTAACAATGCACATACACAACTTCTTAACATTGATAAATTATGAAAAAAATATCATTAATAATAATTTGCATTATATTACAAAGCTGTTCGGTCAGCACTGCAATGAAAGGCAAAGAAACGCCTGACCTTTCAGCAATTCATGTAGGTGCCGATTATTACACTGTTCAAGAATTGTTAGGTAAGCCGGACGAAGTGAAAACTATATATAATGGTAAAAGGCTTCATGTATATAAGGATATTTCCGGTATAAAACCAAATTTGCGCTACATCGCTCCCAATCTTGTGCTTGATATAGCCTCACTGGCACTATGGGAATTCATGCCATATCATAACAGCAAGCTTTCTACTTACTATATTACCTTTGATAAAGACTGGAAGATTGAAACTATCAATCAATATATGCCAAACAACTCATGATACAAAATTAGATTAATTATCTTGCAACAATGTCCATAATAATTATTATATAATATTCGAAATATTCTTCATTTTAAAAGAGATTTTTTGATGTTTAATAGAATGTTAGCATTTATAGGGCACGGTTTTTTATTATCAAACTTTCCCCGCAATGTTCCTCGTGAGAATAGTCAATTATCATACCTACCTGATTCAGTCTCCGAACATGGTACCAATACCAGCAATATTATAAAAAACCTTTTTGCCAATCACACTTTAGCATCACTAAATCACACAACAAAACAAGAGGCTTTTGTGCGGTGCACATATACTGCATCAATTGATGAATTGGGGAGGTCATATGAAAAAATACCAGAGAAATTTCAAGACCTGTTAAAAGAAGATAGTGAACATACAAAACATATCGCAGAGAACTTCCACAAAACCAGAAGGCACATAGGGCATTACTATAAAAACAAAACCGAAGAAATATACCCCGAATCAATACGGCAAATTAAAATAAGAAACTTAATGAAATACCGTGATGAGCTTGGCCCGACATACGAATCATTAAAAAACGGTATAGGAACAGAAAAGGACTCAGAAACCAAACATAAGCTAGTAAATGAATTCGGGCTTAATGAAGAGGAAATAAAATTCTATTACACCAATAAAACAAAAACCGATTTACAAATAATCGAATCCTCCACCCGAACTGACGGAAGCGACTTTGACAAACCAACTGACTATCATACATTCGTTTCCACATGCAAACCTAATATCAAGTCATTTCCTGTGAAGATAGCCGACTTCCTCTCGCACCTAAAGGACTCTGTATATATATTTGCAAATAATCAGACTTTACATGAAATTGTCCACAACAAAACTACGGCAAAAAGGCCTGACGCAAACGCAAGTTTTCTTTCACGAATAAAAGATGAAATCTCCAATAAAACCCGTGATTTTCGCTAATATGATTAACAAGTATAATCCTAAAATTTGCCATAAATTAATAAATCATTTATAATTATAAATTACATGTAAATTGGGGGCATTTTACCTTGTATTATAGCGCACTAAAGAACAACAAAGGGTTTACCCTTGTCGAGCTATCTATTGTTATAGTTTTAATAGGTTTAATTATAGCTGGCGTAGTTGGCGGACAGTCCCTTATTCAGCAAGGCAAGATTCGCTCCCAAATCTCAGAATTTCAAAAATATCAGGTAGCTTTTAACACATTCAGGCTGGAATATAATGCTGTTCCGGGTGATTTAGACAGAGCATCACAATATTGGAGTGGGGTTCTTAACGGCGATGGCAACAGGAGAATTACAGGTGACGCAGATATGGCTCATGGAGCACGAGAACAGATACGATTCTTTGAACATTTATCTCGTGCAGGCTTAATACCTGGAAACTTTACAAGAGTGTGGGAAATGAATACAGGCTACCCTGAATTAAAAATGGTCAGCGGTAAAGGCATGATAGCCGCAAGCTTCGTTCGTGGCTCAGGCGACTTAGACGATCATCAGCTCTCTGTAGCGGAAGGAACCAGATTATACACCGCGGCTTTATTTTTGAACGTTGCCAACCCACAATTGGCCGGGTCTAGCTACAATCAAGGTCCAGGAATAGCATCTCCGGTAACATTTCACTCAATTGACACTAAGATAGATGACGGGATTGCCGTGCAAGGAACCTTCAAATCATACAGACCATGGAGATACACGGTTAATGATTGCTTAACAGGCATTGATGGAGACTACCTCCTTTCAAACGACGAGATAGCATGCATGGCAATGTACGTTCTGGCAAAATAACCTCTTTACCTTTAAAATTACTTGTCATTCAAAAACTGATTTGGAACTTAAGAATATTTCCTCACTATAAACGCTTCTCTAAATAATTAATTATTGTAAAGGCCGTTTATGTGCTTATATTAACTTAGTTACTAACTTCAAATAACAAAATAGTAAAAATGACCAACAAATCCCCAACAGCTTCTCTTCTGATTATCGGTAATGAAATTTTATCAGGACGTACCCAAGACAAAAACCTTAACTATATCGCAAAAGGGCTAGGAGAAATTGGTATCAGATTTATGGAAGTCAGGGTTGTTCCTGATATTCACCAAACTATTATTGATACGGTTAATGAATTGCGAAATACATTTGATTATGTTTTCACCACAGGCGGCATTGGCCCGACTCATGACGACATAACTACCGAATCAATTTCTAAGGCTTTTGGAGTTGAACCTAAAATAAATGACGCTTCTTATGCAAAATTAGAAAAATATTACAAAGGCGAGCTTAATGAAGGGCGTATAAAAATGGCAATTTTGCCAGATGGTGCAATTCCAATTGATAACCCAATTAGTGCCGCACCAGGATTTTATATTGAAAATGTATATGTAATGGCAGGCATCCCCAACGTTATGCAAGCAATGTTCGATGAAGTTAAAGGCACCTTAAAGCACGGTTCGGTTCTTATATCAAAAGAGATAAAGGCTTATACCACTGAAAGTAAAATATCAAATCCACTTAGCGACCTGCAAGACGAATATGATAATGTTGAAATTGGCAGCTACCCTTTTATAGAAGGCAGTAAGATAGGTGTCAGTCTTGTTTTCCGTTCAGATGACGAATCTGCATTAGATGAATGTCTGGCAAAGATGAACGTGATATTAAATGAGCAAAAGGCAGTTTAACCAAAAAACTTAATAACTACTAACCTAAGTTCTCTACATAAATTCCTTGTTTAGGATACAGCAGAGATTTACCTAAGCCCGGCCACACACCCGTTAATTTATTAACCACTCCGTGGCGAATGTCTCTTCTAAAATACGATTTGGCAACATATTCGTTTTGCTTAGATAATAAATTTTGGCGGTTTTTGATAAAAAATACTTCCCTTAACACGGAAAATATCTATAACTTGCTTATGATATTTTGCATTTTATCTGGAATCTAGCTTAAGTCATTGGTCTAATGTATATGCCAGACTCACATATTCCAAATTAAAGTAAAAGTACTATAATTGATATGTAATTGAAAAATTTATATAATATGAATCTAGTCATAGTTGAGTCGCCTGCCAAAGCTAAAACAATCGAGAAATACTTAGGTAAAGATTATAAGGTGCTGGCATCGTTCGGGCACGTTGTTGACTTGCCATCAAAAGACGGCTCAGTTCGCCCCGATGAAGATTTTGCAATGGATTATGAAATTTCTTCAAAATCCACAAAACATGTTAAGGCTCTGGTAGACGCGGCCAAGAAATGTGACTCTATATTTCTGGCAACTGACCCCGACCGTGAGGGAGAGGCCATTTCATGGCATGTGGTGGAAGTTCTACAAAAAAAGAAAGCAATAACAAAAAAGACTGAAGTTCATCGTATCGTATTTAACGAGATAACAAAAAAAGCGGTTACAAGTGCAGTTGCAAACCCCAGAACTTTGGATATGGACTTGGTAAACGCGCAGCAGGCAAGGCGTGCGTTGGATTATCTGGTGGGCTTTACATTATCCCCTGTTTTGTGGAGAAAGCTTCCGGGCAGTCGCTCAGCTGGACGTGTGCAATCGGTAGCACTTAGAATAATATGTGACCGTGAAAATGAAATTGAAGAGTTCAATCCAAGAGAATATTGGGATATCAAACTTGGTTTAAAAACATCAGCAGCAAAAGATTTTACTGCCCGCATTACGCATATTGATGGTAACAAGCTTGACCAGTTTGATGTTGTAACTGAAAAAGCAGCGGGCGATATTGTATCTAAGCTAGAGACTAAAGAATATAGCGTTGATACTTTAGAGAAGAAGCAATCTAGAAGAAACCCGCAGCCGCCATTTACTACATCTTCAATGCAGCAGGAAGCCTCACGTAAGCTTGGCTTTGGTGCGAAAAGAACAATGAGCGTGGCTCAAAAGCTTTATGAGGGGATTAACCTTGGCGGTGAAACAGTCGGTCTTATTACCTATATGCGTACCGATGGTGTGACTGTTTCGCAAGATGCAATATATGGTGCTAGAGAACATATAGCCAAAAAATATGGCGATAAATATGTGCCAGCTAAGCAAAGGCACTATGCAACAAAAGCCAAGAACGCACAAGAGGCGCACGAAGCTATCCGTCCAACTGATCCAAAAAGAACTCCTGACCAGGTTGCAAAGTTCTTAGATGAAGATCAGAAGAAATTATATGACCTTATCTGGAAACGTATGGTTGCCTCACAAATGGAATCAGCAGTACTTGACCAAGTGGTGGTTGATATAAAATCACAAGATGGCTATGCCGTAGCAAGAGCAAACGGTTCAACTGTTGCTTTTGACGGTTTTTATAAAGTCTATCGCGAAGGGCGTGATGATGATAAGAGCGAAGAAGGCAAGATATTGCCTCCAATGCAGCAAGGTGAGGCACTGGGCTTAAATGAAGTTGTACCAGAGCAACACTTCACACAGCCGCCTCCAAGATATACTGAAGCGTCCTTGGTTAAAAAGCTTGAGGAACTTGGCATTGGCAGGCCATCCACATATGCCAGCATTATTTCTGTATTGCAAGACAGGAACTATGTGAAAATTGATAAGAAAAGATTCTTCGCAGAAGATAGAGGGCGCATTGTTACAGCTTTCTTAAAGAGCTTCTTTACTCGTTACGTTGAATATGATTTCACCGCAAATTTAGAAGATGAGCTTGACCATATTTCCGCAGGTGACTTGGAATGGAAGGCTATGTTGCGCGCATTTTGGAATGACTTTAATGCTAACATTGAAAGCGTAAAAGAATATAAGTTAACTGATGTTATCCATGAGCTAAACTCATTGCTTGGCAGTTGGCTGTTTCCTAAAGACGATAAAGGGGAAATAGACAGAGGATGCCCTAAGTGTGATGGCGGACATTTGAGTTTGAAGCTTGGTAAATTCGGTGCATTTTTGGGCTGTTCTAATTACCCTGACTGTAATTATACGCATCAGCTTGGCTCGTCTGATGAAGAAAAAGCCGGAGGCAAAACAGAATCTTTTGAGCCAAAGATGTTGGGCGTAGATAAGGAATCAGGCTTGGATATATTGCTGAAAAAAGGCCCTTATGGGTTATATCTGCAACTTGGTGAGCCAGAAGACAAAAAAGAAAAGCCAAAGAGAGTTTCTGTACCTAAAATGTATTCGCCCGATGATGTGAATACTGAAATTGCAGAAGGTCTATTATCGCTACCAAGGCAAGTTGGCAAGCACCCTGAAACCGGCAAGGTTATCGCCGCAGGTGTGGGCATGTATGGCCCATATATCAGGCATGACGGAAAATATACGTCACTAAAAGAAGATGACCCTGTGACTATCGGAATCAACAGGGCAGTAACTTTAATTGCTGAGAATCAAAAAGGTGCTAAAAAAGCCGAACCTCTTCGTGTTGTTGGTAAGCACCCTGAAAATGGCAAGGAAATTGAAGTTTACGAGGGGCGTTATGGGCCTTATGTGAAAAATGAAAAGGTAAATGCTTCACTTACTAAGGACATGACCATTGAAGATGTTACAATTGAACAAGCTGTAGAACTTCTTGCCAAGCAAAAGGCAAAGAAGAAGACCAAGAAAGGCAAGAAGTAGCATAATCTATACTGATTTATAATTAATGGAGAATTTGAGGGTGGGTAATTCTATCAGCTCAGTGCTAGAGACTAGCGAAGAAGAAAAACAACAAAGTTACAAAAAACAATACGACTCTTATATTTCAGGTCATAGCTTTATGCTATCTATATCTGAAAGCTTTAAAGCCATGAATGACCTCGATGATTATAACAAGTGGTCAGAAAATTTTGTTGAAAAAAACTCTAATAATGTCTCAGAAGTAACCAATTATATCAAAAAACAAAATCTGGATTCTGTTCAAGGCTCCATAAATGGAAATTATCAACAAGCATATTATTCTCTTTTACTTTCAGAAACCGTACAAGGTGCTGCAAGAAACAAAGGAATGAAGATTGAAGCATCAGATATCCTGCCCATTCAAGAGTCTTTAGAGCTTGTATCTGAAAAACTAACTCCCGAAGAAAGATTCGTTTCAAATACCGTAGCACGAACCGGTTTAAACAAAATGGTATCAGATGTTGCATATTCTGATGGAGAATTAGGATCTAAAGAGGCTTTAGAACAAAATATCGTTTCAGGTTATGCAATGTCCCTTAACAGTATTAGTCAAAAAGACTATATGCAAAGCTATGGCGGCCTTAGTATTATAAATGGTGTTAAAGATATTATGCAAAAAGAGTATCCAATCCAAGAAGAGCAGCATCAAATAAGAGGGGTAACACCTCAAGCTTCATCATTTACACAGAGAAACATAAGCCCTTCTGCAAGGCAAATTTAGTTTTAATACATAAAACATTGACAACCTTCATTACCAATTCTAAAAAGCTAATAAAAGCTAACGTTTTAATATATTCGTTAACTTTTTAGAATCGCAAACTATCATTAAGTTAGTATGAATAAGTAACTCAATAAGAAAGGTTGAATCAATGTTTACGAGATCAAAATCAAAAAGAAAACTTGAAGAAGAAGAGGAAGAAAAGAAAGAACAAGATATAACAAACCTTGAACAAGCAAGTAGCTCTAATGATAAACCTAGCTCAGCCTCCCTTGAAGAACTATTCAAGCAGATTGAGGAAGATGCAAAAGTTGAGGTTATAACGCAAGAAAGCTCTAGAAAAAAAATAAAACAAAACGAAATAGTCGAGCAACAAGACAATAAGTCTGAAGAAGAAAAAACATCGGCTCAAAGTAATGAGACTAAAGCTGAAGTAATTGACGAAAGGAAACCCGCTGCACTGCCAAAGGACTCAGAACACGTGAAGCAACAGCAATCTGCTCCTTTAGATGAAGGAAAACATGTTGCCGCTTTGAATAATCCTTCCCCTAGCTCTATTACTAAAAAACAAAGCCCCTCTATCTTGAATGAAGACGACCTTGGCGTAATTTACGACTACGTTCAAAATGACTGTAAAGGTCGGATCTTAAATTACACTCAAAGGATATATTATCAAGGTACTCTATCAGATTCATTTACAGGCATGCAGAACTTTGCTAATTCAGAACTTGGAAATGATAAAGAAAAGATGTTGTCTGCTTCAAATGATATGGCTCAATGGGCACAGAAAAGCTATGCCGACGGAGACATGAAAATGGCTGTTGCACGAATTGTTGATAGTAAAATGATGAGCGAACTAGCAAATAGTAATGATAGAAACAATAGTATCTATCAACAGGCATCTAACGCCATGGCTATATAAAATTACCTTTCAAGGTTATCCGACTGTAGCAAGCCACCAAGTTTTTTACCGCCCAATATATGAACATGGAAATGCGGAACGGTTTGGTGTGCGTCTTCTCCATGATTGGTAATAAGGCGATAGCCAGTTTTATCAACACCTAAACTAGCGGCTATTTCTCTAACTTTAGTAAAGAATGAGGCAACTTTTTCTTCACCAGCGCTTACAACAAAATCATCAAAAGAAACATATTGCCCTTTTGGGATAACCAACACATGAACAGGAGCTGCTGCTGATATATCTTTAAAGGCAAATATATCATCATCACTATATACTTTATCGCACGGAATCTCACCTCGTATTATTTTAGCGAATATGTTGTCGTTGTCATAGTTGCTCATTATTATACCTTTCTTTTTTTCTTCTCTTCAATGCCTGAGATATCCTTACGCTTCTCCAACTCTACCATTACTTTTTCAGGTTTGATTCCCATTTCCACCCATAAAAGTAATAAGTGAAAAATAAGATCGGCGCTTTCTTCAATAGTTTCTTTTTTGTTATTACCAGCAGCTTCAATAACTGTTTCAACAGCTTCCTCACCCACCTTTTGAGCGATTTTATTACGCCCTTTTTTGAACATTTTAGCACAATATGATTTTTCTGGGTTAGCTGTACGTTTAGCTTTAATAGTATCGAAAAGTTCGTCTAGCGTTTTGAATTCTGACATAACATCTACCTAATTGTTGCAGTTCATAGATAACATATAACAAAAAACCCTAGAGGCAAACAAGCTTTTGTAGTTTGTTTGTTTATTTAATATTATATAATCCGATGCGTTAGTTAATTGCAGGTTCAGATTTTACGAAAACAACAAGATTTTTATGAAGTAATTCGCTTCTTCTATGTATCTTTCAGTCAAGAGCAACATGAAATTAGTATCAACTGATTATAATATTTATATCTCAAAAAGAATAATAACACTACTTCAACTGCTGTTAATGCAAGGATTATATTTGATAATAATATAAGAAATAAAGAATAAGATTTTGAAATTGTAAATTTAAAAAAGAGAAACAAAGACGGTAGCAATGCAATGTTCATTGACTTATAGATACTAATGATTTCTGCTAAAAAACAGAAGTTAGCATCAAATGTCTGAAAGGAGGTAATCCAGCCACTGGTTCCCCAACGGCTACCTTGTTACGACTTCACCCCAGTCGCTGACCCTACCGTGTTGACCTGCCTCCCAAAGGTTAGCTTAGCCAATTCAGGTAGAACCAACTCCCATGGCGTGACGGGCAGTGTGTACAAGACCCGGGAACGTATTCACCGTGGCATGCTGATCCACGATTACTAGCGATTCCGACTTCATGGAGTCGAGTTGCAGACTCCAATCCGAACTGAGACGGCTTTTTGAGATTAGCATCCTCTCGCGAGGTAGCAACCCATTGTCACCGCCATTGTAGCACGTGTGTAGCCCACCATATAAGGGCCATGATGACTTGACGTCATCCCCACCTTCCTCCGGCTTATCACCGGCAGTCTCCTTAGAGTGCCCACCATAACGTGCTGGTAACTAAGGATAGGGGTTGCGCTCGTTGCGGGACTTAACCCAAAAT
>Ga0213866_10001468_pt1 | contig 17483 bp, 10 predicted proteins | sample PICome_11_FD_160079 | JGI IMG/M metagenome (GOLD analysis project Ga0213866, IMG submission 160079) | Coastal seawater microbial communities near Pivers Island, North Carolina, United States - PICO284 | ecosystem: Environmental > Aquatic > Marine > Coastal | place: USA: North Carolina...
TGTCGCCAAGACTGTTACCGCATTAATTGCTATAGGGGTTGTTATCAGCCTAGTAATGAATGCCAGTGAAAAGATGCGTCAAACCTCTGAGAAGGGGCAGCTGGAGATTGTAAAGCTCAATCAGCAGCATGAAGACATAAGTGAGGCTATGAATCTGGCGATGTTAGACGAGTCTGCGCAAAAAGCCGCTGCCAAGAAAATTCGTAAAGAGAAAAAGCAACAGGCCAAAACCAAGAAGAAGTCATTGGACACAGCTGAAGCAGAATCCAGCGATAACCCCCAAAGATTATTTGTCATCAAGTTTGATGGCAATATCAGTGCCTCCGAAGTGACCAATCTGCGCGAAGAGATCACCGCAATCCTCACCCAGGCCAGTGCTGAAGACGAGGTGGTGGTGAAACTGGAGAGCGCCGGCGGCATGGTGCACGCCTATGGGCTGGCCAGCAGTCAACTGGATCGCTTGCGGCAGCGCGATATCCGCTTGACTGTCTGTGTCGATAAGGTAGCTGCCAGCGGTGGTTATATGATGGCCTGCGTGGCCGATAAGATTCTCGCTGCGCCCTTTGCAGTGGTTGGCTCAATTGGCGTGGTAGCGCAGATGCCCAATTTTAATAAATTACTGAAAAAACATGATGTGGATTACGAAGTTCTCACCGCCGGTGAGCACAAGCGCACTTTGACACTATTTGGCGAGAATACCGACAAAGGCCGCCAGAAATTTGTCGAAGATCTCGAGGAAACCCACAGTCTATTTAAAGACTATGTCGCCGAGCGACGGCCTCAGATGGATATAGCTAAAATTGCCACAGGAGATGTCTGGTACGGTGCCAAAGCGCTAGAACTGGCTTTGGTCGATGAGTTAAAGACCAGTGATGAGTATCTAATGCAGCGTGTCGAAGATGCCGATGTCTTTGAGGTCAGCTATAAGATTAAACCCAAGTTGCACCAGCGTCTGGGAATGGCCGCTGAGCAGAGTGCCGATCGTCTGTTGCTAAAATGGTGGAATCGCTTTACTAATAATGCAAACAGACACTTCTAGTCTCTGCGCAATTTATCACTGATGGCAATCGGGTTGGGGAAATTAAATACCACGATATAGCTGGAGATCAAAAAGGTGATAATCGCTGCCGCCTGAATCAAGTGGGAGGCATTGTTACCAATCAGCTGTAAATTAAACGCCATATAGGCAATTAACAGGGAGAACTCACTGTTCTGTCCCAGTCGAAAACCGATATCCCAAGACAGGTCGTTGCGCTCGCTGTGAGAGCGCAACAGATAGCGGTAGGTGACTGGTTTGATGGTCAGCATAGCGATAGCCAGCACTATTGCCGGTAGCGCCACTTCAGGCAGTAGCGACAGATCGAAACCGCCGCCGAGGGAGAAAAAGAATAGGATTAGGAAAAAGTCCCGCAGCGGTTTTAAGTTGAGGGCAATATATTGGGCGATAGGGCTAGTAGCCAGGGAGATGCCGGCAATAAATGCGCCTACTTCTCTTGATAGACCGGCAATTTCTGCCACTTCCGCCACACCCATACACCAGCCAATAGCCAGTAGGAATACATATTCACCCATCCGATCAAAGCGGGTAAACAGCGGCTGTAGTAGATAGCGCACCAGCAGTATGGCGCCGCCGAACAGCAGGGGTAGGGCGATCATGCTAAACCCAAAGTCAATAGCACTGCCGCCAGTCTTGCCCACCGATAGCAGTACCAACAGTACAAAAATCGCCAAGAAATCCTGCATTAGCAACATGCCGACCATCAGTTCGCCCGAATGCCTGTGATGCAGTGCAGTGGTGGGCAGTAGTTTGATGCCAATTATGGTGCTGGAGAACATCATCGACGCGCCTATAATCAGGCATTCAGTGGATGTGTAATTAAACAGATAGGCAATTAGCAGGCCCAGCAATCCAAATAGTAGTGAGCTGAAAAGACTGATATGCGTGACCTCACGCAGAACGCGCAACAGCGCCTGTGGCTGCATATCTAGGCCTAACAGAAACAGCAGAAAGGCAATGCCAATGGTAGAGATATCCGAGATTATCTGGACATCGGTCACCCAGCCAAGTCCGTGAGGTCCTATCAGCGCACCCAGTGTTATATAGGCAACCAGCAGGGGTTGGCGACCGAATAATGCAATTGAAGCCAACAGGGCGCCGCCGGCAAAAACCAGAAAAAATATCTGAAAAATAGGCTGCTCCATTGCTTTAGACCTCAGGGATTGGCTGATTGTGCTTTAGTTGGCAGATCCTGAAATCTTTGCTCAGTATCAGCTAGAGCTAAAGTAGCTAAAATAACCGATGATTACTAGCAAAAAGTAGTAGATCGGCGCTAATTTGCAGCCGCTTTTATCAGCGACTGTTTAGCGCCGTCTAAACAGGGGTTCTGGCTGTTCGACGCTGCTCTGGTAGGCCTCCGAGAAGTCTTGCAGGGAGGCCGCTGACTCGGCGAGGTCGATACCGCTTAATTGGAAGCTGTTAAAGCCACAACCTTTTAGCAGATAGAGCTGATCGCGGAGGATATCTCCGGTGGCCCGCAGTTCACGTCGATAGTTGTGGCGCTCACGCAGCAGGCGCGCCAGAGAGAAGCCGCGACCATCGGCAAACTTGGTGAAGGCGATGGCGATCAGAGGCAGCTCTAGGCACTGACCGGGTATGTCCTCCAGCTCTGTATCCGTATCCAGTGTGATTCCGATATTGCCGCTGTGATGGGGTAACTGTTCCGCTAGCTGTTGCCACTGGGGCAGTGTTAACAATAGATTGCCCGAGGTTGGCAGTGACTGCAAATTGCTATCTTCAGCAAGAGTTTGCCAGCTATCTTCCACCAGCTGTCCGTCTTTAAGAAGTTGAGCCATAGACTCGCTCCTTAAATTTTTCTATGCCTATGCGCCGGTAGGTGCTGAGAAAACTCTCCTGATCCAGTCGGTTTTCCACATAGACATCGAGGACTTTTTCAATGCCATCGGTAACTGCCTCACGGGAGAGAGAGGGGCCGAGAACCTTGGCCAGAGAGGCGTCTTTGCCGGAATTGCCGCCCAGCTGAATTTGGTACCACTCCTGTCCCTTTTTATCCACGCCCAAGATGCCAATTTGGCCCACATGATGGTGGCCACAGGCGTTCATGCAACCAGAGATATTTAGCTCCAGATCGCCGAGATCATAGACATAGTCAAGATCTGAGAACTTTCGCTGAATGGCTTCGGCCACTGGAATTGATTTGGCATTGGCCAGGGAACAGTAATCACCACCGGGACAGCAGATCATATCATTGATGGTGCCAATACTAGGTGTTGCCAGGCCCGCCGCTTTGCTCTGTTGCCAGAGTTTAAATAGATCTGATTTGATTACATCAGTAAGTACGATATTTTGATTGTGGGTAGAGCGCACCTCGCCGAAGGAATAGCGATCAGCGAGATCGGCAATTATCTCCAGCTGTCCATCGGTAACATCGCCCGGCGCCACGCCCGCCGGTTTAAGGGACAGGGTTACAGACATATAGCCGGCTTGACTCTGGGCTCTGGTATTGCGCTCCAGCCATCGTGAGAAGGCGGGATTTTCCGCAGCTAGCTCATCGACTTGGCCAGTCAGCTGCTGATCGTCCACAGGCTGATAGTCGGGGGCGGTAAAAAACCCTTTGACGCGAGCTATTTCACTGTCAGTCAGGGTGCTAGGCCCCTGTTTGAGATGCTCCCATTCCGCTTCGACTCGCTGGGCGAATACCTCTGCAGTCCAGGCGCGCACCAGAATTTTTATGCGCGCTTTGTATTTGTTGTCGCGGTTTCCGTAGCGGTTGTAGACCCGCAAAATCGCATCCAAATAGGTCAGCAAGTGCTGCGCTGGGAGAAACGCTCTAATGGACGAGCCAATCACTGGCGTTCTACCCAAGCCGCCGCCAACATAGACATGAAAGCCCAGTTCGCCATCGCTGTTTTTGACCAGCTGCAGCCCGATATCATGGAACATAAAGGCGGCGCGATCCTCTTCCGATCCACATACCGCTATTTTGAATTTGCGCGGCAAGAAAGCAAATTCCGGATGCAGTGTCGACCACTGGCGAATAACTTCACACCAGGGGCGGGGGTCTTCGATTTCATCGGCAGTTACACCGGCAAACTGATCGGTGGTGGTATTGCGAATGCAGTTGCCGCTGGTTTGAATAGCGTGCATTTCAACACTGGCCAGTTCCTCTAGGATATCGGGTACCTGCTCCAGTTGGGGCCAATTGAGCTGAATATTCTGTCGGGTAGTGAAGTGCACATAGCCTTTGTCATAAACCCGTGAAATCTCCGCTAACTTTCGCAGTTGACGGCTGGATAGCATGCCGTAGGGAACAGCTATTCTAAGCATTGGGGCCAATCGCTGAACATAGAGACCGTTTTGCAGCCGCAGGGGCAAAAATTGTTCATCGGTGATCTGTCCAGCCAGATAGCGCTGAGTTTGATCGCGAAATTGCGAAACCCGCTCGTCAACTATCTTCTGGTCAAGTTGGTCGTATCTATACATGGTGTGGAATGACAGCTAGACTAAAAATTGGCCGCTATGATACAGATTCCCCCAGTTCATTTAAATTACTATTTGAAACCTTTGTGCAAATGATATGCAGATGCCAATAGAGTCCGTTGTGATTAATGCTGAGAGTAACAGAGACAGTTGTTTAAATGCTTGATAAAATGCGCGCCCTCAGATTAAGTGACCGTCAATATGCGGCACCAAAAAGTGTAAATCACCGATTTTAAGGGTATCTCTCCATGACTGATTCAAATAACCAAGATAGGGGCGACTCTGTTGCCGATGCCATAGCTGCTATTGCCGTGGTTACTATTATTGTGGTGGCAGTGGTCTACTGGCTGACGACAGTTTAGGATTCTGATGACAGTTGACACCGATAATAATCGCGCTGAAGCGCCCTTTGAAGTATCTGTAGAAGCAGATACTGTTGAGGCTGGTAAAAGCGCTGTTGTGTCCGAGGATCCTAGGTCAATAGTACAGCGCTACCTCAACCAAGTACCCAGTAGCGTTGAGTTATCTGTTGACGAACAGGATGCCGTTCGCCGACAAATTAAGGAGCTGCTGCGAGAAAAAAATGCAGTGATAGTGGCCCATTACTACACTGATCCACTGATTCAGGCACTGGCTGAGGAAACTGGTGGTATTGTCTCAGACTCCCTCGAGATGGCGCGCTTTGGCAATAATCATCCAGCCGACACGCTGGTGGTGGCCGGAGTGAAATTTATGGGTGAGACTGCCAAAATTCTCACTCCCGATAAGCAGGTCTTAATGCCTACTCTCGAGGCTACCTGTTCTCTAGATATGGGCTGTCCGGCCGATGACTTTTCCGCCTTCTGCGATCAGCACCCCGACCGCACTGTGGTTGTGTACGCCAATACCTCTGCCGAGGTCAAAGCGCGAGCCGATTGGGTGGTTACTTCGAGTATTGCGGTGGATGTAGTCGAGCACCTAGATGCCTGTGGCGAGAAAATACTCTGGGCTCCAGACAAGTATTTGGGCAGCTATGTTCAGAAGCAGACCGGAGCCGATATGGTGCTGTGGGATGGTAGTTGTATCGTTCATGAGGAGTTTAAGGCCCAGGGTATCGCGCAGATCAAGCAGGTGCACAGTGACGCTGCAGTGTTGGTTCATCCAGAATCACCCCAATCGGTGATTGAGCTGGCGGATGTGGTGGGTTCCACCTCCCAGCTGATTGCAGCGGCCAGGCAGTTGCCCCATCGGCAGATAGTGGTGGCAACCGATCAGTGTATCTTCTACAAAATGCAGCAGGCGGTCCCAGATAAACAATTGATTATCGCGCCTACCGGGGGCAATGGCGCCACCTGTCGCAGCTGTGCTAACTGTCCTTGGATGGGTATGAACGGCCTCAACAATTTGTTGAGTTGTCTGGAGAACGAAACCAATCGAGTTGAAGTGGACCCGGCCATTGCTGCCCGCGCACTTAAATCACTGCAGCGCATGATGAACTTTCAAGCTGGCGGTTAAAGTCTCTCTAATTGCTGTTGCATCAGCGCCAAATCTCGCAACCTCTGCTTGACGATCGACAGCTGTTTAAAGTCAGCCTTGACTAATTTGGCGGCTAAACTCAGCTGTTTTCTCGCCATATCTAGGGCGCCAACTAATATAAAATACTCCGCTCGCGCTCTGTGTACTCCTGAGATATCACCAGCTAAACCCCTGACTTCGGCTAGCTTGTACCAGATATGGGGATCCTCAGGCCGCCGCTCGCTCATCTCCTCAAGAACCGTAGCGGCTTGCTCGTATTGGTGTGCACCCCATAGGGCCTCGGCCTGAAGCACTCTCAGGGGGAAGCTATTGGGATTGATCGCCAGTTGCCTGTCCAGACTTCCCAGCGCCCGATCGAAGTCTTGCGCTGCGATATCCACTTCAATATCTGAATAGACAAAGGGTATATGTTCAGGTCGCTCTGCCAATAATTTCTTAAGTTCAGATTTGGCCTGTGGGTAATTATTGTCTTTTAAATAAGCTAGAGCTAAGCCATAACTGGCAGCCTCAGTCTGTTGGGTGTTGGCTTGCAGCTGTTGCTTGAAATATTTAATTGCAGTTTGTGGCACTTTTTGCATTGCCACTTTAGCTCTCGCCTGCATCAGGTAGAAATCTGGGTTATCCGGGTAATGGCGAGTCTCCATTGAAAAGGTGCGAGCCCGGGCATCGGTCACTCGCCGTTCACTAATTGGGTGGGTTAAAAGAAATTCGGGAGCTCGATTGCTACTGTTTCTAGTCTCTTTTAAAAGCTCCATAAACATATCGGCAACGGCGTCTGGATCGCGTCCAGCCCGCACCATGGTATTGAGACAAATGCGGTCTGCCTCCTGCTCATTGCTGCGACTGTAGCGCAATCGATTATCTAAGGATAGCGCCTGGGAGGTAGTCATTGCGGCCAGTCCGGCATCGCCGCCAGCGGTTGCGCTCAGCACCAGAGTTGCCAAAATACCCGCCAAACTGATTACCGAGGCCTTGCGGTTGGCTTCAATACCGCGAGCGAAATGGCGCTGGCTGAGGTGCGCCAATTCATGTGCCAATATGGACATCATCTGATCTTCGGTTTTGGCATAGGCAAAGATACCTGTATGAAACCCTATGACGCCACCGGGAACCGCAAAGGCATTCATGGTAGGGTTGTTGACAATAATCAAAGTCAGTTGAGGATCTTGCAGGTCGCTATGGGTAGCCAACTCATAGGTCAGATATTCGAGGTAATCCTGTATGAGTGGGTCATCATACTCATCGACACGACTTCGAAATGCCTGTAGCCAGGTTTTACCCAGACTGTATTCCTGAGATCGGGAGATGATTCCCGAGGCGCTGTCCCCCAATAGGGGTAAGTCTATATCAGCAGCGCGCAACTCGTGGGAGGAGAGGGCTAACCATGGGATAACAAAAATAAATTTTTTCAAATCTGTCCAAAAACATAACTGTATTTTCTGGCATACCAATTCAGATGGAACTATTATGCGTTTAAATGAATCAATCAAATCAGGACCAATAACAGTTTTGAATTAGTGAAGTGGCACAGTCAAGGCGAAACCACTTTGACAGTACAGCTGGCAATAAGTTTTACGCAAGCTAAAGTCATTACCCTGTTGGGATACTAGTTCTATCTACATTGATTTACAACAGGGCAGGGGCTCATATGGGGCAGATTTTAAAGAAGTGGTTTGATCAGTACTTCGGCAGCGAAGAAGCGGTGTTTTTAGGGCTTTTATTGTCTCTGTCGATTGTTTTATTAATTGCACTAGGGGATATCTTAGGGCCGCTAATAGCCGCTACCATCATCGCATTTCTGCTTCAGGGAATAGTCAATCTTCTCTTGAGGTATGGTCTCAAGCCGCTAGTTGCAGTACTGACTACCTATCTGTTGTTCCTGCTGGGATTTGTATCCATTCTGGTTGGGCTGATCCCCGTGGTGGGCAGCCAGACCTCACTTCTGCTCGCTGAGTTGCCGAATATGGTAGGTCAGTTAAAACAGTTGCTCACCTCTCTACCGGAAAAATTCTCTGCCTATATAGGGCCAGACCAGTTTCAGTTAATTTTGGCCAGACTGTCTGAAGAGCTAGCCAACTTGGCTGAGCAGCTACTGTCTTTTTCCCTCAGCAATTTTCAGGGTGTCTTTGAACTATTGATCTATCTGGTGCTAGTGCCGCTATTGGTGTTTTTTATGCTTAAAGATAAGGATCAACTGCTGTCATCAGTTTCTCGAATCCTGCCTCAGAAACGCGGGGCTATGCAGGCTATAGGTGAAGAGATGAATACCCAGCTGGCCAATTATGTCCGCGGCAAGGCTATCGAGATAGTGATAGTAGGTACGGTTTCGCTGATTGCATTTTTGATCTTGGGTGTTAAGTATGCGGCCCTATTGGCGCTGCTGATTGGACTGTCGGTATTAATACCCTATATAGGTGCCACGGTAGTCACCATACCCGTCTTGTTAGTGGGATACTTTCAATGGGGTTTTTCCAACGAGTTCGCCTGGCTGGTTGTGATCTATATCGTGATTCAGGTGATTGATGGCAATGTGCTGGTGCCTCTGTTGTTTTCTGAGGTAGTCAATTTGCACCCGGTAGCCATTGTCGTAGCGGTATTGTTTTTTGGCGGCATCTGGGGCTTTTGGGGCTTTTTCTTTGCCATTCCCTTGGCCACCCTAGTCAAGGCGATTTACAATGCCTGGCCTAGCAATACTGCAGATAGCTAGCTGGCACTAAGTCAAAATGCAAGGTGGCGCTGATGTTTAAGGGTGGTAAAAAGCTGGCAAAATCAAATCTGTTATTACTGCTGTCTTTTGTACTGTTATCTTCCTGCAGTGGGATTGATATACCCCTTAAAAGCAACCTCAGCCCCCATAAAAGCGCCAATGATCTGCGCCAGTATCGGCATCTTACCCTAGACAATAATCTCGATATATTGTTGATTTCCGATCCTCAAGCCGACAAAGCGGCAGCTTCTCTGGATGTCTATATTGGCAGCTATCAAAATCCCTCAGATAGGCTGGGCTTGGCGCATTTTTTGGAGCATATGTTATTTCTGGGAACCGCAAAATACCCAGACCCGGGTGAATACCAAACCTTTATCAGTCAGCATGGTGGCTCCCATAATGCCTATACCAGCCTCGAGAACACCAATTATTTTTTTGATATAGATGCCCAGCACTTAGAGCCGGCATTGGATCGCTTTGCCGAATTCTTTATCAGCCCAAATTTTGATGAAGCCTATGTGGATCGCGAGCGCAACGCGGTTGAATCTGAGTATCGCCTAAAAATCAAAGACGACGGCCGCCGTCAATGGGATGTGCTGCGCGAACTGATTAACCCGCAACACCCACTGTCAAAATTTACCGTTGGCAATCAGGAAACTCTGGCCGATAGTACTGATAACCCCGGTGGATCGGTGCGGGCCGATCTGTTGGCCATGTACGACCAGTATTACTCGGCCAACCTAATGAAGTTGGTAGTTCTCGGCGCCGAGGATTTGCAGCAATTGGAATCGATGGTCAGGGAAAAATTTTCAGCGATTGAAGATAAGCAAACCAACGTAGAGCCCCATGGGCAGGGATTTTTTCAGGCTGGACAGCTGCCACTGCAAGTCCAGATTTCCCCAATCAAAGAACTGCGTGAGCTCAGTCTAATGTTTCAGTTGCCAAAAATGACGTCTCACTGGCAGTTAAAGCCGGCACAGTATTTAGCGTCACTGGTGGGTCATGAGGAGACAGGAAGTCTGTTAAATATCCTCGAGGCGCAGGGCTGGGCGGAAAATCTTTGGGCCGGAACCAGTTTGGAAGATCGTCAAAGTAGCCTGTTTACTATCAACATCAGTTTGACTCCTGAGGGCCTAGTGCAGTGCAATGCTGTGGTGGAGCAGGTATTTGCCTGGCTTGAGTTGATCAAGCATCAGGGTATTGAACGCTGGCGCCAGCAGGAGTTAGCCAGGGTAGGGGAGATTAACTTTAGATTCTTAGAAAAGCGCAATGCCAGTCAGACGGTTACCAAACTCTCCTCGGCAATGCAGTTGTACCCGAAATCTGAAGTGCTCCGTCAGCCCTACCAGATTAGTGGGTTTGATCCGGATCTAATCGAAGCCCTGTTAGATCGACTCAATCCGGACAACATGCTGATAATGCTCACTGCGCCAGACTTGCCCACAAACAGAGAGTCAGCGTTTTATCAGGTGCCTTACCTTGTCAGCAGGCCCCAGGCATCGGCCCTAGCCAGTTGGTATAAGCCCAAATCTTCCGAATCATTGGCACTGCCGCAAAAAAACCCTTTTATAGCTACAGATCTAAGCCTGATCACTCCCAGAAACAGCGATCAAAAAGTCCCTCAGTTGATTGTTCAAGGGTTGGGATTGCGGGCCTGGCATTTGGAAAATATTCAATTTGGCGTACCCAGATCCAATGTGCTTATAAAGTTAGGTAGCAATAAGCTTGCCTCTATAGTCCAGCAGACCGGTGCCGAACTCTATATGGCTCTGGTTGAGGATCAGCTCAATTCTGAATTGTATGCGGCCTCGGTTGCTGGCCTTAACTACCGGCTCAGTGTAGATCGGCGAGGGATTGGGATCTCTCTGGGCGGTTACTCGCAAAATCAGGGTCTCTTGCTCAACGCTATTCTCAAAGTTCTGATAAATCCCGATTGGTCTCCCGCGAGATTTGAGCGAGTTCGTCAGCAGCTCTACAGAACCAAGCTAAATGCCACAGAGGACTATCCATTCAGGCAGGTAATGGCGCAGTTAAACGCTATCTTGCAAGGTGGGGCTCTGGCCGCTGAACAGGCATTGGTTTTGGAAAATCTCGAATTATCGGAATTGCAGGCCTATGCTCGGCAGTTGCTAAAAAGCTTTGATATTGAGGTTATGGTCAGTGGCAACTTGGATATATCCGCGGTCAATAAAATACTCTCGTCGCTGGGTCAACTGCCCACTGCAGACACTGATAATCCCTACCAGGTGGCAAAGCTCTCCGAGGAACAGCTCAGCCAAAATCTCGCAGTCAATCATCGCGATGCTGTGGTTCTTCAATATATTCAAGGGGATACCGACAGTCTCGAGGAACGAGCAGCGGTGAGCACAATTGCGCAAATACTGTCAGCGCCGTTCTTTAATACCTTGCGAACCGAAAAACAGCTGGGCTATGTGGTGTCTGCTTTTCCATTGCATTTGAATCGGGTGCCGGGGTTGGCAATGTTAGTGCAGTCCCCAACCGCTAGCGAGGCTGAATTGCGCGAGGAATTTAAGGCATTTTTACAGCAGTATGCAGAGCAGATAGGGCAGATGAAACCGCAACATTTGAGCAGGCACAAGCAGGCACTGTTGACCAATCTCCAAGAGGCGCCCAAGAATCTCGGTGAGATGAATAGTCGATTTTCTGAGTCCTTGCGACTTGGATATACGGATTTTCAGTTTAGACTTAAGTTGATTCAGCAGATCAATTCGCTAACGCTGGATGATATTAAAGCGGCTTACCATAGATTGGTTATTGATAAACCGCGGCAGCTCTGGGTGCAGACCCTTAGCGTTGATGGGGAGGGTGAAAGCATAAATCAAGATCCAGCGCTGGACGGCAAGGTTTACAGATACGCTTTTTAAAAGCGCAGAACAGCCATTTAATAAATTATTTGTAGTTTAACTAACTTTTTAAAAATTATTAAAAAATACATATAAAATAATAATTTATGCGTATTTAATAAAACAATAGTAAAGTTATATTTTTTTCTATAATTGCATTTTCTAATTGAATATGTAATAAAACTACATTATCATGCCGCAGACAGCTAGAGGTCTATTCCTGTCCTAGTTAGCAAATTCTAGTGCTCGACCTCTATGGTTATTAATTTCTAAGGCAATTGGTGTGATATGACTGCGGATTTAGACTCCCTAGAAACTCAGGAATGGTTAGAGGCCTTTGATGCTATATGTCGAGTTCAAGGCAGTGAACGAGCCGCCTTTATTCTCGATCAATTGCAAGAACATGCCACTCAGAAGGGCATTCAGTTACCCAAATCTGTCACCACGCCCTTCCGTAATACCATCCCAGTAAATCGACAGAAAGCCATGCCCGGCGATCTGTTTATGGAGCGCCGTATTCGCTCTCTAGTACGATGGAATGCCTTGGCGATGGTGATGCGAGCCAACCAAAAGAGTGAGGGCATAGGCGGACATATTGCCAGTTTCTCATCTGCTGCCACGCTATACGACATAGGTTTTAATTATTTCTTCCGCGGTAATCAGGGCGATAACCTAGGTGATCTGATATTCTTCCAAGGACACAGTGCTCCGGGAATGTACGCAAGATCTTTTCTCGAGGGCAGATTGTCAGAGCAGCAGCTGGACAATTTTCGGCGCGAAGTGGATGGGCAGGGCCTATCCTCCTATCCCCATCCCTGGCTGATGCCCGACTACTGGCAGTTTCCCACCGTTTCAATGGGTCTCGGGCCCATACAGGCGATCTATCAGGCCCATGTGATGCGCTATCTGTCTGCTCGCGGATTAGTTCCCAGAGAAGATCGCAAAGTCTGGGCTTTCCTCGGTGATGGTGAATGTGATGAACCCGAGAGTCTAGGTGCCATATCGCTTGCTGGTCGAGAAGAGCTTGAGAATTTAGTATTTGTTATTAACTGTAATCTGCAGCGCCTGGATGGGCCGGTGCGGGGTAATGGCAAAATTATCCAAGAGCTGGAGGGTGTTTTTCGGGGTGCTGGCTGGAATGTGATTAAGGTCATTTGGGGGCGCCACTGGGATGCACTGCTTGAAAAAGATACCAGCGGCCTATTGGTTAAGCGCATGAATGAAGTCTGTGATGGCGATCTGCAGAACTACAAATACAATGGTGGTGCCTATACCAGAGAACACTTTTTTGGCAAATATCCCGAGCTTCTGGATTTGGTCAAAGATATGACTGACGATCAGATTATGGCGCTCAATCGCGGTGGTCATGACCCCTATAAAGTCTATGCGGCCTATGCAGAAGCTATGGAGAGCAGTGGCAAGCCCACAGCGATTCTCGCCCACACTGTCAAAGGGTATGGCCTCGGCGGGGCAGGTGAAGCGGCTAATGATACCCACTCGGTTAAAAAGCTGGATATCGAAAACTTAAAGAAATTCCGCGATCGTTTTGCTATCCCCATCCCCGATGATCAACTTGCGTCTGTACCCTATTACCGACCAGCAGAGGATAGTCCCGAAATTAGCTACATGGTGCGCCGGCGCGAGCAATTGGGCGGCCCACTGCCTGCGCGCCGCGCGAGTTTTGAAGCCATGCAGGCGCCAGCCTTAGAGGCGTTTATCAAGCAGTTGGAGAGCAGTGGTGAGCGACAGATTTCTACCACCATGGCCTTTGTGCGCGTGCTCTCCACCCTGATTAAAGATAAAAATATTGGCAATCGCGTAGTACCGATTGTTCCCGACGAGGCCCGCACCTTCGGTATGGAGGGCATGTTCCGTCAGCTGGGTATCTACAGTTCGGCAGGACAACAGTATGTGCCCCATGACCACCAGCAAATTATGTACTACAAAGAGGACAAAAAGGGCGTGATTCTTGAGGAGGGCATCAATGAGGCGGGCGCTATGTCAGCCTGGCTCGCCCTGGCCACTGCTTACAGTACCAGTGCATGCCCGATGATTCCGTTCTATATCTTTTACTCGATGTTTGGCTTTCAGCGCATTGGCGATCTGGCCTGGGCCTCCGGCGATAGCCAGGCTCGCGGCTTTTTAATTGGCGCCACTGCGGGGCGCACCACCCTAAACGGTGAGGGCCTGCAACATCAGGATGGCCACAGTCATATTCTCGCCAATACGATTCCCAACTGTAAAAGTTATGATGCCACCTTCAGTTATGAGCTGGCGGTTATTGTGCAAAATGGTATCAAGTGTATGTATGAAGATCAGGAAAACTGCTTCTACTACCTAACCACCATGAATGAGAACTATGTTCAACCTGAAATGCCCAAAGGTGTTGAAGAGGGAATTGTCAAAGGCATGTATCAGTTCTGCGGTGCTGTAGATGGCGATGCTAAACTGAAAGTTAGCCTTATGGGCGCCGGCACCATCTTTAACGAAGTTCTGGCAGCAGCAGAAATTCTCAGGCAAGAATATCAGGTAGAGTCCGATATATGGAGTCTGACTAGTGTTAATCAGTTGGTCAGGGAAGGGCAGGCCGCAGATCGCTGGAATTTGCTGCATCCCACAGAGAAACCCAAAACGGCCTATATCAGCCAACAACTTGGCGACAGCGCCGATCCTGTTATAGTGGCTACTGACTATATGAAAGCCTACGGTGAGCAAATCAGACCCTATGTGCGCCAGCCCATGCATGTGCTGGGCACTGATGGCTACGGACGCAGTGACAGCCGCACGGCGCTGCGCCACTTTTTTGAGGTTGATCGTCATTTTATTGCGCTATCAGCGCTGAAAGCACTTGCGGATCAGGGCCGTATCAAGGCATCTGTGGTTGAACAGGCGATCAAAAAATTTGCTATAGATCCAGAAAAACTCAACCCGCTGTATCAGTAGAATGATAGAGCCATTGCACAATAAGGGTTTTACTTAGTGACAAAACAACTGGCAAAAGAAGTTATAAGGGTTCCAGATTTAGGCGGTGCTGACGCAGTTAGTATTATTGAGTTGTGTCTGAGTGTTGGTGACAGCGTTGAGCAGGAGCAGTCACTGGTGGTGCTAGAGTCTGATAAGGCTACGATGGATGTGCCCAGCCCAGTTGCTGGTAGTTTGATTAAGTACTTAGTAGCCGATGGCGATACCGTGAAAGTTGGCGATCCCATTGCCGAGATTGAATTATCCGCAGATAGCCAAGAGTCCTCCGAGACTGTCGCGCCAGAGACGCCGGAATCTCCAGAAAGTATTCAATCCAATACCCACAGTGGCACCTCTGATAATCATCATCAGTCACCGATTGCAGAGCCTGCAGGCAATGATTATCAACCGCAGGAACAGATAGTCACAGTGCCCGATATTGGCAGTGACGACAAGGTTGAAGTTATTGAAATCTCCGTAGCAGTTGGTGCTGTGGTGGAAGAGGGCGATACCTTGCTGGTACTGGAGTCTGATAAAGCCACCATGGATGTGCCATCATCCTATAGCGGTACTATTCTTGAGATACTGGCTGCGGAAGGGGATAGGCTCGGTACCGGAGATCAGGTTGCTAGACTGCAACCCAGTGTCAGTAGTACAGTGGTTCAAGAACCGGTGGAGGAGGCGCCTGCGCCAGTTAAAGAGCCAGTACAGTCTATGCCTGCAACGCCGCCTTCGCCATTGAGTGTTCCCAGTGAACAACCTGAAGTACCTGCTACTGCGACACCAGATACCGATAATAAAGCTATTTATGCCGGCCCTGCGGTACGTCTATTGGCGCGAGAGCTGGGGGTAGATCTCACTCAAGTCATTGGCAGCGGTCCCAAGGGGCGTATCCAAAAAGATGATCTCAATAACTTTGTCAAATCCGCATTACAAAACTCCTCACAGCACCAGAATGTCACTGGGATCCCTCAGATTCCAGCAATAGATTTTAGTCAGTTCGGTGACGTAGAGACGGTAAAACTGAGTAAAATCCAAAAGATCACCGCAGATAATATGCACCGCAATTGGCTCAATGTGCCTCATGTGACTCAGTTTGATGATGCCGATATCACCGATTTAGAGGAATTCCGCAAGTCACTTAAAGAAGAGAGTGAAAAGCGTGGCGTTCGGGTAACCCCAGTGGCATTCTTGGTCAAGGCGATTGCCGCCACACTGGCTGTCAATCCCGAGTTTAATCGCTCATTGTCAGCCGATGGTGAAAGCTATATTCAGAAGCACTATATCCATGTGGGTATGGCAGTGGATACGCCCAGAGGCCTAGTGGTTCCAGTGATAAGGGATGTGGATAAAAAAGGCATATGGCAGCTGTCGGCGGACATTATGGATCTGGCGGACAAAGCTCGTCAGGGTGCCCTCAAGCCCAGTGATATGCAGGGCGGATGCTTTACCCTTTCAAGCTTGGGTGCTATTGGCGGTCAGGGCTTTACCCCTATTGTAAACAGCCCGGAGGTGGGTATTCTCGGCGTTTCAAAATCCCAGATAAAACCGGTTTGGAACGGTTCTGAATTTATGCCTCGACTGATGCTACCGCTCTCTCTCTCCTACGACCATCGGTTAATTAATGGTGGAGATGCCGGTCGTTTTATGACCTGTTTGGTAAAAATTCTTGGCGATATCCGTCAAATAATACTGTGAGTTCGCTGGCTCTGATAATTATAAATTACTGTCTAGATGAGCTGCAAAGTCTATCGTTTTTAACGATATCAAACGTCCCTGTCCCCTCTAAATAGTGCCGGAAAAAATGACTAATGCGCATTTTTTTGAGCAAATAATTCATTGAATGGAGAGAGCTCTGAGGAAATTTAGGCATAGGTTCACAGGTTTGATGGCTCAGAAAAATGTTGATATGACAATTTCCTATGCTAGGATAAATAATCACATCGACCAAGGACGGGCTCTAAGATGTTTAAAGTTATTTCTAGATTTTTCCCTCTTCTTACCGCAATCTGCCTACTTGTCGCCTGTAATAACGACAGTAGCAATAATTCACCTCAACCAAAGAATTCGGATAATACAAGTCAAACTATTCTAGATAATGGTGTTTGGCGGGAAGCTACTCCCCAGTCCGTCAATTTAAAATTGGAACCCCTCAGACAGGCCTTTGACTACGCGCTTCAGGATGGCAGCTATGCACAGGGTGCTGTGCTAATTAAAGATGGCAAGCTTGTCTACGAGAGTTACCGGGGCATCACCTCTAGTGAGACTGCAACAATGTCGCAATTTTTGCCAACAGGTAATCAAATCATTGATAGCTTATATGCCAGTCGAGATAAGCATGATGTGGCAGACTCCTGGTCGGTTGCAAAATCCTTTACAGGTGTTTTGATTGGCATCGCCATTGAGCAGGGCTATATTAAGTCTCTACAAGAACCTGCTTCAAACTATATAACTGAATGGTCCGATGATGATAGAGCAGGTATAACAATTCGTAATTTATTGGATATGCGTTCAGGTTTATCTGATATTGGGAATAGTATTGTCCTAGCTGAAAATCAAATGGAAGCCTGTATCAATCGCGAATTGAACGCTGCGTCATCTGGCGCGACCAAACCCTGGCTCTATTCTAATTGCGATTCGATGGTGTTGGGTGAGATTCTATACCGTGCAACAGGTAAGGATCTTCAAGACTACGCTGAGATTAATCTATTTTCAAAAATTGGTATGAGTGCCCAGTGGTGGCGAGATAATAGTGATGAGCAAGTAGGGGGTAATCGTCTGGCCTATTGCTGTTTAGATGCCACTTCGAGAGATTTTGCCAAGTTTGGACAGTTAATTTTAAATAATGGACTCTGGGATGGTGAGCAAATCATCCCAACGCAATATATGGAGGCAATCAAAGGAATCAATGCTCAGATTGTTAGAGTTAATCCAAAAT
>Ga0213866_10001469_pt1 | contig 17476 bp, 20 predicted proteins | sample PICome_11_FD_160079 | JGI IMG/M metagenome (GOLD analysis project Ga0213866, IMG submission 160079) | Coastal seawater microbial communities near Pivers Island, North Carolina, United States - PICO284 | ecosystem: Environmental > Aquatic > Marine > Coastal | place: USA: North Carolina...
GTGTATAGAATCAAGGGCTAAGGTCCGTTGTCCGTTGTTACATGTTTGCTCCAAACGCGTTACAAGAATTGCTCGTTGCGTAACAAGGGCCGGCCGGCGGGCTTGGGCCGTGGGCCATGGAGCGTGGATCGTTGCCCGTAGAGCCTTGATAGTAGGCGATTAATCGTTGCCCGTTGTCCGTTGCCCGTTGTCCGAGGCCTGTAACGTGTTCTGTTACACGTTTGTTACGGGTTTCGGGCAGGCATGGCAGGTCAAGCATGGCAGGTCGTTGCCCGCTAAAAAACCCCAACCGTTTCCGGCTGGGGTTAGTGCTTAGGCGCTCCAAGATTCTGCGATCTCGTCGTAGGTCTCTTGGCTGACGGCGCTATGTATCGTTGATCCAAAGACACACATGTACAATCCCATCATCACGCCACAGAGGGCAGCTGGTAAGAGCAGTGTAAACGCAACAGCGAACCACCGATGCAAGTGTGTGTCATCAAAGAAGTTCGCAGGGTTGAAGCCGAACGCTAGCATTGAACCGATAATGCCGAACAGAACTCCAGCTATCGTCATGCCGATCAGGCCATACCCACCAACTTCAAACGCTTTGAATGCAAACATGTCATATACTCCTTTATGTTTAATGACATCTCAAATGCAAAACCCCTACCTCGTGAGAGGCAGGGGCTCGTGACCTAGTAACTAATAGGTACTAATCGTATGAGCGTGTCAGCTCCGTAATCTTTCCAGACAGAGTCCTGTCTCTCTTCGATCGGGAACGGTGTAGCTTGAAGCTCGTCCTCGAACTGCTCTTGGCTATCGAAGACGTATGTATCGTCTACGGTAGTACCGTGTGCATCGATAGGATAATTAACGAATCGTACTGTGTAAGTCATGACATTTACTCCTTTTGTTAATGTCACGACCAATGCAAAACCCCCCAGCCGTAGGCTGAGGGGCACACATTACGATGGGATCTGGAAGTACCACTTACCCCATTCGTTCTTGAGGAACTGTACCTGCTTGACGTTCAAGGTTTCAGCTAGCCATTTCTGTGCAAGCTTGCGACGCTTGGGGTCAGACAGAGCAACTCCCCATTTAGGATTGTCAACACGGTACGTGGTAACCAGCGGGTAACCGTACATCGGGTCACCGTTTTGCAGGGCCTTCGGGTCTACCAGAGTGAAATCAGATTTCATTGTCATCTCCTATGTTAGTGACATAGAACATGCAAAACCCCCACCTCGTGAGAGGCAGGGGTAAGCAGTTGCTACTGTTCCTTGGCTTCCTGTCGGCGGACGTGGTCCTGAAACTTCTCGAACTGCACCTTATCACGGGCAGCTTGTTTAGTTTCCATTTCGCGACGCTCTTCGATAGCGGCCATGTCATCTGCAACTTGATCAACGAATCGTTTGCCAACGCCATAAACACCTTTGGTTTGAACGGCGACTGCGGCTACTAGAGATGAAAGTTTCATGTGCGAACTCCTTTGTTAAAGCACAATTAAAAATGCAAAACCCCCACACCGTAGGTGCAGGGGCTATGTTAGTTAGATGTCGTGGCCGTTCTCTCGCAGCCAGAGTTCATCATAGTCTTCACGGCTAGTGTCGTAGCAAGCTCCCGACTCCATGAAGCTCTCGTAGATCTCCTGCTCGAACTCCTGCAATAGGTTTTCCCAGTCCATGTTCTGTACTCCTTTAGTTATAAGAACGTAGCCAATGCAAAACCCCCACACTGTAGGTGCAGGGGCTAGGCTAGTTAGTAGTCGTCAAGGTAAGCAAGCAGGGGGTCACCAACTGGGCACTCCCTCCCATAACGCTGGCCGAGAAGATCTTCGGAGTCGACTCTGCGGTATGGGCCGGAGTCAGGTCTCACTATTCTTCTGCACATACGCCACCACATGTTCTCGTCAGAATACATCAGGGTGACGTGGGCGTCGTATGCCTCAGGGTTATATAAACTCATGTTGTGTACTCCTTTGTTAAACAACACACCAACTGCTACTCCGAGCGACGAAGGAGCGAGGGCCTAAAAACACGACAAGGTTCCAATGGCAAGAATCAGAAACAAGGTTCCAGCTACGAATCGGGGTTAGGGGTGGGGTCTGCAGGACCGGTAAGGTAATTCGAGAGCGAAATATGCGAAAATTTTTCAAATTTTTTTTCTAGTATTTTTTTGCTGTGGATTGCTCTTGCGGAGATTCTTACCGCATGAGTATATGGCGACCATGTCTAAGGCCGCCGACAGACGCCTATGCCGTTTATGCGACGAACCCCTCCCTCACTCTGTGGCGCGGAATGTTAGACGTGATAGACTTTGTTATAAGTGTGAACACCTGCGTAAGGTTGAATACCGCAGCAAAAATCCCAAAGCGTACTTAACCAGGTTGTTCACCGCCTTGAGGAGTTCTCGGACAAAGCAAGGCAAATACCCGTTCGAAGTGACCCGTGAATATGTCCTCAGTCTTTGGGAAACTCAGCAGGGACGTTGTGCCATCACCGGGGTCGAACTTACCTACGACTCCGCAGATAAAGACAAAAAGAACTCAAACATGTCCATAGACCGTATTGACCCCGTGGTGGGATATGTTGAAGGTAATGTTCAGTTGGCAGCATACCGTGTTAACTCTATGAAGAGTGATATGACCGAGGCGCAGTTAGCGAGATGGGTTGAGCTCATCTATCGAAACATTTGTGACGATTGAGGAAAAATATTAGTATGACTAATAAATATGTAACCCTGTATTCGTTAGAAGGTTTAGAAGACGCTGTTGTCGGAACAGCGTGGACCGCCAGTGGCGACGAAGTACTGGCATATGACTACGACAAGAGTTTGGAGATCATGTTTGCTCAGGGATTTGACCATGAACAAATAACGACGTACATCGAATCTATTGCCAACAAACTAGATTCAACTAAACAACCTGTCTTTGTACATCTGGACCCTAGCCTCGGAAAACTAAGTGAGTACCAAGAACACTTCACCCTCCACTGATATATCCCCCCTATCCGGGGATTTTGAACGCGCTGAATTTGAATCCCACATGCCCTATATGGGGGTGGGAATAAAGGAGCTAACTGTCCAGGAGGAGAAGTTCGTCTACTACATGGTTTCGGGGATGAGCATCGCTGCAGCCGGCAGAGCTGTTGGTTATCGAAATGCTCAGACTGCCTACGAGGCGAACAAGCGTCCAAGCATAAAAAAGGCCGTCGCGTACTTTCGTGAGCAGATGCGTGAGAAGGTGGAGTTTACCGTTGCCAACGCACATAAGATGTATCTCGATGCCTACGCTTCGTCGGCCACGGCCACCGAGATGAAGAACACAACCGACAGTCTGGTGAAACTTCACCGGCTTGTTGAGCCCGACAACAGCCCACAGATCACGGTCAATATTGCAAACATCAAACAGCTTGAACGTATGAGTGACGAAGAGTTGCTATCGCTAGTCGGTGAAGATCAGAAGCATCTTGAGCCAACGCGTGGGAGTAGTCAGGATGACTGAGGGTATTTCGAAGACAGAGTGTTCACGCTGTAAGACTTTACAACCCGTCACCCTGTTTTCTGGTACAGACCGCATCTGTGCGTATTGCGTTGCTGATATGCAGGATGCGTTACCCGATCCTAATGAGGTGAAGGTTGAGGAGCCCGTGGAGAAAGACTCCCCTGCCCTCGCCGCCAAGAAAGAACTCGCACGACGGATCTTAGTCCGTAAACGACTGTTACCGTTCATTGAACGTAATAACCCGGACTATCTTGCCGGTTGGGTGCACAAGGACATTTGTCAGCGGTTGGAGAAGTTCAGCCAGGATGTGGCGGATAAGAAGTCACCGCGTCTTATGCTGTTTATGCCACCCCGGCACGGTAAGTCGACCATTGCATCGGTTGAGTTCCCGGCATGGCACCTTGGGGCGCACCCCAGTCACGAGCTCATTTCCTGTTCGTATTCTGGTTCACTGGCCATGACCTTCAGCCGTAAAGTCCGGCAACGGTTACGTGACCCCGCATATAAGTCCGTGTTCAAAGATGCACGGTTAGATCCTGATAGTCAGTCGGCAGAGGCTTGGCTCACCACTAAAGGCGGCGGGTATGTAGCTGCTGGTGTGGGCGGTGGTATCACCGGTAAAGGTGCCCACATTCTTTTGATCGATGACCCGATTAAAAACCGTGAAGATGCTGAGTCGCAGAATAATAGAGAAAGTACCTATGACTGGTACACCTCTACTGCCTACACCCGGCTTGCACCAGGCGGCGGTGTGTTGGTCATTCTTACGCGTTGGCACGATGACGATCTGGCGGGCCGGTTGCTGCGGGCATCGACCGAAGGTGGTGATGAGTGGGAGGTTGTCCGTTATCCGGCGATCGCGGAGGAAGATGAGGAGTTCCGGTCAAAGGGTGAGGCGCTCCACGTGGAACGCTACGACATTAATGCCCTGAACCGTATACAACGAGCCGTCGGCCCTCGGGACTGGTCCGCGCTCTATCAGCAGAACCCCGTGGCCGATGACGGTGACTATTTCACCCGTGACATGATTCAGTACTACGAACCTGACGATATTGATCTCGATCGAATGCGGTTTTATTCGGCGTGGGATTTGGCCATTGGTAAGAAGGACAGGAACGACTATTCCGTAGGTCTGACCGTAGGTGTAGACGAAGACGACAACTTGTTTGTAGTTGATGTAGACCGGGGTCGTTATGACGGGTTTGAGCTGGTCGAACGGATACTTGATCTTTATGAGTTGTGGAAACCTTCAATTATAGGTATTGAAAAAGGACACATTGAAATGGCCCTCGGCCCATTTCTTGAAAAACGTGTTCGTGAGCGGGGTCTTTACGAGGCGTATTTCAAGGATTTAAAGACCGGGCGCCGGGATAAGGAAGCTAGGGCACGTGCTATTCAAGGCCGGATGCAGCAAGGGATGGTGTACCTACCACGTAACGAGGTCTTTACTGGACCCTTGGTTGCAGAATTGTTGCGTTTCCCCAACGGTGTGCACGACGACCAGGTCGACGCACTTGCATGGATTGGACTCATGATGACTGAGTTCGGCACTTTTCAAGAGAAGATCGAGCGTCCGCCCTCTTGGCGCGACAAACTTGAATATTTGGGTCGTGAGTTACGGTCCAAGTCTGCGATGAGTGCATGATATGAAAGAGAATACAAAACGCCGTAACATAAAGCCCGGTGAAGAAGACGTAATCAGCCGCACTCAGTGGGACAGATACACGAGGGCGCGTGACAACGGGCATGTCGAATACGTTGACCTAGCAAAGAAGTGTGATGCGTTCTATCAGGGCGAACAATGGGACGCCGAAGATGTAGCCATGCTCGACGCCGAAGGCCGTCCCGCCCTGACTATTAACACCATCCTGCCTACGATCAACACAATAATGGGTGAACAGTCCGCTAGACGTGCGGATGTTAAGTTTAAGCCCAGACGTGCGGGGTCTCAGGAGGTAGCAGACGTTCTGACCAAGGTTCTGATGCAGATCGCAGACAATAATAAGCTCGACTGGATTGAACAACAGGTCTTCAGCGACGGACTTATTATGGATGGCCGTGGGTATTTTGATGTACGCATGGATTTTACAGACCACCTGGACGGTGAAGTACGCATTAAAGCCGTTGACCCGCTGGACATCCTCATCGATCCAGACGCGAAAGACTACGATCCAAAGACGTGGAACGAATTCTTCTATACACGCTGGATGACGCTCGACGATATCGAGACGATGTATGGGAAAAAGCAAGCGGCCCGTCTCCAGTTCATAGCGGAGAACGGTAACAGTTTCGGTCGTGACTCCGTTGAATATAGTGAGACCCGTTACGGTGACATCGACGATGTTGATGATTATCTCGGCACAACTGTCCCCGGTGAAGATGAGTACCGCACCGTAAAGTCCTTGCGTGTGATCGAGCGGCAACACCGTAAGGTTACCCGTGTTGATTGTTATGTAGATCCTGCAACGGGTGATCAGCGGGATGTCCCATCCAACTGGTCCGATGCCAAAGCTAAAAAGTTCGCCAAAGAATATGGTCTGAGCATCATCACCAAAACCAAACGTAAAGTCCGGTGGACCGTGACATGTGACCGGGTGGTCCTGCATGACGACTGGTCGCCATATGAAGACTTTACGATCGTACCTTTCTTCTCCTACTTCCGTAGGGGCAGACCGTTCGGCGTGGTTCGTAACCTGCTGTCTCCCCAAGAGCAGCTCAACAAGATCGCCTCCCAAGAGCTCCATATTGTTAACACCACCGCCAACTCCGGGTGGATGGTGGAATCTGGTTCACTCACCAATATGCGGGCTGAAGATCTTGAAGAGCACGGTGCCGAGACCGGCCTAGTGCTGGAATACAACCGTGGTTCGCAACCCCCGTCCAAGATCCAACCTAACCAGATCCCGACAGGGTTGGACCGGATCTCGCTTAAGGCTCAGGCCAATATTAAATCGATATCAGGTATCAACGATTCTATGTTGGGTACGGATAGCGCCGAAGTGTCCGGTGTGGCTATTCAGGCTAAGCAGAACCGTGGCGCCATCATGATCCAGGTTCCTTTGGATAACCTGCGTAAGACCCGCCACTACCTAGCAGAGAAAATTCTAAACCTCATCCAAAGGTTCTATACGGAAGAACGGCTCATTCAGATCACTAATGAAGATGATCCGATGAAACCGCGTGAAGAAGTCGTTATTAACGAGATGACCCCAGCCGGCGAGATCATCAATGATCTGACCGTCGGTGAGTACGATGTGATTATTGGTACAGCACCGGCGCGAGACAGCTTCGACGAGATGCAGTTTGCCGAAGCCTTATCTCTGAGGCAGGCCGGTGTAGCAATCCCGGACGACGCCATTATTGAATACAGCCACCTCTCTCGTAACGGTGAGCTCGCTAAACGTATTCGCCAGATGACAGGCGTCGATATGTCTGAGCAGCAGATGCAAGCCGCTCAAATGCAGCAGCAGGCTCAGATGATGCAGCTTGAGTTGACGATCCAGAAAATGCAGGCCGAAGTTCAGAAACTACAGTCTGAGGCTGCAGTGAATATGTCCAAGGCACAGGAAATGACCCAGATTGATCCCCAACTACGTGTAGCAGAATTACAACAGCAGATGGATATCAAGATGCGTGAGCTCGAATTGCGGCGGGAGCTTGCCTCACTCACTAACAATACACGCCAGCAACAATCTCAAACTACAGCAGCTGCAAAATTAGCCACGACGGCGATGAACACCGCAGCTAACAAACCTTAAGGAGTTTATATGTCTGAAACCGCTCTTATGGATGGTATGCCCGGCGCCGATTCAATGGAATCGCCCGAAGGTGTAGATCTAAATTTTGGGTTGGGTGAAGAAGTAGAAGCTGTTACACCTGAAACGGAGTCTGAAACAGAGGTAGAAGTACAATCGGAGGAAGAAGTTGAGGCCGAACCAGCTACTGCGGAAGTTGAAGAAGCAGAATCTGACGAAGAACCCCCAGCGGAGACGGAGTCCGCCCTCGCAGAAGCTCCAGAGGAAGTTGAAGCAGTACAACCAGAGCCCGAAGAAAGACCCAAGCAGCGACGTAAGCAGCCCATGGTCCCCAAATCCCGGCTGGATGAAGTACTAGCTAAGCAAAAAGCCCTCCAAAAGCAGCTCGATGCGTTAAAAGCCAGTCAGCCGGAGGTGGAAACAGCGCCGGAAGAGTACGATTTCGACGCCAAAGAGTTGGAATACCAGCAATTTGTGCTGGATGGTGAGTCTCAGAAGGCCATCGCCCTTCGAAAAGAGATCCGCGCGGCGGAAAAAGCCCAGATCCAGTTCGACATGACGCAGAAAATGGCTGCTACTCACTCAAACAGCCATGTCGCCACCGCTTTGCAGCAGGCTGCAGCCGCAGTTGAGGCCGAATTCCCGGTTTTTGACCGCAGTTCGGAGACTTTTAACGAGGAATATACCAACGAGGTCGTTGAGTTGCGGGATGCGTTCATGACTAAAGGTGACAATGCGGTCGAAGCGCTGTCAAAAGCCGTTCGATTCGTTGTTAAGTCCTATGATTTGGATAGCGCACTGGAAACAGCGCCGAATCCTGACCTGGAAATTAAGAAAAAAGCTGCAATCAGTAAGAAAATACAGGCTGCTAACGCTCAACCGCCCGTGTTAGAGGGTGAAGGCACTCGAACACGCGAAACTGTGCCTATCGACGTCATGCGTATGAGTGAGGATGAGTTTAACGCCCTGCCTGATGCAACATTAAAACGTCTTCGCGGCGATATTGTCTAGAATTTAACGGTAAGAGGCGTGTTATCCACACGCCTCTTGTCAAATATTATTAGCTTGGCTAATATATTAACTTCTCGCTTACCTGTGCGACATCAGGTTGTGGTCGGACACACTAAAATACCGTTGTCGCCTACACAGGCGTTAAATGTGTCGAGGTCATTGCTCGTAAAGCAACTGCAAATACGTCGCCTCACGATACGGGGAACGGATTTGCCGCTCCATTAACGCGGCTGTGAAAACTTAGCCCTAACTAAAGGAGCCTAGCAATGGCACTTACCAATTTTGGTACGCTTTCTGGCGACCAGCTTCAGGCGTGGAGTCGTGACTTTTGGCGCGTCGCACGTAACCAATCTTTCATCAACCAGTTCGCAGGTTCTGGCTCAAACGCTATGGTACAGCGTATCACTGAGCTGACTAAGTCTGCTAAAGGCACAAAAGCAAACATCACGTTGCTTGCTGACATGACTGGTGACGGTATCACTGGTGATAATACTCTGGAAGGCAACGAAGAAGCCCTCCGTGCGTACGACATCACCATCGAGCTTGATCAGCTTCGCTTTGCTAACCGCATCGCAGGCCGGATGGCTGACCAGAAGACCGTCGTAAACTTCCGTGAGCAGTCTCGTGACGCCCTAGCCTACGCTATGGCTGACCGCTGTGACCAGCTGTCGTTCCTGACCCTGTCAGGCGTCGCTTACACGCACAAAAACAACGGTGCACTTCGTGCAACTTCCGGTTCCGCAGGCCACGAGCTTGTAGACCTTGAGTTTGCATCAGACGTATCTGCTCCAACTGCTGATCGTCACCGTCGTTGGGACGCTACAAGCGGACTTGTTGCAGGTGATACCACTGCTGTCACAGCAGCTGACAAAATCAGCTACGCCTGTATCGTTAACTTGAAGGCTTATGCCAAAGATAACTACATCCGTGGTATCCGTGGCGCAGGCAACCAAGAAACCTTCCATCTGTTCGTCACACCACAGCAAATGGCTGATCTGAAGCTCGACTCAGACTTCCTTGCAAACGTCCGTAATGCCGGCGTACGCGGTGAGTCTAACTCGCTCTTCTCAGGTTCCTCTAGCCTGATGGTAGACGGTGTTATGGTCCACGAGTTCCGTCACGTGTTTAACACTTCTGGCGCAACAACTGGTACTTCGGGCAACGCCGGTGCGGCTGGCTACAAATGGGGTGCAGACGCTGACGTTGTCGGTGGACGTGCCCTCTTCTGTGGCGCTCAGGCTCTGGCGATGGCTGACATTGGTCTACCTGAAATTGTCGAAGACACCTTCGACTATGGTAACCAGTCTGGTATCTCGGTAGGCAAAATCTTTGGCCTCCGTAAACCAAAATATAACTCTGACACTTCTGGCAACGTCCAGGACTTCGGCGTTATTGCACTGGACACTGCTCAGTAAGAGTCCTCCCCCCCGGTCCCCCCTTCATGGGGGGGCCACCCCCTTTTGACGGAGTAAATATGAAAGTAATTTGTCCCACCGATATACGAGTTGCGACATTGCATGGAGCTGTGAAGTTATTTCAGGCGAACGTAGAAACCGAAGTCAGCGAAGACATAGGTTACGCGGCACTGCAGATGGGCGCGAAACTTGTAGACGATGCCACCTCGTTGATCGAAGACATCGTAGTGAAAGAAGTCGGTGTCGAAGAAGTTGTTGAGGATAAGTTGGACCAGCTTATTGCCCAAGACAAACATGAGCGTTTAGTTGCAGTCATGAGAGAGATCTATCTAGACGGCAATCCAGGGGATTTCAAACTTTCCGACAACACCCCTAAAGCCGCTGTTATCACCCGTAGGTTCGGGGAGACAGTACCTGTAGACGAACGTGAGAAGGCGTGGGCAGAAGTCACACGTTCCTAAAGGAAACCGGAAATGGCAGTCACCGTAGGAAGTATCATCGATAGGGTCCAAAGCACTATCCAAGATGTAACTGGCATACGTTGGCCGCAGGCCGAGTTAGTCTATTGGGTGAATGACGCGCAACGAGAGATCACCTTATTCAAACCAGATGCGAATGCTGTTAACGCGACCATTACATTAGTAGATGGTACGAAGCAGGATATTCCTGGTGCCGGCAACCGCTTACTGAAGGTTGTTCGTAATATGTCTGCAGCAAGTGGTGGGACCGGTAAGCGGTCGATACGGCTAGTCCAGCCTGACATCCTAAACGCACAGACACCGGACTGGCATGATCCAAGCGTTACCGGACAAGCCGCTCATACAAATATCGTAAAGCATTACATTTACGATGAGCAGAACCCGCGCAACTTTTACGTTTACCCCGGCGTGAGCGGTAATGCCTATATCGAAATTGTGTATTCGAAGAACCCGGATTCGGTTACAGCATCTGACAACATCGGCATTGCTGATATATACGCAAACGCGATTATGGATTATGTCCTTTATCGGGCCTATTCCAAAGACGCTGAATATGCAGCGAACAACCAACGCGCCGCCCAACACTACCAATTGTTCCTACAGTCGGTTACGGGTAAGGGCCAGGTTGATCAGGTAACAACCCCGAACTTTGAGCGGGATACAGGCAGGATATAGCTAGATGGCAGTAACATATGAGAGCCTTCTCCCCGAGATTATTGCATCAGCACCAGGTTGTCCCGACACGTTGATCGAACGGCATGTTCGCGCAGCGGTTATTGATATGTGCGAGCGGACAGGTATCTACCAAGCTGAGCTGGACCCGGTTACAGCGATCGCCAATGTGCATGAGTACGACTTAGAGCCTCCAAACGGAACCGTAGTGCATCGCATACGTCACGTGCTATTTGACGGCAACCCGCTGGAGCCGACTACGAGTACTCTACTTGAACAGCGTAACCCGAAGTGGCGAACAGATAGCGGCACTCCTGAGTACTTTATTAAAGAGGGCCAGGATCTGTTCTGGTTGGTCCCAACACCTTCTGCGACTCAGGCAAATGCAATCATTCTCCGCGTTGTGTTGAAGCCTACACGTACTTCCACAGCGTGTGACGATTACATCATGAATGATTTCCACGACGTGATTGTTAACGGCACGTTAACCCGGCTCTTACGTATGCCGGGTCAGGAATGGACTGACTACAACGGCGCCGGTGTATACAACTCTCTCTACACACAAGGTTTGGAAAGCGCAGAGCGGATCGCTAGAAGCGGCGATATGCCTGTAGCAGCTAAGACTAATTACGGCGGCATCCACAAAGGTAGGAGTAAACGCAAGTATGCAGGTCGGAGAACCTTCTTCTAACCCCCAAGTAGCGAACATCCGTGAAGTTTGGGATTGGGTAAAGCTCGGTCTTCAGGAAATACTGGACGAAAATCGCCACCTGACGTGGCGACCCGAGGATATATACGCTGCCTGCCTGTCTGGCGAAGCGCTATTGTTTACAGCGCCTGAAGGCTTCGTCGTTACCACCGTTAAGATCGATGAGTTCAACAACAAGAAAACATTATTTCTTTGGACTGCGTGGGCAGAAGAGCGCGGCACTCACAATATTCTTAGGTATTCCCCATTCTTTGAAAATGTGGCAAGAGAATTAGAGTGCACTTCTTTGGAGACGTGGACTCAAGTAGATGAAATCGAACCATACCTACGTAGTGAGGGATGGAGGTTAGATACTAGAATATACACGAGGCCAGTTCATGGGCAGTAAACCAAAGAAAAAGGACTACCAACCAACCGCAGCAGATCGTGCAAGTGCCTCTGTTGCGATGGCGCAGTACCGCTACTTCAAAGAGAAGTATGACCCCCTCCTTCAGCAGATGCGCGACAAAGCCGCGACAGGCGACGGAGCTAAGAAAACACTGCGCGGACGGGGTAATGCAGACACGATGCAGGCGCTTACCGCTCCGAGCTATCAGCGGGCTCAAAACATAAGCACCGCCGGAGACATGGCTCAGGCTTACCAAGGCCAACTTGGGGTCGCTAACAGGTCCGCCAAAGACATCGAGAACATGATGAAGACTAACGTGCTGAAATCAGCCCGTAAGCAGGCGGCAACAGCACAGACTGGTATGGCACAGGCAGCACGTCTTTCGACGTCTGACGCCCTTGCAAGAGCCAAGAATAACCAAGATGTGGCACAGGCCAAGCTAAATGCAGCCGCGCAAATCGGCACGGCAGGTCTCGCCAAAGGTTACGACAATTACCAGAGCACAGGCAGCGTGTTTTCTTCTGAAGCGATCGCCCGTGATGCAAATGGAAATCCTATCAAACTGAAGGACGGTACCTTCAAAACAGAAAATAAGACTCTTGGTAGTCTGTTTGGGAGAGGCTGATGGTTTATGCAAGAGGTATGGGCCAGCTTGAGCCTTTTATCGGGAATATGACGGGGCGCGGGTTTAACAGTACTGGTAGCTTGGGCTACTTACCCAGCGTCAGTAACCCAGATCAGGCTTTCGCTGATATTACCCGTAACGAATATTTAGACTTTATTAACAACTATGGCGACTTTGAAAACGACCTGATCGCACAGTCTCAGAATGATACTAGTCTCATTGATCAGGCACGTGAAGATGTGGCGTCTGCCTCTGCACTCACGCGTGGTGTCGCGCAACGTAACGCATCCCGTTACGGCGGACAGCTTACCCCGGCACAGAGGCAGCAGATGGATCGTAGGCTAGAGTTGTCGAACACGTTGGGCGGCGCCCAATCAGTCAACGATGCCCGGTTAGCGCAGCGTGAAATGAACACCGGGCTACTGAACGAACTGATCAATGTTGGGCAAGGCGTGAACGAAACATCTCAGAATCAACTTGGTCAGTCGGCGGCAAATGCGTCAGCCCGTAACCAAGCCTATCAAAATGCGAGAGCCCAATCTCGGGCGCAAACTTATTCCACACTTGGGTCATTAGGCGCAGCCGCCCTATTTATGATCCCCGGTATTTAGGAGACAGAGATGGTTCGATCAACAGTAGGCCAGTCAATACTGGGGGCTCTTGACTACGCGATGGGTGGCGATGCTCGACGCCTTGCTCGTGACGATCAGCTACAGATTACCGAGTCACGTCGTTTAGCAAATCAGGCCGCGACTCGTGAACTAAGAAACATGGAAGATTCTGAGACATTCAACGATCTACTGTCGCGGGGCCTAATCAAGCCGGTAGAGGGCGGGGGTTATCGGGTTTCTAATGTAACCAGCTGGCGACCAGATCAACAACAAGCGTTTTTTGGGGCGGATAGCAGTTATTTTAGAAACCCCAACAACCCTGATTTTGAATTTACAGGTATTGGTGCCAGCCCTAACAAAGGGCAATACGTACTTCTAGGAACGGGTGGCAGGCCAATTACTGAGAATGCAACGTCTGATCCTAATGATCTGGTAAGACAATTCTCATCAGATGAGATAAACGACGTGGCTCAGTCACGTTTGAACTCTATGTTGGCCAACGCCGTTCAGGTCAATCCTGGCTCTCAGCAGGTGCTTACGCAGAGAGCCGTAAACGCACAGGTCAAATTGGGCAGCCTTCGTCAAGATCTGCTGGATAGCCTCGATGGTATAACCGATGCAGATCCTACTGCAGGGCGCACCGTGTACGAAGCATTCTCTAACATGACCTATCCAGAGTTGCTTGAAGTGGCTGAAGAGGAGGGACTCGATCTCACTGCTCACTTTCAAACATTTGGTCAACCAGAAGAGCCCGATACCGAAGAGAGCCCGGCCCAAGAAAGGTTAGAAGATTCACCCCTGTCTCGTGAGCGGGAGGGGGAACCTGATTCTGAGTCAACGGCAATGGAGCGTTTTGAAAACAACGTAAATAGAGCGCGTCAACTTGGATCTGTTTCAGGTGCACTCGGCAGAACTGGGGGCTCGGATTCCGACGTTATGCTCCGACCACCGCAACGCTTTGTAGAGGAGCGCAACTCAGCAAGCAGCGCTGTTCGTAGTGCAGAAGCTGAAATAACCCGGTTGGAAAACGAAGGTGTTGGACCCGCCACGAAGTTAATGAATCGTTGGACCGGGGATAGGCGGATGGTAAGAGCACAGAATCAGCTCGATAACGCCCGGCGGCGGCTTGAGACTGCTCAAGCGAATTATGATGAGAATCTCCCCACGGCTCGTGAGGCAACAACAGACCCCGACTCCGGCGTTTCACCTCTAACCCAACAAGGTATAAACAGAAGAGAAGCCAGTAGAGCAGCCAATAATCAGGCACCAGAATCAACATCGACAGCCTCCCCCGATACTAATATGGACCCTGCGATCGCGGACGTGATCCGCATGTTGGAAGAAAATCCACAACCAACACAAGCGGACATCAGTTACGGCGCACGTCGGGCACAAGAGCTAGGTGTTCGAACACCTGAAGACGTTGCCCGTCTAGTGGATGACGCCGACAGACGTGCGATTATGTACGCGACAGCCGCCATCTATGCAGGTGATCCAGCGGTCCAATCAACCATCCTCGACCGTTTCGGTAACTATATGCGAACCGGGTCGTTCTCGACCTCACCGACTGATGTCGCACGGGTTGATGCTGCAAGGGTCGCAAATGCAATTAGGGCACAGGCCAATCAGATTGATGTTTCGAAACTTAATTACAACCTAGCAAAAGACTTAAGAGCGTTCAAAAGCGCGGTAAATGCGGATGGCATAGAAATCGAAACTCTCCTAGTTAATAACAACGTGGGTAGCGAAGAGCATAATGAAGGCATGATCAGGCTCGGTGCCCGGATAGCTTCACTCCGAGGTGAAGCGGACGGTGCAAGAAGGCTAGCCCTATTCAAGTCTACTATGGGTACGCTTAAGACATACGTAATTGACTTAGCATCAAAAGAGAGTGATGGCATTTTGGGGTATTTCGCTGATTTCTGGAAAGGTCGGGGGGCCAGAATAGGCGTCGATTTCGGGCCAGAGCGTTTTAAAGTAGTACGCTCTAGAACAGGAGCACTCCAAAGAATTGAGATCTTGGGGTCTAATCTCCAGGAAACCAAGAGCGAAATCTCTACAGAACAACTGACCAGTGAACTAGGCACTCAGATGCTCGAATATTTCGCGCAGACGATTGAGGCCGGCCAAGTAGCATCGCAAGAATAGAGGTTCAAAATGGCTGTTGCCGATAGGACTAATAACCCTCTCAATGTTAGGTACAACGAATCTAACGATTGGTTAGGGCAGACAGGCCAAGACAGTGGGTTCTCCAGCTTTAGTGATGAGGACTATGGGTATAGAGCAGCAGACCGTGTTCTGAATTCATATGGTGAGCGCGGTACAAACACACTACGTGACACCATTTCCACATTTGCCCCACCAAGCGAGAACGACACAGAAGGTTATATAAACTATGTCGCCCGCCAGACTGGCATTGGCGCAGATGACCAGATCAATTTGACTGACCCAGGCACACGGGCGACTGTTCTAGCCGCGATGGCAAAGATGGAGTCGGGCCGCAACATCACGGCTGGCGAGCTTCGCCAGCGCGTCAACACAGCTAACTCGGGCGGTCAACCGGCTCGCCAGACACCGCCCCCACAAGAGCTGAGTTTCGAGAACATGTCTCGGATAACAGCTGCACAAAGGCAGTTTGATGACGAGTTGCTGGCTGGCCTAGTGCCACAGGCAGCAGACCCGAGAGAGTTTACGCCCACAGCACCGGACGGTTTTTTCGAAACTTTTCAACGGGGCGTCGAAATTGGCGACACTCAGTTACGCCAGGATATGGCGCTATTTGAGTCTCTTGGGAGAAACCTGTTAGGTGATACCGAGGGCGCTAACTACGCGCTGGAGAAGGCGCGGGTTGAGCAAGCCACCTCTGCAGCACTTTCGGCTGGTATCCAACAGTTCGACGAGTTTCTAGCTGAACCCACCTTCGGCGGTTTTCTTGATCAGGTAATTCTTAGTGTTGGGCAGATAACGCCGGCAGCTGCACAGACTATTGCCGCTGCAGTGGCTACAGGCGGTACAGCAGCAGTAGCAAAGGCAGGTTTGACCGTTGCAGGTAAGGCAGCTGTAACTCGACTTGGTAAAGACCTAGCAGCAAAAAAGCTGCGCGGCGAAGTTTTGGATGACGTTGAAGAAGAAGCTTTGTCTGGAATGTATCGCCTCGTCAGAGACAATTTGTCTTTTCAACGCGGCGCAATAGCAGGTGCTTTCGGGTCTGAGTATCCCATGATGAGTGCAGCTGTTTACAACGAGTTTGATCAGGCGGGTGAAGAGCTTACACCTGCAAGGTCTCTGCAGGCCTTGTTAGGCGGCGCCCCACTAGCAGCCGTAGGCGTCGGGGGCGAGGCCTTAATTGCGAAAAATATATTAAAGCTGGCGAAACAGAAAGCAGTCCGGGAGCCGGGTGAAGGCGTTTTCTCCCGCCTTGTAAAAGACCTGTCTAAGGCTACCGGCGCGAGTGCAGTAACCGAAGCCACTACAGAAGTTATCCAAGAAGGCGCTCTCACTGGGCTGCGTTTTGGAATTGATGATCAATACACTGCCGCCGAAGCTCAGCTACGTTTAGGTCAGGCAGCTTTTGCAGGTTTCTTTGCCGGTGGTGCATTTGGTGGCGTAGCGTCTACACCGGCAGCAGCACTTTCAGCTATTAACTCGCAGGCATCACAGATGCTTCAGAGAAGAGTTGATGCGGACGTTAACGCTGCAGCGGATGCTCTCGACAAAGGGATCACGGACGGTGCGTTCGATGGGCCAACACAAGAGGCCGTTGCTGATCTTGAAGCACAAATGGCCAACATGCTTGACCCACGTAGTTCAAAAGCAGGTGTATGGGTTCCAGCTACTAGTAATGTTAGTCCGCCCAGCTTAGAGGGCGCGGCACCTAACATTATTGTCGAACTGGGCGATGGTTTGTTTGGGGCCAAGATACCCGGCCAGGGGACCATCATCTCTAAAGACGTTACTATTGTCGAAGAGATCATCGCGTCACAAGCCAGCGAAGAGTCACTCGCTACCGTCCTCGGGTACAGCGAAACAAAGCCTGCAGATACTGATCGTGTTGTACGCGTAACCAACCCAGATGGGACCGTAGTAAGTGAGCAGGCCACCAACCAAGAAGGCTTGGGTGCCGCTGTGCAGGCTGCAGAGGATATAGCCTTACCCGCGCAGGAAGTGGACGTAGTCGCTGTTGATACTGCCTTAGAGGATCGCAAGCAGCGGCTTGATAGAGAACAAGTCCCACCACCTGTCTCCGATGCGCCGCCTCCAACTGTACAAGCCCCTGCCCCCGCTGCTACACCAGCTCCTGCTCCTGCTCCTGCTCCTGCGGCTTCAC
>Ga0213866_10001470_pt1 | contig 17466 bp, 13 predicted proteins | sample PICome_11_FD_160079 | JGI IMG/M metagenome (GOLD analysis project Ga0213866, IMG submission 160079) | Coastal seawater microbial communities near Pivers Island, North Carolina, United States - PICO284 | ecosystem: Environmental > Aquatic > Marine > Coastal | place: USA: North Carolina...
AGATGGTTGCGGAAATCAAGGACCTGCAGAAGCGCAGAAACCAGCTAATCGAGCGTATGCGTGTTATCCAGGAACTGCAGGGCAACAGGCCGATAATAGTCCGGGTGCTTGATCAGCTGGTACGAACGGTTCCAGATGGAGTTTTTTATACGAGCATCACGAGCAACGAAAAAGTGATTTCTATGCAAGGTGTGGCAGAGTCGAATAATCGTGTGTCAAGTCTTATGAGGCGGTTGGATGCTTCGGACTGGCTTGCCAACCCGAACCTGGACCGCGTAACCGCTGCGCCGAACTACGGCGATCAGGCTAATACCTTCAACCTTTCAGTTCAGGTGCAGTTACCGAAGACTGAAGAAGGAGCGGGGGGTTAGATATGGCTTTGCAGGACTCTTTGCGTTCCCTTAATGAGTTGGATATCAGCGACCTGAACCTGGAAAACATAGGTGTATGGCCGGGTCCGATTAAATTTTTGCTGTGCCTTATCATTCTGGTTGCGGTAGTTGTAGCCGGTTACTACTACCACATTGAGGCCTTGCAACTGCAGTTAGCACGGGTCGAGTCTGAGGAAGTAAAACTCAAAGAGGAATTTGAGAAGAAAGCCTTTCAAGCGGCTAATTTAGACGCTTATCGCCGCCAGATGGTTGAGATGGAAGAATCATTTGGGGCTCTTGTAAGTCAGCTCCCCAGCGATACTGAAGTTCCAGGATTGCTGGAAGACATAACCAATAAAGGGCTACTGAATGGTCTGGAGATTGGAAGCATCGATCTGCAACCGGAACAAAGCAGGGAGTTCTATGTAGAGCTTCCAATTGCAATCAGGGCCGTGGGCTCCTATCACGATCTCGGCGCCTTTATCAGTGGCATGGCAGGTTTGCCGAGAATCGTTACGCTGCACAATTTTAATGTTGCTATCACTGGTGAAAATACGAATCAGTTGAACATGAGCATTACCGCCAAAACCTACCGATACAAAGATCAGGAGCGGTAGTGATGATTCGTCGCGTTGCAATAGCCCTCCTTAGCTTGTGTACGGTGTTCCTGACAGGCTGTGTTAATCGGGATTTTTCTGACCTCGATGCCTTCATGGCGGAAAAGCGGGCTCGTCCCGGTGGAATCATAGCGCCGATTCCCACGTTCAAGGCCTACGAGGCATTTGCCTACAGCGCAACACAGTTACGTAGCCCGTTCGACAGACCGATCGAGGTGAGAGAAATCACGCAACTCCAGGCGATCAGTTCCATCAAGCCGGACGATGATCGACCGAAGGAGTTTTTGGAGCAATTTACCTTTGATTCTCTGGCAATGGTGGGGACGCTGGAGCGAGGAGACCAAGAGTGGACCCTGGTTCGCGACCCGGAGGGGGGTATTCATCGGGTGGCGGTAGGGAATTATCTGGGTCGCAATCACGGGAAAATTGTAGAGATGACCGATAGCTATGTTGCGGTTGTCGAGATTGTGAGCGACGGAACCGAGGGCGGCTGGGTCGAGCGACCGCGTACCATTGAGTTAAGCGGCATCTAGAGCCGAGTTGGTGATAGCCATGGATAGAAAAACAAAACATTTGGGGGCAAGTGGCGTGAAAAGGCCTGATAACACAATTTTTCCTGGGCTGGGTTCTTTTCTGGTCGCAGTGTTCCTGACACTGAGCACCGTGACAGCCAGCGCAGCGACGTCAGTTACCGACATTGAGTTCAGCTCCCGACCAGGCAGCAAGTTCGAAGTCCGGCTGGATTTCAGTGAACCTCCCTCAAGCGACATTCGAGCCTATACCATTGAAAAGCCGGCCCGTATTGCTATCGATTTTCCAAATACGACCAGTAGCCTGGATCAAAAGCGGTACTCGCTCCCCTACGGGAACGCGACCGGCGTACTGGTGTTGGAATCCGGCGATCGTACGCGCCTGGTAATGAACCTGGTAAAACTGGTGCCTTACGAAACCCGCGTTAATGGCAACAGCCTGTATCTCACCGTGGGGGAGGATTCGAGTGCCGAGTACGTCAAGGCCTCCGCTGATCCGACCCGTGTCGCCACTGAAGTAGAAGAGGTGCTCCTCGTCGAGTCCGAGATTACCGACTTGCAGTTCCAGCGAACTGGCGATGGTGAAGGGCGCCTCACTCTGCAGCTCACTGATCCATCCGTCGATGTCAATGTGTTCAGCGAGCGGGGCAACGTGACAGTCCAGTTCCTGGACACCACGGTGCCCGAGCGGCTTCTAAGGCGCTACGACGTAACGGATTTTGCGACTCCGGTGGAATCTGTCGAGGTAAATACCACCGAGCGTGGTTCAACGCTAGTTCTCAAAGCATCCGGTGATTTCGATTACCTTGCTTATCAAACTGATAACGAATACGTAATTAGTGTCAAGCCGCTGTCCGCCAGAGAAGTTGAAGAGCGGCGCAATGAGTTCTCTTATGTCGGTGAGCGCATTTCTTTGAATTTTCAGGACATTGAAGTTCGCGCGGTGCTGCAGCTGATCGCCGATTTCACCGAGCTAAACCTCGTGGCGTCGGATACGGTTTCCGGCCGCATCACACTGCGCCTTCAAAACGTACCTTGGGATCAGGCACTCGATCTAGTTTTGAAGACCAAAGGCTTGGACAAACGGCAGGTCGGTAACGTACTGATGGTGGCTCCGGCTGCGGAGATTGCCGAGAGAGAGCGCCAGGAGATTGAGGCTAACCGGCAGATTGCAGAGTTGGCGCCCCTCAAATCTGAGTTCATTCGAATTCGCTACGCAAATGCTTCCGATGTGGTTGGCCTGTTCTCAGCGGGATCGGAGGATGGTGGATCGCTAGTCTCTGATAGAGGATCAGTGATCGTTGATGCCCGAACCAATTCCATCATCATCACAGAAACGAATGAAAAGTTGGCAGAGATTCGCGACCTCATTGAACTTGTGGATATTCCAATCCGTCAAGTGATGATAGAAGCGCGGATTGTAATTGCACAATCCGACTTTGAGCGAGAGCTTGGTATTGAATGGGGTGGTGGTTATATCGATGATGATCTGAACAGCAATGTGCTGTCAGTATCTGGGGATACCGGAAACGTTGTTGGCCTTAATGAGTCAGTCATTGCGGGCGCAACACCTAGTTTGTCGTATCCCGGCGCCTTGTTAGTCGACCTCGGTGTCAGTTCGCGAACTAGTGGATTCGCGGTCGGTTTTACCTCTGAGGACCTGTTCCTGACCGCAGAGCTGTCTGCGCTGGAAGCGGATGGTTCAGGTGAGGTTGTATCCCAACCCAAAGTGATAACTGGGGATAAGCAGCAGGCTACCATCAAGTCAGGAACCGAAGTGCCTTATCAGGAGGGGTCGCTCAGCGGTCAGAATACGACCTCATTCAAAGAGGCCGTTCTGCAGCTCGATGTAACGCCTAACATAACACCTGACGATCGAATCCTGCTCGACCTTATAGTCACCCAGGACTCCGTCGGTGACTTGGTTCCCAGTGGCCAGGGCGGTTTTATTCCCTCTATCGATACTACGGAGTTGACGACGCAGGTGCTGGTAGGTAACGGTGAAACGGTCGTCCTTGGCGGTGTTTTCCGAACCGAAGATATTGAAAAAATCACCAAGGTGCCGTTCTTCGGTGACCTGCCTTACATTGGCGCGTTCTTCCGGAAAGAAGCCAACAACACTACCAAGACAGAAACTCTGATCTTCATAACGCCGCGCATTCTGGCGGATACGCTGCTCGACTAGGGCATCGCCTATCCCCGATGCCCCGATTACATAGAGTATTCCTTGTCGGCCCCATGGGGGCCGGCAAGACAACTATTGGCAAGTATCTTGCGCAGCAGCTGAACCTGTCCTTTTCTGATACCGATACTGAAATCGAACACCGCACCGGCGCGGATATCCCCTGGATCTTCGACGTAGAGGGGGAAGAGGGCTTTCGTGATCGTGAGCAGCAGGTGGTTGAAGAGATGACGTTGTGGGACGACGTAGTACTGGCGACCGGTGGCGGCGTGGTCCTGCGGGAGGCCAACCGCAGTGCATTGTCATCCCGTGGTTTCGTTATCTACCTGCATGCCACGGTCGAAGAACAGACGCGACGCACTCGTCACGACAAACGCCGCCCGCTGCTGCAGACGGGTAATCCCGAATCCGTACTGGCGGGGTTGATGACGGTGCGTGACCCCCTCTATAGGGAGATCGCCGATCATGTCATCGACACGGATGGCAGTAGTCCCAAGAGCGTCGCCAAGCGCCTGGTCAAAGAGCTGCTCTGAGCGCTGCGCGACACTTGCCCGCTTGGGCGCTAACATAGCCAAAACCAACGATTCCGGTCCCACCATGTCCTTGATCATGCACACCCTGCACGTCGAACTCGACGAACGCAGTTATCCGATCTACATCGGGCGAGACTTGCTATCAGCGCCCGACCTTTTGCAACGACACCTGTCCGGGCGACAGGTGGTGCTCGTGAGTAACGATACGGTTGCGCCCCTGTTCATGGCTCGCTTGCGGGAATCCCTGGGAGAGCAGCTGCTGTTTTCTGAGATTATTCTGCCCGATGGCGAGCAGCATAAAACCATGGCATCACTGAACCGTATTCTCGACCAGGTTCTGGAAGCTGGCCACAACCGCTCAACGACCCTGGTCGCACTGGGCGGTGGCGTCGTGGGTGACATCACTGGCTTCGCTGCCGCCTGTTACCAGCGCGGGGTGGGATTTCTCCAGGTGCCCACCACGCTACTGGCCCAGGTGGATTCTTCAGTAGGCGGCAAAACAGCGGTTAACCATCCGCTGGGCAAAAACATGATTGGCGCCTTCTACCAGCCCCAGGCCGTCTTTATTGATCTGCAGACCTTACAAACCCTGCCGGAGCGAGAATTTGCAGCTGGCCTGGCTGAAGTTATCAAATACGGTCTAATCGCCGATGAACCTTTCTATCGATGGCTGCAGTCTGACCTTGCCAAGCTGATTGCGCGTGAGGAATCGGCCCTGGCTGAGGCCGTTGAACGCAGCTGTGCGCTGAAAGCGGAGGTGGTGGCCCGCGATGAGCGGGAAGGGGGAGTGAGAGCGATTCTGAATCTCGGCCATACCTTTGGCCACGCTATCGAGGCTTCTCAAGGGTATGGTGAGTGGCTGCACGGCGAAGCTGTTGCTGCCGGCATGGTGCTGGCACTGCGGCTATCGGCAACCCGTGGCATGATCGAGCATGACGAGGTTGATGCCCTGGTGTCGCTGCTGCAGCGGGCTTCGTTGCCGGTGAATGCACCCGACACCATGTCCGGTGAGGAATTTATGCGGCACATGCGGCGGGACAAGAAGGTTGTGGATGGCCGTTTGCGCCTCATCCTGCTGCGTGAAATGGGTGTCGCCGAGGTGGTGGATGACGTCACAGAGCCCGAACTGATGGATCTTTTTAACGCCAAAAACTGATCGAAAAGTAACCAGTCAGTGCATGTCCTGATGGTTTGTCGGTCCCCAGCCATCTGTGTAGAATAGCTCTCCCTTTCTGCCCGAGCTTTGCTGTGGCGCAAGGTTCGTCGCTGTAACCAGTTGTTTTTAATTGCCTTTCTGGAACTGTTATGAGTGCAGGCCTTTATCGACCTGAAGATGTCCGTGACAATTGCGGTTTCGGCCTGATCGCGCACACCTCCGGCGATGCCAGCCATCGTCTGCTCCAGACAGCTATCGAATCTCTCACCTGTATGACGCACCGCGGCGGCATCGCTGCTGACGGGCGCACAGGGGACGGCTGCGGATTGTTAATGCAGATGCCGCGTCCGTTTATGCGCACGCTGGCGCAAGAGTGTTTCCAGCAAGAACTTGGCGACAACTTCGCCATCGGCCAGATATTCCTCAGCACGGAACCGGCGCGAGCTGAAGCCGCCCGAGCCGCCACGGAAGCGGCCCTGTCCGAGCAAAATCTCGCGGTCGTCGGCTGGCGCACGGTTCCCACCGACAGCAGTGTCTGCGGCGAAATTGCCCTGGATACCTTGCCACGTATCGAGCAGGTATTTATTGATGCCGGCGGTGTCAGCGACGTGGAGCTGTCTACGCGCCTGTTTGTCGCGCGCAGGAAAGCAGAAATGGCCAACGAGGGCGATGCTGATTTTTACATCTGCAGCCTGTCCGGACGCGTTATTTCCTATAAGGGGCTGGTGATGCCAGTGGACCTTCCCCGCTTCTATCACGACCTTGGTGATGAACGGCTTACCACCGCGATCTGTGTTTTCCACCAGCGCTTCTCTACCAATACCATGCCGCGCTGGCCGCTGGCCCAGCCGTTCCGGCTGCTTGCTCACAATGGTGAGATCAATACCATCGAAGGCAATCGCAACTGGGCTGAGGCACGCACGGCCTGTTTCGAGACTGATCGCCTGCCGGGTATTAAGGAAATTGCGCCGTTGGTGAACCGCACCGGATCAGACTCCTCCAGCCTGGATAACATGCTTGACGTGTTGCTCACCGGGGGCGTCGATATGGCCCGCGCGCTCCGGATGCTGGTGCCGCCCGCCTGGCAAAACCTGGAATCCATGGATCCGGACCTCAAGGCCTTTTACGAATATCATTCCATGCACATGGAGCCCTGGGATGGCCCCGCCGGCATTGTGCTCACTGACGGACGCTATGCAGTCTGCCTGCTTGACCGAAACGGCCTGCGCCCCGCCCGCTGGGTGAAAACCAAAGATGGTTTCATCACGCTTGCCTCTGAAATTGGCACCTATGGCTACAAGAACGCTGATGTCGTCGCCAAGGGGCGGGTTGGACCCGGCCAGATCCTGATGGTGGACACCCACACCGGTGAGGTGCTGCAAACTGAAGATATCGACGAAAGACTGAAGTCCCGGCATCCCTACAAACGCTGGCTCAAAGAGCATGCCCAGCGCATCGAGGGGACTTTTGGCGGCGAGGTGGCGCCAGGACTGGACGCTGCGGATCTCGACCCCTACCAGAAGATGTTCCAGGTGACCTTCGAGGAGCGCGATCAGGTGTTGCGTCCCCTGGCGGAGTCCGGGAACGAAGCCGTGGGGTCCATGGGTGATGACACGCCTATGGCGGTACTCTCGCAGCAGCAGCGATCGCTCTATGACTTTTTCAGGCAGAAGTTCGCACAGGTGACCAACCCACCTATCGATCCGCTGCGTGAAACGATCGTCATGTCGCTGGAAACAGACTTAGGCGGCGAGAAGAACCTTTTCAACGAAGGCCCCGAACACGCCGATCGCGTGATTCTGACCTCACCTGTTTTGTCGCAGGGCAAATTCAACACCCTGCTGCAGTTGGATCGCCCGGGCTTCAAGGTGCGGGACCTCGACGCCAGCTATAAGCCCGACGAGACTGACCTAAAGTCCGCCATCGAGGCGTTGGCGGAGCGCGCTGAACAGGCGGTCCGCGAGGGCGCCACCATTCTGGTGCTGTCCGATCGCGCGATTGCCAGGGATCGCCTGCCCATCCATTCACTGTTAGCGACCGGTGCGATCCATCACCACCTGATTCGTGTCGGGCTTCGCTGTGACTGCAACCTGGTGATCGAAACCGCCAGCGCACGGGATTCTCACCAGTTCGCGTGTCTGTTGGGTTTTGGTGCCACAGCTATCTACCCCTACCTCGCTTATAGCGTATTGGAAAACCTCATTCAAAGCGCTGAGTTACTGGGTGAGCCCAGTGCCTGCTACAAGAACTACCGCAAGGGCATCAACAAGGGCCTGCTGAAAATCATGTCCAAGATGGGCATTTCCGCGGTCAGCTCCTACCGAGGGGCACAACTGTTCGAGGCGGTTGGGCTTGCACGCGAAGTGGTTGACCTCGCGTTCCCCGGCGTTGCCTCCAGAATTGAAGGTGCCGGTTTTGCAGAGCTGGAAAAAGACCAGCAGCGACTTGCTCGCGACGCCTGGTCACTGCGCAAACCCCTGCAACAGGGCGGGCTACTCAAATACGTGCATGGCCAGGAGTATCACGCGTTCAATCCCGACGTGGTGATGACATTGCAACAGGCGGTTGCCAGCGGTGAGTACGCCACCTACCAGCGCTACGCGGCGCTGTGTAACGAACGTCCTGCTGCAGCGCTGCGCGATTTACTGCAGCCTGTACCTGTGGCTGCACCTGTGCCCCTGGAAGAGGTGGAACCGGTAGAGGCGATCATGCGGCGCTTCGATTCGGCGGGCATGTCACTTGGTGCGCTGAGTCCTGAGGCGCATGAAGCGCTAGCGGCCGCAATGAACCGGGTTGGTGCACGCTCTAACTCCGGGGAGGGTGGTGAGGACCCGGTTCGTTTCGGAACCGAACGCGTATCCAAGATCAAACAAATTGCCTCTGGCCGCTTCGGCGTAACGCCTCATTACCTGGTGAACGCCGAGGTTCTGCAGATCAAGATTGCTCAGGGTGCGAAACCCGGGGAGGGTGGACAGCTTCCCGGGGGCAAGGTCAATGACCTTATCGCTCGCCTGCGTTACTCCGTGCCGGGTGTGACGCTGATTTCGCCGCCGCCGCATCACGACATTTATTCTATCGAAGACCTGGCGCAGCTGATTTTCGATTTGAAGCAGGTGAACCCCAAGGCACTGGTGTCTGTAAAGCTGGTGTCTGAACCCGGCGTGGGTACCATTGCCGCCGGCGTTGCCAAAGCCTACGCCGACCTCATCACTATTTCCGGTTACGACGGCGGCACCGCCGCTAGCCCCCTCACCTCGATTCGCTATGCCGGTTCACCCTGGGAGTTGGGTCTTGCGGAGGTGCAGCAGACGCTCCGGGGCAACAATCTTCGAGGCGCTATTCGCCTTCAGGCCGACGGTGGCCTTAAAACCGGCCTCGATGTGATCAAGGCCGCCATCCTTGGCGCCGAAAGCTTTGGGTTTGGCACTGCACCCATGGTAGCTCTGGGCTGCAAATACCTGCGTATCTGTCACCTCAATAACTGCGCAACCGGCGTCGCCACGCAGAACCAGCGTTTGCGCGATGACCACTTCAACGGCACCGTTGATATGGTGGTGAACTTTTTCACTTTTGTTGCCACCGAAACACGGGAATGGCTGGCGCGGCTGGGCGTGCGTTCGCTGGAGGAACTGATCGGTCGCACGGAGTTGCTCGAGCGACTACCCGGCAAAACCGAGAAACAGAAGCGTCTGGATCTCTCTCCAATCCTTTACAAAGACCCCTCCATGCAAAGCCTGCCGGAGTTCTGCCAGGTGGTCTCGAACGACCCCTTCGACAAGGGCGAGAAGGCCGAGGAAATGGTTACTGCAGCGCTACCGGTCATTGAAACGTCCTCCGGCGGAGAATTCAGTTTTGCCGTCACCAACTGCGACCGTTCGATCGGCGCGAGGCTGTCGGGTGAGATTGCCCGGCGTCACGGTAACCAGGGCATGGAGGCACAACCGGTTGTCCTGCGCCTGACGGGCACGGCCGGACAGAGCTTCGGTGTGTGGAATGCCGGCGGCCTGCACATGTACCTGGAAGGCGATTCCAATGATTACGTCGGCAAGGGCATGGCCGGTGGCAAGCTGGTGATCTACCCGCCTGCTGACAGCGAGTACGCGTCGCAGGAAACATCGATCATTGGTAACACCTGTTTGTACGGTGCCACCGGCGGCAAGCTGTATGCGGCGGGCATCGCCGGCGAGCGGTTCGGTGTGCGTAACAGCGGCGCTCATGCCGTCGTAGAAGGCGCTGGCGATCACTGCTGTGAGTACATGACTGGTGGAAATATCACGGTCCTTGGCCCCACGGGCGTGAACTTCGGCGCAGGCATGACCGGTGGTTTCGCCTATGTGCTCGATCAGGACCGCTCCTTCATCGACAAGTACAACAGTGAGCTGGTCGAAATTCATCGCGTGAGCGCGGAATACATGGAAGCCTATCGTTCGCACCTGCGTAGCAATATCCGCGAGTTTGTGGCCGAGACTGGTTCCGCGTGGGGCGAGCATCTGCTGGACAACTTCGAAGACTACCTGGGCAAGTTCTGGCTGGTGAAGCCGAAGGCCGCAGACTTCGACAAGCTGCTGTCACGCTTGCGCAATACAGACTAGAGGCTGAACGAGGAAACGACCCATGACGACCCGTTTGTCCAACAATTTTCAGTTTATCGATGTAGGCCGTAGCGATCCGGATGTAAAAGCGCTGGGTGAACGCAAAACGGAATACGTCGAGATTTACAACGGTTTTAGCAAGAACCAAGTAGCAGAGCAGTCACACCGTTGCCTCGAATGCGGCAACCCCTACTGTGAGTGGAAGTGCCCGGTTCACAACTTCATCCCCAACTGGTTGAAGCTGGTCGCGGAGGGAAACATTTTTGAAGCCGCTGAGCTGAGTCACCAGACCAATACGCTCCCCGAGGTGTGTGGTCGCGTATGCCCCCAGGACAGACTCTGCGAGGGTGCCTGCACACTGAACGATGGCTTTGGTGCAGTTACCATCGGAGCCTCCGAAAAGTACATCACCGATACTGCCCTCGCAATGGGCTGGCGCCCAGATCTGTCCGACGTGGTTCAGACCGGAAAGAAGGTGGCCATCATCGGTGCTGGCCCCGCTGGGCTTGGTTGCGCCGACATCCTCGCCCGCGCCGGCGTAACGCCGGTGGTCTTCGATCGTTATCCTGAGATCGGTGGCCTGCTTACTTTCGGTATCCCGCAGTTCAAGCTGGAAAAAGAAGTGATGGTCCGCCGCCGCGAAGTCTTCGAGGGCATGGGCGTAGAGTTTCGGCTGAACACCGAAGTGGGCACCGATGTCAGCGTGGCGGAACTGATGGAAGAGTATGACGCCCTGTTCCTTGGCATGGGCACCTACACATACATGCGCGGCAACTTCCCAGGTGAGAACCTGCCAGGTGTTTATGAAGCGCTTCCCTACCTCGTGGGCAACGTGAACCAGAATCTTGGCTTCGAGCAGGACAGTGAGGCCTTCATAAATCTCAAGGGTAAGCGCGTTGTTGTGTTGGGCGGTGGCGATACCGCGATGGACTGCGTCCGCACTGCCGTTCGCCACCAGGCAGAGCATGTGATTTGCGCCTACCGCCGAGACGAGGCGAACATGCCTGGCTCTCGTCGCGAGGTTAAGAATGCGCGGGAAGAGGGCGTTGAGTTTCTGTTCAATCGCCAGCCTGTGGAAGTGGTTGAGTACTTTGGCGATGCCTGTGGTGTGAAGACTGTCACCACCGAGCTCGGCGAGCCCGACGCCGATGGCCGGCGCCGGCCAAAACCGATTGCTGGCAGTGAGCAGGTATTGGAGGCAGACGCCGTCATTATTGCCTTCGGCTTTCAGCCCAGCCCGGCGTCCTGGTTCGAAGACATTGACGTACAGACCAACGACTGGGACGGCGTTGTGGCTGAAGAACACCAGGAGTTCAAATTCCAGACCACCAATCCCAAGGTGTTTGCCGGGGGTGACATGGTGCGTGGTTCTGACCTGGTGGTTACCGCCATCTGGGAAGGTCGGCAGGCTGCGGAAGGCATCCTCGATTACCTCGGTGTTTGACGACAGATGTCTGAATTGAAAAATGATCGTTTCCTGCGCGCTCTGCTGCGCCAGCCCGTTGACCGCACCCCAATCTGGATGATGCGTCAGGCGGGAAGGTACCTGCCCGAGTATCGCGCGACGCGTGCGCAGGCAGGTTCATTTCTGGACCTTTGCAAGAATGCGGAGCTTGCCTGCGAGGTCACCATGCAGCCCCTGCGCCGGTATCCGATGGATGCGGCCATCCTGTTTTCCGACATCCTGACCATTCCTGACGCGCTGGGGCTCGGGCTTTACTTTGAAGAAGGCGAGGGCCCCCGTTTTCACAAAACCGTTCGGAGTGAGCAAGATCTCGCAGGCCTTAACGACATCAAGGCTGCGGACGACCTGGGTTATGTGATGTCGGCGGTAAGCACTATCCGTAGTGAGCTTAACGGCAGCGTCCCGCTGATCGGCTTTTCCGGCAGCCCCTGGACGCTGGCGACGTACATGGTCGAGGGCGGCTCCTCCAAGGACTTCAGCCGCATCAAGACCATGGCGTACGATCAACCCGAATTGATGCACGGCCTGCTGTCTCTTCTGGCGGACGCCGTTGCCGACTATCTCTCAGCACAGGTGAAAGCGGGTGCGCAAGCACTGCAGATTTTTGATACCTGGGGTGGAGCGCTGAGTGCAGCGGGCTATCGCGAGTACTCTTTGAAATACATGCAGCGGGTAATCTCTCGTCTCCCGACGGAAGCGGACGGGCGCAAAGTACCGGTTATTGTGTTCACCAAGGGTGGCGGTCAGTGGCTCAATGCGATCGCAGAGTGCGGTGCCCAGTGCGTGGGTATCGACTGGACCACTGATATTTCCTTTGCGCGCTCGCAGGTTGGCGATCGGGTCGAGTTGCAGGGCAATATGGATCCTATGATGTTGTTTGCCTCACCCGTGCGTATCCGGGAAGAGGTTGGCACCATCCTGTCAGGGTTTGGCCACGGCAGTGGGCATGTGTTCAATCTGGGTCACGGCATCACCCCGGGTGTAAACCCGGACCACGTCACTGCGTTTGTTGATGCCGTGCAGGAACTCTCGCCCCAATACCACGCTGACTGAGTCAGCCGGTTGATTGTCGGCCAGTGTCGCTGGTCGTGGTTTCGTCGCAGCAGAAATCGTGCTCCATCTCCAGCGCTGGCTGGTCCGAAGACGGCCTGCCGACGATCTTGGCGGGCACCCCAGCGACGGTAGTGTGGGGCGGCACTTCGTCGAGAACCACGCTGCCGGCACCCACTTTTGCACCATCGCCTACGGTGATGTTGCCGAGAATTTTGGCACCTGCGCTGATCAGTACACCGTCGCCAATTTTGGGATGGCGATCGCCCTCGTCCTTGCCGGTTCCGCCAAGGGTGACCGACTGCAGTATCGATACATTGTCGCCAACGACCGCCGTCTCGCCGATCACCAGGCCGGTTGCATGGTCCAGCATGATCCCGCGGCCCATCGTGGCGGCCGGGTGAATATCCACGCCATAAACCGAAGACATACGGTTCTGGAAAAACAGCGCCAGCGATTCGCGACCCTGCTGCCACAGCCAGTGAGTAACCCGGTGGGTCTCCAGGGCGTGAAAACCCTTAAAGTACAGAAATGGAATAGACACTTCGTGGCAGGCGGAGTCGCGCTCGATGATGGCGCACAAATCTGCCCTCACCGCTTCGCCAATGACTGGGTCGGATTTGAACGCTTCGAGAATGACATCGCGCAACAGCAGCGACGACGCCGTTGCGCTGTCCAACTGGTTGGCCAGATGGAAACTCAGCGCACGCTCGAGCCGCTTATGGTTTAGAATCGTCGCGTGCAGAAAACTCGCAAGGATGGGCTCATCCTTTGCGTGTTGTGCTGCCTCGGTAAGGATTCGGTCCCAGACCGGGTCTGATTTTCGTGCTGACATGGGCCTGCCTCACTGTGAACCCCGCACTTTAGACCATCTATCCCAACCCGTCACACCGGAATATTGGCAATAAATGACCACAGTGCATGCCCGCTGTCGCGATACTTGCGCTCAAACAGTGTCAGTGGTTCCCCAGCATCAACCCGGCTCACCCTGCCACAATGGCCGCTTATCGACATGGCCAGGCCGAACTCCTCGATATAAAGCTGCCAGTTTGAGCGCACCTCCACGTTGCCACCCAGACTGATCAGTTCACTAAAGGCGGGGTGGCCGTGCACTCGCCGTTGCAGGTGACCGGGTTTGGGCCAGGGATTTGGATACAGCAGGTAGTGCGCTGCCAGCGTGCGGCCGTTCTGCGCCAGGTGGCGCCAGATCGGCTCGCACTCCGCGCGTAGCAGCACGTAGTTCTGCCCGGCGTCACCCTCAGTTTTAGCCAGCCGGTGACCAGACTTATCGATGCCCACAACCAGGCAGTCCCGGTGGCGGGCCGCCAGCAGCTGTGTGCTGAGCCCGGTGCCACAGAAGGAATCGAGCACCAGGGGTCGCTGGTCATTACTCAGCAGCGAGTCGAGTTGTGCAATTGCCTGTGCATTGTGGGGCGCCAGCGGCTCCTGCCAGCGACTGGACCGGTAGCGGGCCAGGAGTTCCGGCAGTCGGGGGTGCGTCGCCTGCTGCTTGCTCGATACTGTTTTCGAGGGATTTTCCATCGCTGGGCCTGGCCTCACATTGAGACAGATTTGATGTGTGTCACTGCCCTTGCGATCATACTGGCCCACACTGACACCCTCCAGAGTACAGCTGGCTTTCATGCGCGATGATCTCAGGCCCTACTGGGTCAAAAAAACCTACCTGTCTTTTCGTCGCTGGTATACCGATTACTTCCTGCGGCCCGAGTGCGTGTCCATGGGTCCTTTCGATACTGTGATGAAGCCCTGGTATGTGTCCATCTCGGGCCCCAATATCCGTATCGGCCGCTCATTTACGGCAATCGGTGAACCCATGCATCGGGTAGAGATCGGCGTCTGGGGCCGGGAAGCGGGTGCTGGCAGCATCCAGATTGGCGATTGTGTGTTGATGAGCCCCGGTACGCGTATCAGTGCCAGCGACGAGGTGGTTATTGGTGATGGGGTCATGATGGCAAATGGCACCTACATTACTGATTCTGACTGGCACACCATTTACGATCGCACGCAGCGCGATGAGACACCCTATCCGGTGAAGATTGGCAACAATGTCTGGCTCGGGGACCACTCAACGGTGTTGAAGGGCGTCACCGTTGGCGAGAACAGCGTGGTGGCCGCCCACGCGGTGGTAACTCGCGACGTGCCGGCCAATGTGGTGGTCGCTGGCAACCCGGCCAAGGTGGTCAAGGAGCTCGATCCCGAACAGGGTTTCACGACCCGTATGGATTACTACAGCGATCCGGCGGGGCTGGAGGTTTTCTTTGATGCGGTGGACCGGGAGGTGCTCAAAGACAACAGTGTCTGGCGCTGGTTGTGGTCGTTGATCTACCCTCGCTCCAGGGGCAATACGTCACAGTAGCTCCAGTGGTGGCTCCTCCAGCGCGGCCAGTTGTTCTCTCAACTCCAGGATATGGTCCGCCCAGTAGCGCTCGGTGTTGAACCAGGTAAAGCTGCGGGGAAACGCCGGATCATTCCAGCGGCGAGCCAACCAGGCAGCGTAATGCACCAGCCTGAGGGTTCGTAACAGCTCAACCCAGCGCAGCTGCCTGGCCTCAAAATCACAAAATTCTGAATAGCCCTCAACCAGCTCTGCAAGCTGCAGCTGTCGCTCGTGGCGTTCACCATTGAGAAACATCCACAGGTCCTGAATGGCAGGAGCGCTGCAACAGTCGTCGAGGTCGACAAAGTGGGCAACGTCATCTCGCCAGAGAATATTGCCCACGTGGCAATCGCCGTGTACGCGAATAAAGTCTGCAGCTTCTATCTCTTTAAACAGGGGCGTGCAGACTTTCAGCAGGTCGGCTGTGAGGGTCTCGTAGGCAGCGCGCAGTTCGGCGGGTATAAATTCGTTCAGCAACAGTTCCCTGCTGCTCGATAACATGCGGTCGATGCACAACTGCTGCCGGTGCCTGAACACGTCACTGCGACCAACTGTGTGTATGCGGCCCAGTGTTCGGCCCAGTACCAGCAGATTGTCGAAGTTGTCCAGCTCCGGTGGGTAGCCTCCACGTCGTTCGAACAGGGCGAACCGGAAGCCCTCGTACTCGTGGAGTGAATGGCCGTTGTCGTCAACCATGGGCGCCACCACCGAGATATCGGCCGCGGTCAGTTCTGCGCTGAAGCTGTGTTCCTCGAGAATCTGTTCATCGCTCCACCGCTGCGGGCGATAGAACTTGGCGATGATGGGCTGACCCTCGTCGATCCCAACCTGGTAAACGCGGTTTTCATAGCTGTTGAGCGCCAGCAGGCGCATATCACACAGACGCCCAGTGGATTCGACGGCGTCTATCACCAGGTCCGGTGACAGTTTCTCATAGGGATGTTCGCTCACTCGCCCTCCATCGGGTCATTGAGCAGGGCGGCACTTTTAACCTGCGCATACAGGGTGTCGCCAACCGTCAGCGCCAGTTGATCTGCCGATCTGCGGGTAATTCTCGCCAGCAGGTATTGTTCGCCCAGGGCCAGGCGTAGCAGCATACGAGAGTCGTCGGTATTCTCGATTTCGGTGAGGCGGGTTTCGAAACTGTTGAGGATGCTGCTGTCCTGGTGACGTGAGCGGGCGATGCTAACGTCCCGCGCGGGAATTCGCAGTCGTCGTGTCTTGCCCGGTGCCGCCGACAACTGGTTCACCCGCAGAATCTGCCCCGCCACGCTTAGCTCGGTCAGCCCATAGCGGGTGTCGTGTTGCTGCACCTTGCCCTCGACAATCGCGGCGGCGGCGGGTTCGTGCGAAAGCCGGGTGTCGAGCCGACTGGCCAACTCGATCAGCGGGCCGTATTCAACCCGGGCGCCGTTTTCCAGCATCAGCAAGCGGTCGGCCAGCTGGCTGATTTCCTCGATATCGTGACTGACGTAGATCATCGGCAGCCCAAAGGTGTCTGCCACATCGTTCAGGCACGCCAGGCACTGCCGCCTGGAGGCCTGGTCCAGGTTGGCCAGGGGCTCATCGAGCAACAGTAGTCGGGGGCTGTTCACCAGAGCCCGGGCAATGGCAACCCGCTGTCGCTGGCCGGCAGATAATTGTTCGGGGAACAGCTCGGTCAGACCCGAAAGTTCTAGCCGCTCGACAACGTCCCGGAGAGCAAAACGCGCTTCGCCCCGACATCGCTGCAGCGCATACTGCAGATTGTTCGACACGTTCAGGTGCCCGAACAGGCGGCCATCCTGGAATACCACGCTGACGTCCCGTTCCCACGCGGGCAGGTTGAACTCGCCCTCCAGCCATGGCTGGTCATGGAAGCTGATGCGGCTGCCGGCCATGGGTGTGCGCAGACCAGCGAGACATTCCAGCAGTGATGTCTTGCCGCTGCCGCTGGGGCCGTAGACCGCGGTCACACCCGCTAGTGGCAGGTCCGCTGCGCAGGCAAGCTGAAACCCTGATGCACCTTGCCAACGGATGTCGAATGACAGCGCTGTCATCGCGATATCCCCAGTCTGGCATCTGGTGCGCTGCGGTAGAGCATGAACAGCGTGACGAGGGAGAACACCACAAGGCCCAGCGCCAGGCGATGGGCCTCGGCGAACTGTAAGGTCTCAACGTAGTCGTACAGCGCGATGGACAGCACCCGCGTCTCGCCGGGGATGTTACCGCCTATCATCAGTACCACACCAAACTCGCCCACTGTGTGGGCAAAGCCCAACGCAGCCGCGACCAGAAAGCTGCGGCGAGTCATGGGCAGCACGAGGCTGCGGAACTGATCCAGCGGCGTGGCCCCAAGGCTTGCCCCCGCCTCTAGCAGTCCCGCCGGTACGCGGCTGAACGCCTGCTGTAATGGCTGTACCACAAACGGCAGGCTATAGATTACCGAGCCGATGACGAGAGCTTGGAAACTGAAGGCCAGCGTGGTGCCGGTTAGCGCTTGCCAGCCGCGACCCAAGGCAGTGTCGGGCGCCAGCATCAGCAGCAGGTAAAAGCCCAGCACCGTCGGCGGCAAAACCAGGGGCAGTGCCAC
>Ga0213866_10001471_pt1 | contig 17463 bp, 21 predicted proteins | sample PICome_11_FD_160079 | JGI IMG/M metagenome (GOLD analysis project Ga0213866, IMG submission 160079) | Coastal seawater microbial communities near Pivers Island, North Carolina, United States - PICO284 | ecosystem: Environmental > Aquatic > Marine > Coastal | place: USA: North Carolina...
TTAATTAACGCAGCAGGTGGAAAAGCAGAACACAGTATCATTCAAAGAATGGGTAGAGGTTTAAGAACTGCTAAAGATAAAGAAGGTTTAAAGTACCATGATTTTATCTTTGATATCAACGAATATCTCTATAAACACTCTTTGAAAAGAATGGAAATAATCAAAAAAGAAAAACATTCAGTAATAGTACACAAAGATTTTTCCTTTTAAGCTGAAACTTTCCAAATTTTAGGTTTGTATGATTTAGGTGCAATGATGAAACCACCAAATTTATGATCTTCATCTTCAGCAGATTTTGCATCGGGGGTAAATATGCCATCTTCATCAATGATAGCAATAATGTCAGAAAGAGTTTCTTTTTTGCCTATAATTAAATTGTTGGCTATAAGAAGCTCTTTATAATCTCCAAAAGTTAGCAGTTCATTAGATCCATTTTCAGAACTTACAATTTGCAATTTGACAAAATTTTTATCTTTAAATCTTTCACGATTATTTGTAATCTTAAGTATTGATAAACTTGTATCAAATCTATTTTCTTCAAAATTAAAATAGATGTGCTGATGGCCAAAATTGATATAAACTTTCTTATAATCCAAATATTCAATTTTAATATTTGGCATATACATTTTGCTATCACTATTAGAACTATTTACCTCTATGCAAAGGTTGTCTTCCATTTTAAATATTCTTTCTGGCAAAATATTTTTTCAATTCCAAACTCAGAAGCATTAATTGCTAATTCACTAATAATGTTTCTAGATTGAAGTTCTTTCAATTGTTCGTGATTATCTATCCAATGAATTTGTTTAGATAGTTTGTTTCCCATTTCATATCTTTTTTCTGCTTGGCACTTTCTATCAATATCTTTAATTGTTTTAGAATCCAATAAAACAAAACAACTAGGAATATCATCGGAAGTATACATAATCAAAATCCAAGCATCTTGATCTATGTAGGTCAACAAATTATCTACTTTGAAGGTAGCTTTTCTACCACTAAGCCTATTAATTTTCAAATCAATTTTTATTTTTTTGTTAGATTTTAAAACTATCTCAAAATCTACGTTTTTAAAATTGTTTGCATCTCTTATTATAAGTCTTCCATCTGGATTGTGAATATAAAAATCGTAATTTTTCCAATATTTTGAAACATAATTTTCTATCCAAAAACCAACTAAATCTCTCTCGGCTTCTTCGGCCCATAACATTTCTGCTGCCATATAAGCCAAAGTTCTAGTATCTCTTCTTTTGTTTATGTGTTCAACCTGTTCAGGATATTCTTCAGAAATGAGATTAAACAAAGCAGCATATTCGCTTACTGCTATGCTTTTTTCTTTTACTTCTTTATACCATCTGTCACAAAGAGTTTGCAACTGTTCACAAGTAGGATCTTGATTTTTTAATACAAATTTTTTAAAATCAATTACTAATTTTTTTATTTTCGTTATTTTTAATTTATTTCTAATGTTAGGCATTTACAAGCTCCACCAGATTTAATAAATTCACTCATATTAGTCAAATGTACTTTATAGCCTAAAGCAACTAATTTATTTGCTGTATTTTCACAACCACTAGGCATAATTATATTGTCACCAACAACTACTGAATTACAAGCAAATTTATAAGCATCTTTTTCTTCAACATCTATAATATTTTTCTTACTATCATTGAATGTATTTTTTGGAAATGCTGGCAGGTAAGCAAGGGCATTTTTATCATCCAATGGACAAAAACAAGTATCTAAATGATAAAATTTATCAATGAGTAATTTGACTTCTTTGACAGAAGCAGGATCATAACCTAATTTTTTAGCAGCTTCTGTACCTGCTGTTCTATCTGATCTTTTTCCATAGCCACAAATTACTTGATCTCCCCAAACTAAACAATCACCAGCACCTTCAAATTTTAGATTTGATTTTGAAGGTATTTTACATACTTCATAGTCATTATCTAAAAACCATTTTGCCCAATATATTTCTTCTAATTCTCTTTCAGGATGTTTAAAAGAAGAAATACAAATTTTTTTGTCTTTTATTATACCTGCATTAGCAGTAAAAACCATATCTGGTGTATTTGAATGAGATTCAATATAATGAACATAACCTCCACACCTAATAATTAAATGATGGAGGCTATACCATTGATCAATAGCTAACTTTGTATTAACTTTATTTTTAATGTTCATCCAATTGTTAATTTCGTATTTTATGTCAAATACATCAGGACGACACATCAATATTTTCTTTTCCCACATAAATAAGCTCCTTTTAAATTTAACAATTTATTATAGCTTAAAATGAGATTTCAAACAATTACAACTTGAGTTTTTTATTAGATGGAGGAATTATGTCAAATGGAGTAACATATCTAAGATCTAATTTGTTTGCTTTGGCTAATTCCATAGCTTCAATAGAATTTTTTTGAAAAATGTGAACATTTTTTTCATTAATTATAATTTCAGACAAATGCACTTTATTATTTTGATTGTGTGTTGGCAACATATAAATAGATTCTACATTTAAGTCTATAGCTACTTGTACCATTTGTTTCATTTCATGAACATTAAGCATATTAATATTATTCCAAATAGTCACTTTATGCCTAAAGTTCTTTTTCTTCATCCAAGATTTTAAATTTTTAATGCACAAATCATAGGCATCTAATCTTCTTATTTTTACATATGTTTCAGGAGTAGCTGCATCTAAAGAAAATTGTAAGTTAGACTTACATACTTCTTTTAAAAATCTATCTTGTGTTCTTTCTCCAAAACATGTTACATTATGATTTGTTTCAAATGTAATATTATCTTTATAGCTTTTGAAATTTATCATTTCAAAAATTCTAAAAACTTCATCTTTCCAAAAAGGTTCTGCAATTCCCAAAACGCAAAATTTTTTAATATGTGGTAACAAAGGCTTAATTTTTTCGCAAATTTTATCTGTTATGTCTATTTGATCCCAAGGCATCGAATGACTTCTAATGCACATTAAACAAGCTGTTTTTGAAGTTGGCTTTTTCCCTCCAATATTACAATGTGTGGCTGGCAAGCAAATTTCTAAATATATTGGATAATCAGGGTCAACTTCAAAACTAAAAGGTATCTTTTTCTTCATGTGAAAAGGACAATTTGGTGCATTAGAACATGGCCTAGCTAACACATTATTTGAAGTATCTTTTCTTATCTTTTCGGCTTTTTTTGACTTCCATACTTCTAACAAATCGTCTCTTAAAACATTGCCTAGTTTTTCAGATCCAATATGGCAACACATTGTAATATCGCCATAAGCGTTTATTATCATCTTAGTGTAAGGTAGAGGACAAAAAGCTTCTTCATAATTTGCTCCTTCTTGGATATATTTCAACATACCAGTATATATTGTATGAATAAATTTTTGATTGTAGCCGAAATAAGAAGTGGTTATAAATGGCTTTCTAGTTTAATATCCTCACATCCACAAGCATTTTGTTTCGGAGAAATATTTGGATCTGACGAAAAAATAAGACAAATAAGTCTATTTAATAAGCCTATAAAAGCAATAAAAGAAAAAGAAGATCCCAAGAAATGGATCAAAAACAACTTAGAAAAATGGGCTCAGTCACAAAATTTAATGGCTTGTGGTTTCAAAATGAATTACGTAGATGGAGAATACAATATTCATTGGAATAATTTATGGAAATATATTCAAGAAGAAGAATACAAAGTAATTCATTTGACAAGGAAAAATCTAATTGATAGAAGTTTGTCAGAATTATTAGCTGTAAAAGAAAAAAATTGGAGCGATAAAAATTATCAATCTAAAATTCATGTAGATCCTTATTGTCTAATGAAAATGATAGCTAGATCAGAACTATGGCAAGAAAGTTTAAGAAAAAAATTCAAAAATTTATTTGAAATTCATTATGAAGATATACCTTATAAATTAGATGATTTACAAGAATTTTTAGGATTGCCAATTAAGAAGCTAACCACGTTTCATAAAAAACAAAGAACTAAAAAACAGTGTGATTATATAGAAAATTACAAAGAGATAGAAAAAATGATAAAGAATCATTTTCCTAAATTTAGGAAAATGTTAGATATTAAAGAAATTAAAATGTAGGCACTCCGGGCATTGGAGATGGTTGTGGAAGGCCCGGAGATTGTCTTGTAGTTGCAGCAGGTGCCTGTTGAGGCTGATTGTTTGGTTGTTGTTGCTGTGGCTGCTGTTGTTGAGATTTAGGCTTTGGATATGAATGAGTAACAATTGGATCATCTCCAATTCCTATGTAATTAAGAAGATCAGCTACTTGGTATTCTGGTTTACTTTCATTCAACCATTGAACAACTTTATTTTTCATTATTTCTTCTTCGCCGGGGAAAGCCTCAGCCATTAACTTCCAAATTCTAGGATTTCTGTTGAACAATTTAATTATATAAGAACCATGCTGAGAAATATTGCCATTGTTTGAACCAAACTCTCCTATACGAGTAGATGAAACATCATGTTTGTCATCTTTGTTCGGTTCCAAGGTTTTTAATATTTCATCTCTAAGCTCTTTTTTAGAGTCTTTATATAAATCGTATTCTTCCAACCATAGTTTAAAATTCATACTTATATGTAGAATTTTAAATTGCTTTTTTAAACTAATTCTTGTAATTGAAGATATTCCATTAAAATTCCAATTCTAACATAAATGCCATTCTTTGATTGCTCAAAATAAACAGATCTGTGATCTTTATCGTAACTGACTGGAAGTTCTGGACCTCTAGGCATCGGATGCATTACTATGGCAGAATCTTTTAAAACGTTTGGTTCAACATTGAACAAACCATATTCTCGATCATATCTTTTAAATTCGTCTAATGCAGCTAGTGTAGTAGGAACTTTACTGTATCTTTCTTTTTGTCTTCTTATACAATAAACAACATCGACATTTGGCAATATTCTTTTAATCCAATTATCTTCTGCATCTTCTGTTAATTTTTTTAGATCAGCAGGAAGATTTACATTAGGAGATCGTCTGTACATTTTACAATTATAGTTAGACAAAAGATGAATTAAAGAATGTGCTGTTCTGCTATATTTAACATCTCCTAAAAACAAAATACTAAAATCTTCTTTTTTGATTTTTTTTCTAATTGTATAAAAGTCTAACAATGCTTGAGTAGGATGTTCTTTGCTTCCATCTCCTGCATTTATAATTGGAGTATTTATGTCTCCTAAAGTGTAATCATTAAGCTCTTCAGAAGTTCTGACTACTACAATATGAGAATATTGAGAAACTGTTCTAATAGTGTCACTCAAAGATTCTCCTTTTTCCATTGAAGAACTCGCACCATTTTCAATGGTAAGTACTTTTCCTCCAATGTATTTCATAGATGCATCAAAAGAAAGTCTTGTTCTGGTAGAGGGTTCTAAAAATATATTAGCTAAAAACTTATCATTAGCAGCACTAAAAAGTTTTTTTGAAGAAAGTATATTTTCTGATCGGGCTTTATCTGCAAATTCAAATATTCGTTCTAATTTATTTTCATTAATATCAGATATTTTAAGCAAATTCATATTTAACATTTCCTAATTTTTTAATAAGTGTTTCTCTCAATATTCTTTTAGGTATTTTGGGATATTTTTTAATGCAGATTCCCATATAATATCTCATTATTCGATTGCACTCTGTGCAGATATCATTTTTTTCTTGATCTCTAAATTTACAAATTCTACAAGGAAACTCAGGCAAGCTTTCTAAAATAGATTTATATTTTGTTCTTTCTAGTGGAACAATAACAGAGACTGGAACTGCATTCAATTGATGTAAATCCGGCCATTCTAAAAGTGGGATTTCTTTAATAGATTCCATTACTTCAGGGTAATAAAGTTTATAAAAACTTTTTTCATTTTTAAGCCATCGTTCTAGATATGCAAAAACAATACCCGTAGGAGGTCTGCCTTCTAGGGGAATAGCTTCATAGAACAAACTAATTCTAACTTTGCCTTCAGGATCTCTGCAAATAGCTCTAATATCAACTAAAGCAGCTTCACCTATCTTCAAATCAGATATTCTTTTCATGAACATTACCGATCACAATTGCAGTTTCATTATAGTTAAATTTTAACCAATTGATTATCGATTCTACATTGTTTTTGTGAACAATGATAGCTAAACCAATACCTAAATTGAAATTATTCCTCATATCTTCGTTTGATAAAGATCCTCTTTCTTGAATTAATTTAAATATAGGCTGTTGTTCCCAAGAAGACCAATTTAAAGAAAAAGATAAATTTTCTGGTATTGTCTGTTTTATACTATTATACACTCCAAGATCCTTAATGGGAATCAAAGATCTTACCTCATAAGAAGAAATTAAATTAGAGATCATATTTTTATAATCTTTGTGTGGAGTCAATAGAACTTCCCCCAAAGTGGAATCTATTTCTTTAAAGGTAGAGTTTAAATTATAGGTATTCAGAAGTGCATGTTTTACTAAAGAATATCCTTCAAGATGAAGTCCAGACGAAGGTATTCCTATAATTACATCTTCTGAACAGATTTTGCTTCCATCTATTAAATCATCCTGATCAACCACGCCGACCATATTGCATGCTAAATAATAAACTTCATTTGGCAACATATTTGAAATTTGAGATAAATTAACTGAGGCTGTTGGACATTCATTATTGCTTGACCATGATACTCCTGACAATATGTTTTCTAATACGCTTGGATGTATTTTGGAAAATAAATAATCAATTGTTAAAAACAAAGGTTTGGCACCCTTGCAAATCATTTCAAGAAAAGCTCTATTAAATAAGTCCACTCCTATGTTGAAATTTGGATCAAATTCATATTTGATTGTTTGATTTTTTAAAAATTCAATAGCTATTAGATTCTTATCTTTAATTGAAGTTAAATTTGAAATTAATAACGGATTTTTATATTCTTCAATTGGAAATCTATAAATTCCACTATCGTCGATAGAATTAGGAATTATTTTAGAATTGTAAGAATTAGTAATATAAGTTTCTGCTCTTTTTAACATTTTGTCCATAGTGATTAATTTAATATAAAACGCACTTTAAATCAATACATATAAGTATGAATTTTAAACTATGGTTAGAATCTGAAATGAAAATAGCTGATTTTGGTTTTGAAAAAGAGCATTCAGACCATTCTCCTAAAATATCAAATATTGATAGAGAACATCCTATTCATAAATTTGATATTGAAGAATTAGGCACATATTTAAGTATGAGAAAATTAGGTCCAAATCCTTGTTATTCTCCATATGTGAATGAGTATATTTGGGGAGAAGATGTAGGTGCTTTAAGGGTAAGAATCAATACTGGGCTACAATTGTTCGTAGACAGAAAAGCAATTGATTTAATGGGCAATGAAAAATGGCTTACAAAAAGAAGCTTTCAAATAAACCGTGAAGGATACGGTGGATATGAAGATGTTGTAGCAAGTGAAGTATTTAACATACTAGAAGAAGTTAGCACTTTGCCATTAGATGTACCTAAAGAAGCATGGCCTAATTTGGAAAGAACTGTTGTAAATGTAGCAAATAAATTGCAAAGAACAGCTAAAAATATGTTGGTTTTTGAAAGCATACTTAAACTGGCCAACAATCGCTATATTATTAAATTTAATGTTAGAGCACAGGGACTAGAAACTCAAGATCACAATAGAGTAGAAGAAAACTTGACTGATATTAGTTTCGATGAACAAACAGGTGCTTTGAGAATACTCAACACAAATGTTGAGTCACCAACAGGCAAATCTCGTTCTTGGGAAATAATGCCAAGTGACCAAGACTTTTTATTCTTCGCAACTCAAGACAATGAAGAAATATCTGAAGTAATATCTACTCCCATGAAATTCTATTAAAAAAGGAATTATTTGCATATTTTACTTGATTTTAGCTTAAAATCAACTATACTAGAAAAGCTACCCCAAAATACTTAGTTTAACAAGAGGATAGAAAAATGAGAAAAAGTTTTTTAATGGTGCTCGCAATTTGTTTTTATTTATTTTTTACTACTTCAGCTAAGGCTGATAGTGTAAATTGTAAACCTTGCCAAAAAGTTAGCAAGTCTGTTCGCTGTGTTGTACACGCTCCAGTTTGGGTTGCTAAACCAGTTGTAAGATGTACAAAAAAAGTAGTGATTCGTTGTTGTAAACCAGTAAAATGTGTTGTAAGAAAACAGCCCGTAAGAACATTTTTAAGAGATGTTGGCAATGCTGTAACTTATCCTTTCAGAGGATGTGGATGTGTTCATAATACTTATCACAACCATACACATTTTCACTCAAAATACCCAGTAAGACATCATTACTATCATTTTCATTAAAATAAAAATTTAATGAAAAAGCTCATTTGGAATTCCAAATGAGCTTTTTTTTATTTGCAGCAAATACAATGTTCGCAACAAGGATTATCTTTAGAACAACCACAACATTCATCTTTGCAGTGCTCACAAGTACATTCGCATTTCATATTATATACCTCATAAAAGTACTTTAAAGTATATATGTTTGTTAACTTTTATTAGTTGGAGTTGTTAAAATCTCACATCCTGTTTCGGTAACAGCAACAGTATGTTCAAACTGAGCAGAAAGTTTTTTATCTAGTGTTGCTACAGTCCAACCATCATTTTCATTTATTATGCCTTCAGGTACACCTATGTTTATCATAGGTTCAATCGTAAATACCATTCCCGGTTTCATTAAAGGGCCAGAATCTTTTTTAGCAATATGACTAACATTAGGTTCTTCATGAAATTCTAATCCTGTCCCATGACCACAAAATTGATAGACTACACTATATCCTGTATTCAAAGCATGAGATGCAATCATAAATCCTATGTTGCCAAAATAATTATTAGGGCGTACTTGATCAATTCCAATATCTAAACATTTTTTTGCTGTTTCTATTAAATTTTCAGCTTCCTTGGAGATCTTTCCCACTGTATACATTTTGCTTGTATCACCGTAATAGCCATCTTTAATTACAGTAACATCAACATTTAATATATCTCCATTCTTTAATTTAGTGTCGTCTGGAATTCCATGACATATGGTTTCATTCAAAGAGATACAAGTTTCTTTTGGATAACCTTTATAATTTAAAGGAGCACAGACTCCACCACGAGAATAGATAAAATCAGCAGCTTTATTGTTAAGATAATCAGTAGTGATTCCCGGAGCAATAAAAGAATTTAGGTACTCTAAACAGTCTGCTGCTATTTGCCCTGCCTTCCGAATTCCTTCTAACTGTTCTTGGTTTTTTATTTTAATCACTTTGATTTTTCCTTTAAAATTCAGAGCTAAACACTTTTTGAAAATGATCAGCTACTTTGCCTGTTATATTTTTTTTAATAAATGATTCTTCGTAATTAAAGATTGCAGAAGGTTCGGAGACAATTTTTTTTACTCGTGGTGACATTACAATATAACTAGTGCTATTTTTCCAGAATTTAACCAATTTTTAAGGTCATCAACTTCAAAATTTTCACTTTTAGCAGTTTCATCAAAAAATTTCTTTGTTTTATTAATGCCTTTTATTAAATTTGACTCTTCTCTTAAAGAAACAACAGCCGATTCAGTGTAATTTAATTTAGACTGCTCATCAAATTTCTTTTTCCATACTTTCCACCTAATCCAAGCTTTTTCTCCTACAAAAACATTGTGTGATATATGAGCATGACTAGACCCCCTGTTGATGTTTTTCAACATTTGTAATTGAGCAGCAAAGTAGTATTTGTAGTCCTTGTCTTCGAGAAGTCCTTTTGTCTCTCGTAATAATTTCCAGCAAAGTTTAAACAAATAACCTTTTCTAGGATCTCCTTTAGGTAAAGAAGTGCTAGATAAAGTTCGATCTTCAGGCAGAAACTTCTTAGTTAAACTAATCCAAAGCAGGGCTAATCTGAAAGCCTTTGCTTCTTGTGCAGTCATTTTATAGGTGATTATTTTTTCTTCTTCTAGCATAAACGGTTATCTTTATTCCTAGTAGTAAAAATACTGAGTATTGTTCTTTATCTATTTTTGAATAAATTATTAATTTAAGCAATAGCAAAATAAAAAAAAATAATTAGCAACAACTATTGTTATTATTTCTTAATTAACTATAATACTCTATTGTCTTTCTTCTCAAAAGGGCCAGTACTCGCTTAATTGAGAGGATCGTATGATGAGGAGCATCAATTAAAAACCTGTATTAATAGTCCAAGAGCCTCAATAACTCTTTAAAAAATACAACTGAAAGATAGGTGACCCAGAGTTTCTACTCCACATAAAGGACAAGTTTTACTGTAGCATTCTAGAAATGCAATTTCGTGGAGGATGTAAAACAGGAGCAATGGTTAGGATATTTCAAAAAACAAGTACACTTATACTCTAAAGCTAAACTTATGCAAACTAAGGTTTAAGGGTAAAAGGTATAGGCTAATTAACTTAAATACAATGTTACTTTAAGCTAATCTTTATTCCAATACTTTCTATTCTTTTTTCTCTTATATATACTACATAAGTCCTGCTATTGGTATGCACACATCTTTCTATAAGCAATTTTAATAATTTACATTTATGCAATTTACTTTGTTTGAAATTATTGGTATAGTTTGACTTATGTATCAGCTTGCCTCAGAAATCTCTAAACTATTAGGCACGACAAAGAAATGTTTTGTGTGCTTTACTCCAGAAGATCTAGATTTTACTAATCTAGGTTTTGCTGGAATTATTACGATTTTTGTTACAGGCAAAAAGCTTGAAGTTAAGATCACTAATGAGAATATTGCAGATGTCTACGGTTTGTTGCAGGCCAATATATTTTCTAAAGGTTTTTTGTTGTTCTGCTGGAACATAAAGCCCTTTTTTTCATATTTGAGATATTTTCTTAAAATAGAAGCTGAGCCAGAGTCAGTCATAATAGATTTGAAAGTAATTGAAAAATTTCTGGGTATTAATCAAGATTGCCCTAAAAGCTTATCTGAAACTATAAACAGAGCAAAAATAATTAGCAAAAAATCTGATTGGAAATCTATATATAATCAAGTCTTACTTCCATTAATAATTAAAGTTATACCCGGAATAGAGACTTTCCCTTTATTAGATAAAGACCTTCGAATACCTGTTCATTCCAACTATGAAGTTGAAGGTCAAACTGCTGGTAGACTTTTATGTAAAAGTGTATTTAATAGAAGTTTTAATCCTCATACTATGAGTGAATCTATTAAGGCCAAATTAATCCCTTATGGTTATGACAAATTGTTTCTTTGTTTTGATTATAAACAAATGGAAGTTCGTATGCTTTCTTATTTGTCTAATGATCTAAAATTACAAGAATTACTAGATTCTGACCAAGATTTTTATAAAATTGTGCATGAATTAATTACTGGTAAAGAGAGCCCTAATGACAGTGCAAGAAAGCATTGCAAATTATTGTTTATTCAGGTAATATACGGAATGACTCCATCTACCATTAGTAAAAATTTTAAATTATCTTACGAAGTTGCTACTAAAATTTATAATAATTTAAAAAACAGTTTTCCTGTTTCTTTCAAATGGTTAGATGATCAAGTACAAAATTTAACAGATGGAATTGCCAGAGATTATTTTGGCAGAGAAAGAAATTTTTCAGATAAGCCATATAAAGTAAGAAACTTTGTTGTTCAATCTCCTTCTGCTATTTTTTGTATGGAAAAATTAATTTTGCTATATAATGCCTTGAAAAATTTTGAAGGAACAAGTATTTGCTATAATGTACATGATGGATATGGCATAATATGCGATAAAAAAAATTATAAAGAAGTTTATGAAATTTCTAAGAAAGTTTTGGAAGAGAGTAGTGAACTTTTGCCCGATTTAAAAATTCCAGTTGAGTGTAAAATGGGATTTAGATTAAACAATTTGATTACTGTGAAATAACGATGAAAAAACAGTCAAGTAATTACATTGAAAAAAAAATAGATCTTGTTCTTGAAGAAGAGCAAGAAGCTATGAAGAAATTAGTTCGAATCAAGAAATTTGCAATGATAAAACAACTTTTAAAAATTAAAAAGAAAAGTCGTGAATTACGCAATGTTAATTTGAAAGATTTGAAGAAAGAACTTTTAAACTATCTTAAGGAGGATTTTTGATATCAATCATAAACTCATATCCAATTACATCGGAAGAATATGAAACTTTAGAAGAGAAATTTGGACAACTTTGTCATTATCAATCTTGGCAGTTGTTGAAAAAAAATACTAGAAATAATCATACAAACGAAGAAGAAGACATTGCTCAAGAAATGAGGCTGGCATTAATTCGATCAGCTTGCTATTATAAAAGACAAACATATATAGAAAAGTGTCTCAAATGTGCCGAAGATCATGTTGAAGATTTGTTTTTCCAAAAAGTAGTAAATGAATTAAAATTTTTATGGAAAAATAGAACTAGACATGGAGCAAATAGACAAAAATTTGGTGCTTATCAAGAAGAAATTTTATTTAAAATTGTCAATAAAATAGTGCCAAAAAATAAGAGACCTAATAAAAATTCACCACTAGTGATGGATTCTAAATTTAATACTTACTGTAAAGCTATAACTTGGAATGCCCAAAAAAATATTGGGAAAAAGATTACTAAAGAAAAAACTATTAGAGGATCGCAAGTATCTCTTTCTGAATATGACTATTTAAGTAGTTAATTTTACAAAATAATTTTATGCAAAACCTTACACCTGAACAACAAATAATACTAGATAATTTAACTGAATCAGAAGCGGAAGAAACTTTCCCTAATGACTGGGATAAAGAATTCCAAAGAAGCATTCTTTCTATGCTTTTGAATGATAAGAATTTTCTGCTTCAAAGTCGTGATTTAGTATTACCTAAATATTTTACTGATAAGGCTCAAAAAACTATTTGTGAGTTACTTTTTGGTTTTTATGACGAATACAAAGAGTTGCCACAGAAAAAATATTTAATTCATGAAATATCACATAAAGCAAAAGATGAAGAAACCAAGCTTTATTTTGAAGGTGAATTAAATGTTTTGCTAAATAGTTTTTATCCGGGATTAGAGAGCAGAGATTATTTACAAAAGAATATATCTAACTTTGCTCAAACACAAAAAATCAAAGTGGCATTCAAAGATAGTATGAAGGTCATGAAAGATTATGGTGTCAGAGATCAAGAAACTTGGGATAAAGTTAGTGGTATTTTAAGAGAATCTTTAATTGTGAATAAAAACTTAGATTTAGGATCTGATTATTTTGCAGATGTTGAATCTAGGTATGATGCTTTAGAAGAGAGTATCAATAATGGTGAAAAATTTATTACCAATTTCCCATCTATTGATGAAGAATTGGAAGGTGGTTTGGGCAGAGGAGAAATTGCAGCAGTTGTTTCTCCTTCAGGTGTTGGTAAATCTGTTTTCTTGGCCAATGTAGCTGCTTGGAATATGTTGAGAGGCAAAAAAGTTTTGTATCTTTCGACAGAAATGAAGCAAGACAAAATTGCCATGAGAATAGATGCCATTACCACTGGCATTGGTATGCATGAGTTAGCGGAAAGAAGGAAAGAAGTTTCTAAACGTTTGTCTAAAATGGCAGAGGATTATGAAGATAAGCGTTTGTTGGTAGTAAAAAGATTTCCTTCAAAATCTGCGGACATTAATACATTTAGATCATACTATTCTCAAGTCACGATAGCTGGATTTAAGCCAGATTTAGTAGTTGTGGATTATGTTGGTGAAATGAAGGATTATACTGATATGCCAAAACATGAATCTCGTGAAAGAATGGTTGGTGATTTAACCCAATGGTGTGCCGAAGAAGATTTTGCATTATTTACAGCATTACAACCCAATAGAACTGGTAAAGAAGTTTCAAGAACTGGTTATATTGATGATGATCATTTTGGTGATTCTTATGGGCAAATTAGACCATTGCATGCTTGCTGGTCTTTAAATCAAAATGATAAAGAAAAACCTTTAGGTTTGATGCGTGTTTATGTTATTAAGCATAGAGATGCTGAATCTCATTATGCTTTTAAAGCACAATCAGATGGTAAGGGTGGTGGTTGCACTTTAAGGATGAGAGAAGTATCAATAGATTTTTATAAAAGAGAATTGAACGAATATAGAGAAAAGACAAGTAGTCAGGTTGAATTAGATGCCATTGAGGGATCTGATTTACCACAAGAATTTAATATAGATGCTTAAAATAGGTTTAATATAATGGTTAAAAAATTAGAATCTCAACAGAAGTTTACATTAGGTGAAATAGAATTAGATTTAGATGCTAAAAATTTAAAGTTTAATGAAAGCAATTTAAATCAATATTATCAAGAAGAGAGTGGTAATTATGATTATTATTCTGCTCAATTAGTTTACGCTGATTATTTATTGGCACAAAGAGAATTGGCATATGATGATATTTATAATTCTAAATTTGTAGAAAATAAAGATGCTGGTGGTAGTGACAGATATGTAGAAGCGAAAACTAAAGCAGACGAAGAAGTAATAGCTCGTAGAAATGATGTCATTATGGCAAAGTATAAGAAGAATTTATTACAACAATATATAAAAGCTTGGGATAAAAATCATGAAAATGCTTTGAACTTAGGGCACCATTTAAGAAAAGAAATGGAAAAGTTAGGGTTTGAAATTAAAACTAGTCAATCTACTTTTACTCCTGAAGAATTAAGCAATTTCCCTGATGAATTAAATCCAGAGGATTTAAAGTGAAAATAAAAAATTCTGATGGTGAAATTTTAGAGATTGATTTTAATGAAATTTTTTTAAATTTAGAAAAAGATCATGATCTGGTTTTGAATTATTTAAATTTTTCTGAATTAGGCATGTTTGATAACGATTTAACTGTAGAAGTTTCTATAACTGCGAAACCAAAAGAAAGTAAAATTTAATGATAGATCCAGTCAATATGACTCAATATGGTTTGTCTAAAAATAAACTAGAAGAAGTTTTATTGTTTTCATGTGCTGTTGCTGGCAAAAAAGCATTGACTACAGCAAGAGTATTGGATGAATTTTTAGAAGATCTTAAAACAAAGGCCAAATTAAAAACCAAATCCCCTTTTGAATTGATTAAAAATTATAAAGGGGATTTGCCAAAAAAGTTAAGATCTCATGGTATGGGTTGTTATAATCATAGGGCAAAAACTTTCAAAGAATTAGCTGATAGTGATTTGAATTTGAAGGAATGTACTGTAGAAGAATTAGAATCAATTTCTGGAATTGGTCCAAAAACTTCTAGATTTTTTATTTTACATACCAGACAAAATATAAATAATGCAGCTTTAGATGTTCATATCTTAAAATTTATGTCCGATCTTGGATATAAAGTTCCCTCAGTTACCCCGCCTGCTGGTAAAAAATATAAAGAAATTGAAAAGCAATTTATTAGTATTGCTAAAAAATCAAAATTAAGCATAGCAGAATTTGATTTGACTGTTTGGAGAGTTTATTCTGGAACTTTCACAGAAAAAGATAAAAATTTTGTTCAAAAATATAAAGAAAAACATTCAATTTAGCATAAAATTGAAATTTTAATTGATCTCAAGTTTACATTTTTCGTTTAATTAGTAATATTGTTCTAGAGTTACATAACTTTTGGAAATATCTGTTCACTTTTTGAAAAAATTGGAGAAATTTAGACAATGAAATTTTTGGCAAAAATCTTAACTGTTATGGTTTTGTTTGCCAGCCTCAATTCTAATGTTTTTGCACAAGGAAAAACATTTAAGGAACTGGTTGGTAATGTAGCTGTAAAGGATGTGCAAAATACTTCGCCTCTCAATATTCCTTATATTACTTGGGGTGCTGATGTAGCAGAATTTTATGCTAATGGTGGCTTGACAACAAAAAAGGATACAATCTTTTATGATCAAGGATTGAATCTGAAATTTACTCCCGGTGATGATTTTGTTCAACAAGTCAGAGATTATATGTCTGGGAAATCCCCTTTCTTGCGTGGAACCATGCGTATGATTGGACAGGCTTCTGAAACAATCAATTCAGACCCTCGAACTAAACCAAAAGTTTTATATCAACTTTCTTGGTCTGTAGGTGACCATGCTGTTTCTCCAAAAAGGATTAAAAATTTAGATGATCTTAAAAAGATTGTCAAAGAAGGTAAGAAAATCAAAATTTGTCTTCAGCAAGGTGGCCCTCATGTTGGAATGGCAGATGATTTACTTAAAGTAGCAGCTATTGATTGGAAGGATGTTGATGTTGTATGGACTAAAGACCTTACGGGAGAGAATGGTCCTGCTGCGAAAATGCATTCAGATGATTCTGTTGACATTGTGTTTGTTATTTCTCCAGACATGATTGGTTTAACAGGTGGCTTAGATCAAGTTGGATCAGGTGGTGAAGGAACAATTGAAGGTGCTCATGTTCTTTTATCTACTGCTACTCTTTCCCGATCAATTTCTGACGTTCGAGTTGTAAGAAGTGATTTTTACGAAAACCATAGAGATGTTTGTGAAAAATTAGTAGCAGGTGTCTTTAAAGCTCAGAAAGATATGAAGCAGTTGCGTAAGGATTATGAACAAGATCCTGAAAGCCCTAATGGTCGAAAATATTTTAAGCAGCTTGAAATGGCACAAAATATTTTTGGAGAGGAAGTTCTTCCAACTGCTGAAATTGATGCTGCCGGTCTTTTGATGGATTGTAATATGGTCGGCCTTACAGGGAATATTAGTTTCTTTAAAGATGAAACTAATTTGCAAGGATTTAAGACTAAAGAAAAAGCAGCAATTGAATTAGCTCAAAAATTGGGTCTTTCAACAGTTAAAGCAGGATTTGTAGCTGCTGATTTAGATTACAAAAAAATTGCTCAACTTGCTGGAATTGAATATGTTGAGCCTCCAAAATCTCAACAGAAAATTTCAGGAGAGTTTGAAGTATTTCCTGATACAGAATTAGATAAAGATACAATCGTATCTTTTACGATTAATTTTAAACCAGATCAGTCAACTTTTGATCCTGATACGTATGCAGTTGAATTTAATCGTGTTTTGGAAAATGCTTCTCTGCTTGGTAACTCTGTTGTCGTGATTAGAGGTCATGCTGATCCATCGAAGGTTCTTTACCATGTGGTTAAATTGGCACAAAAGAAAGGTCTTATGAGAGTATCTGGATCAGGTACTAATCGTAAGTATTTTTATAAAGATAGACCTTTTGATATCAATGCAACAAAAGAGATTTGTGACCTGATTGATTCTGGAGAATTTGATGGTGACAACCAATGGATTCCACGCCAAATTATGGGTGTAGCTCTTAAAACTTCTCATGATCGTGCTATTGCTGTTAAAGATGCTTTGGTCAAGATGGCAACAGACAAAAAAATCAAACTTGATGTTTCACAATTTCAACCGCAAGGAGTTGGAATTTCAGATCCTTTGATTCCAAAACCGCTTAATTCAAAAGAAGCTGCTGAGAATATGAGGGTTGAATTCCGAATTATCAAAGTAGGTGGC
>Ga0213866_10001473_pt1 | contig 17450 bp, 13 predicted proteins | sample PICome_11_FD_160079 | JGI IMG/M metagenome (GOLD analysis project Ga0213866, IMG submission 160079) | Coastal seawater microbial communities near Pivers Island, North Carolina, United States - PICO284 | ecosystem: Environmental > Aquatic > Marine > Coastal | place: USA: North Carolina...
ACGGGTTTTTGCTCACCCAGTTGCTCGCTCCCTGCCGGCGCTTCGCGCAAGGCGGCCGTGGGCGGCGGTCCGTCGGCGGCTGGAGCAACACAGCCAATCAGGCTCAGTAAAAAAAGTGCAAAAAGCAGTCTGGCAGTCGTCATTGGTTTACTGGGCGCGGCATTCATTCGTATCGGTCTTCGAGCGAGCTATGGTAATAGAAGTCGCGTGCTATGTCAGAGTTCACGGGGCGCTAGCTGTACGCTGGCGGAAATTTGCGGCATCCTGCGCCATTCGATAGCCGCCCGGCGCCGGACAGTGCGCGGGCGAATGCCAATCAACGGATACCATTTTGAGCCAAAAGCGGCATCACAACCCGCGCCTCACCACCGCGCTGGCGCTGACACCGATCCTGTTCTTGATCGCCCTGCTGGGCTGCTCGGTCTACTTGTTCGGTGCAGACTCTTCCTATGGCGCAAACCAGATTGCCCTGGTGCTCGCCACCTGCATGGCCGCACTGGTGGGGCATTACACCGGTATCAGCTGGCGCCAGGCACAGGAGGGCATCATCACCGGCATTGGCGTCGGCCTGGGCCCAACCCTTATCCTGCTGAGCGTGGGCATGCTTATTGGCACATGGATACTCAGCGGCACTGTTCCTGCGATGATCTACTACGGGGTGCAGATCCTGAACCCCTCGATTTTCTACGCGGCCAGTGCCCTGATCTGTGCCATTGTCGCGATCAGTATCGGCAGTTCCTGGACTGTCGCCGGCACCCTGGGCATCGGGCTGATGGGCATCGCCGGCAGCTTTGAACTGTCGCCGGCCATCACCGCGGGAGCGATTATTTCCGGGGCCTACTTTGGCGACAAACTGTCTCCCATGTCGGACACCACCAACCTCGCGGCAGCGTCCACCGGCGTAGACCTGTTCGACCACATTCGGCACATGCTGTGGACCACGGTGCCCAGTTTCCTTATCGCTCTGATCATCTTCTCGTTCATCGGTAGCTCGGACGCGGCGACGCCCGAGGAGATCGAGGCCCTGCAGCAAAGCCTCAAGGTAGAGTTCGCTATCGGCCCGCACCTGCTGCTACCGCTGCTGCTGATGCTCACGCTGGTTTACAAGCGTTTCCCTGCTTACCCGTCCATCGTAATCAGCGCCCTGGTGGGTGGCCTGTTCGCGCTTGTGTTCCAACCAGATGTCGTGGTCAAACTGGCGGGAGACAGCGACGAACTCAGCCGCGGGTTTGCGCTCTTCAAGGGCATCTGGATCAGCCTGTTCAGCGGCTATGTCTCTGACAGCGGCAACGAGTTTCTCGATGCGCTGCTGAGTAAAGGCGGCATGGCCAGCATGCTGAATACCGTCTGGTTGATCGTCTGTGCGCTAGGGTTTGGTGGCGTTCTGGAGCGCACCGGCATACTCAACTTCCTGCTCACCCAGGCCCTTCGCGGCGTAAAAAGCACCGGCAGCCTTATCACCACCACCGTAGCAACCTGCATCAGTGCCAATATACTGGCGGCGGACCAATTCATAGCAGTGGCGCTGCCCGGCCGCATGTACAAGGACGAGTACGAGAAGCACGGCCTGTCCCGATTGAACCTGTCGCGCACACTGGAAGATTCCGCCACCCTCACGTCAGCACTGATTCCCTGGAATACCTGCGGGGCCTATATGTCTGCCACTCTGGGTGTCGCCACTTTCAGCTACGCACCCTACGCATTTTTTAACCTTCTCTGTCCGGTTATCGCGATTATCTACGGCTTCGCCAAAGTGGCCCAGAAACCGTTGGAGGAAGACGAGCCTGACGCGGTACCTGCAACGGAGTAGCCACAGGTGGATATCGACTGGGACTACCCGGAGCCGTTTACGCTGGAGACGTCTGTCGAGCCCGAGCACATCGACGGGCTGCAGCACACCAACAATACGGTTTATGTGAAATGGTGCGAAGCGGTGGCCTGGTCACATTCGGTTGCGCTGGGCCTGGACCTTGAGGCCTACCACGCGCTGGATCGTGCCATGGCTATCACCTACAGCGAGTTTCAATATCTGCAGGCGTCCCGCGCCGGCGACAGCATTGTGGCCGCCACCTGGATCGTGTCCTGGGACCGTAAACTGACCATGCAACGCCGATTCCAGATTGTCCGGGCCGACGATGGCGTCACCCTGCTTCGGGCGGGTATGCGTTTCGCGTGTATCGAACTGAGTACTGGGCGTCCGCGCCGGATGCCCGGCGCCTTCATCGAAGGCTACGGCCCCGCCATCCGCGACCTGGATTCACTGCCAGCGCTTCGAACCTAGGCACTGGACCAGTCGAAGGCGATCACCTCTGACACACTACTTGCGCCTTGCGCGAGCATCAGCAACCTGTCGATACCCAGTGCCACGCCGCTGCACGGCGGTAATCCCTCCGCCATCGCCGCCAGCAAGTGCTCGTCCAGGGGCCGAGTCTGCTGGCCACTGGCCTCCCGGCGCGCATTGTCAGCAGTAAAGCGTTTACGCTGCTCCTGCGGGTCGGTTAACTCGAGGTAACCGTTGGCCAGTTCGACGCCGTCCACATAGAGCTCAAAGCGCCTGGCCACCAGCCCTTCGCGGTCTTCCTCGATACGGGCCAATGCCGCCTGTGAAGCCGGATAGTCGAAGACAAACGTCAAACCGCCGCGCTCAGCCAGCTGTGGTTCGATACAGTGACTTAGCAACAGATCAAGCCAGAGGTCACGGTCTCCGCTGAGTGCTCCCACATCCAGCCGTTCGTTGGCCAGAGCCACCAGTTCCTCGTCGCTGGCGACAAACGGATCAATCGACAGGTACTGGTGGAACAGATCACGGTAGCGCACGCGCTGCTCGCGTAGGTCGCCGAGAATATTTTTCACGAGCTGGGAGACTTCGTCCATCAAGCTGTGATGGTCCAGCTCCGGGCGATACCACTCCAGCAGGGTGAACTCGGGGTTGTGGCGAGCGCCGGCTTCCCCGTCACGAAACACGCGTGACACCTGGTAGATAGGCCCACTGCCAGCGGCTAAAAGCCGCTTCATGGCGTATTCAGGAGAGGATTGAAGATAGCGGGGAGCGCCTACCGAAACGCCCGCCGACACCACCAGCGGTTCGATGGACGGGTCGGTCACCCCCGCCTGGCATAGGGCCGGGGTTTCGACCTCAAGCACATTGCGGTCAGCGAAGAATACGCGAACAGACGCCAATAAGCGGGCACGCGCCCGCAAGGCTGACAGCGACGCACTCGGCCGCCAGGGCATGGCCAACTCAGGACTTGCCGGCGCGTCCCTGGTATTCGCCGGTGCGGGTGTCCACTTTAATTACCTCGCCCTGGCACAGGAACAGTGGCACTTTCACCACAGCGCCAGTGCTCAAGGTGGCCGGCTTGCTGCCGCCCTGGGCTGTGTCGCCTTTGAGGCCAGGGTCAGTCTCGGTGATTTCCAGCTCCACGAAATTGGGCGGCGCTACCGACAAAGGCGTGCCGTTGTATAGGGTGACTTCGCAGCGGTCCTGCTCTTTCAGCCACTGCCTGGAGTCGCCCACCGCATTGGCATCCGCCTGGTGCTGCTCGAAGGTGTCGGGTTCCATGAAATACCAGAACTCACCATCGGTGTAGAGATACTCCATCGTCCGATCCATCACGTCGGCAGCTTCCAGGCTTTCGCCGGACTTGAAGGTGCGTTCCCAGACTCGACCGGATTTCAGGTTGCGCAGGCGCACCCGGTTGAAAGCCTGGCCCTTGCCCGGCTTTACAAATTCGTTGTCGAGAATGCTGCAGGGATCGCCATCCAGCATTACTTTCAGGCCGGAGCGAAACTCATTGGTGGAATAACTAGCCATGGCTTATTCGGTAGAAGATCAAAAAAGGGCGGTAATGATACCGCAAGGGCACTGCATCGGTCAGCAACGGTATTTTGCAGTGGTGACAAGTCGCGAATATGCGCTAACCTTTAGGTATAGGGCTTGCACTAACTACACACCATAAAGTCGAGGCCTGGGGTTATGACGGACAATGCACGCGTAAAACTACGCCTGCCCACACAGGATCTTGAGCGCTTCGATGCCTTCCCCCTGGAGCGCGATGCCGCGGCAGCCTGGGCGGCCAACCTGCCGCTGGCAAACGTGCTGGCAGTGCTGCAGCAACTCATCCATGTGGTGGGCGACCTGAATCGCGTGCGGATGAGCGCCAGCACACGCCATGATCTGCTGGAGGCTCTGCGACCAACCATCGATACCGCTTTGCAAAACAGCGGCAAGCGATTCCTCAACCAACCGCTGGTACTGCCCGAGGAGCCAAAGCAGCTCGCCTCCAATGCCCACCGGCTGACAGACCTGGCCTCCACCGCCTTCACACTGGCCGCCGTCCATACACTCTCCGACAGGGAAGAGGTAGAGGGCATTAATCCGGCGCAGCTGGTGTGCGAGAGCCTGCACCGGGCTATCAGCTACGCGGGCCGCAAAGTGCTGCTATCACTGCAGCTGTACCAACCGGTGGAGTTAAATAGCTGGCTCACCCTGAACCAGTTGTACAGCATCGCAGAACAGCAGGAGCTAACCGACCTGCCGGTGAACGAGGATGGCCAGGCCAGCACCATCCGCACCGCTTACTTACAGCCGCTATTGCTGGCCTGCTGCAAGCCCAATCAGCTCAGGCAGTCAGACATGGCGGGCGTCTACCGCGGGCTGCGCGATTGGAACGAAATAGTGTCCGTCTCCCGCGGGGGCCGTGGCAGCGGCCTGTTCCGGGTCGACCTGGACGCAGACCGTCCACCGATGTACACCTCGATACTGGGTGAGCAGGGGGATGAGAGAACCCGGTTTATCGACACAGAGCGCCTGGTTGCACACCTGGAGCAACGCAAGGAGATGGATCGTGCGACGCGCCAGAAAGGAATCAGCTTCGACCGCGAAACCACCATCCCGGCGAATATCGTCGATCACCTTATCCATTCCCTCGGCACCGCAAGTCAGCGCAACTTCTCTCGCAAGCCCGCCAGGGGCAAGCTGAAAGTCAGTGTCGGGCTGAGCAATACCCATTTTTACGTGGCCGGCGAGCGCACTCTCGAGCAATTGCTCTATGGCGATGAGTATCTCGCCTCGGGCGCTGAACGAGTGAGCAGCAACCCATTCCTTACGGGGGGCGGAAAGCATGACGCCTGGGAAGAGGCAAATCCCGAGGAAGACTACACCGAGGAAATCACCGACGCCGCCTATGGGGAGGTTGAACTCGCTCACCGGATAGACGTTGATCCTCGCACACTGGCGGTATTGGACGACACTGACGACAACATTCCGCCGGCAAAACGTTACCCCGTGCGCGAGACCCAGATCATTAATATCAGCCCGGGAGGCTACTGCGTTGCCTGGCCCGAAGGCCTGCCTGACGGCCTCAGGACCGGCGATCTCGCCGCCGTGCACGACGGCGAACAAACGCATTGGCTGGTCGCTGTGGTGCGATGGGTGAGCCAGATCGAGAATAGCGCGCCGCTCACCGGGCTGGAACTCATGGGTCCACGGGCCACACCGTACGGCGCAAGGATTACCCAGGTACGCAGCGGACCCTCCGACCCGATGCGGGTACTACTGCTGCCGGAAATCAAACTCGTTGGCAAACCGCACACCCTGGTGACCCCGCGCACCGGTTTCCAGGAGCGCCAGAAGATCATCCTGTTGCGAGAAGGCGAAGAATTCCTGGTGCAGCTGACACAACAGATTGCCGCCACGGCCACCTTCCAGCAGTTCGACTTCCGTTACATTCGGCAGATGGAGCAGGGTAAGCCGGTGGTTCTCAGTGAGAATTTATCCGGGGAAAAGCGGTTTAGCTCGCTGTGGGATAAGCTCTAGGGTGGGCCCTGGAAACGGTCAGAAATACCCAAAAGATAAAGTATGGCATCCAATCCCAGAGTGGAAATGGATTGCTCTGCCCGCTGCTTTACCAATGGCTTGGCACGAAACGCGATACCCAGCCCGGCGGCACTGAGCATGGGCAGGTCATTAGCGCCATCACCGACAGCGATGACCTGCTGCAAATCAATACCTTCGGCGGCCGCCAATTGCTTGAGCAGCTCGGCCTTGCGGGCACCATCGACAATGTCCCCCACGACGCGCCCGGTAACGACGCCATCTTCAATATCCAGTGTATTTGCGTGGACGTAGTGAATGCCCAGGCGCTTTGCCAGTTGTTCCGCAAAATAGGTAAATCCACCCGAGAGAATCGCCGTCTTGTAACCAAGCTTATTGAGCGTGGCGATCAAGTGCTCCGCACCCTCAGTAATGGGGATGCGCTTGACGATGTCTGCAAGCGCAGACTCCGGTAACCCTTGCAGGAGGGCGACGCGCTCCCGAAAGCTCTCTGAGAAATCCAGTTCGCCCCGCATGGCGCGTTCAGTGATGTCACTCACCTGCTCGCCAACACCGGCGGCCGTCGCCAGTTCATCAATCACCTCCGCCTCGATAAGCGTGGAATCCATGTCAAAGGCGACCAGGCGTCGATTGCGGCGATACATATTGTCCTGCTGCAGCGCGAGATCCACCTCCAGTTCACCGGCCACCACCAGCAGCGCCGTGCGGAAAGCCTGCGGGTCCGGAAGATTGCCGCGGACCGAAAACTCCACACAGGCCTTGCTACGCGGCGGCAGTTCACCCACGGGAATTCTGCCTGACAGTCGATTGATGCCGTCGATATTCAGGCCAAAGCTATGGACGACCGTGGTTACCCTGGAGAGCTGATGGGCCGTGATCTTTCGCGCCAGCAGCGTCACGATATAGCGCGCCCTGCCCTGCTCGCCAATCCACTGCTCATAGCTGTCACCGGCCACACTGTTGAAACGGGTAGTCAATCCCCTTGATTCAGCAAAGGTCCGCAATTCCGATCGAATCTGCTGGCACAGGTCGGCGCTGGGCACTTCGACCAGCACCCCGATAGACAGTGTGGAATGGATGACTGCCTGCCCAATGTCCAGCACATTCACGTCGTGCCCGGCCAACAGACCGGTGATACCGGCTGTGACGCCGCCCTGATCTGGACCCGACAGTGTGATGAGTTCAATTTGGCTCAAGAGGACACTCTCCCATTTACAGCGCGCTATTCTACCGCCAGCGGTCTGGCGTGGGGAAATCGAGACGCTGGATAACAGGCACTTTGCGGCACTGGTCAGTGGTTTATACTGCGTCGCGAATCAGGGGACTCAATACCGCGTGAAACAGCGCTTCGAACAATATCGCCTCGGCCAGCAACTGGCCATCGTGGCAGCCGCTCTCTGCTTGATGGTCAGCCGTGCGCTGGTTGTGCTGGCGGCCATTTCCAGCCGGCACATGCAGGAGGCGCAGCAGGCCGACTACGGCGAGGCGCTCGCTAGCCAGATTGCCCGTCGCATCGGCACCGCTCTGGAAACCGGCGACCTGCTCTCGGTTGCCGCCTCACTGCAGCGTTTCGTGGAGACATCCTCTGCCGATGAAGTGGCGATCTACGACGTGGAAGGCCAGGCTCTGGGCCAGGCCGGCCGCGCCGAGGGAACCAGTTTGCAACAGTACCGGGCTCCGGTTCTGATCGACAGCGACGTGGCCGGTGAGGTGGTGATAACCCTCAGTACCGATACGACCAGGATGGCGCGGCTGCGCTTCCTGCTCAGCCTGCTGGGGCTGGCTGTATTGCTCAGCCTGGCGGTATATGGATTGAGCCAGCACTTTGGTAAACGCCTTGCAGGCCGCCTCGCCGTCCTGGGCAAGCGCCTGTTGCTGGAGGAATCAACCGCACTGCCAGAGCCCAACGAACTGCGACGGCTGGAGCAACGGGTGGAGGCCTTGCCGATGGACCTGCTCCGGGCACGCGGTTCCGCCGGACCAAAAGATGAGAACTATCGCTCGACTGCCGTCCTGTATATGCAGCTGTCCAGCCTCGAGAACTACGTAGACACGCTCGACGAAGACAGCCTGCATCGCTACACCAACCGCCTGCATCAGATCGTATTTGCCGCGGCTGGCTTCTATGGCGGTGAATTGCACGTCGTGCGCCAATTCGGCCTGGTGGTGTACCTCAGCGGCGACAGCGCCGCGGGCAGTCCGGCGTTTCGCGCGGCCTCCTGTGCCTGGCTGGTGAGGACCGTGGCGGCGGAGCTCGAAAAATCCATGAGCCTGTCGCTGGGCGTTGCCATGGCCATTGGTATCAGCGAACTGGGCGCAGGCGACGGTTCAGACATCTACCCCGGCCTATACATGCAGTCGACACTGGATGAACTGCAGGGCTACTGCCGGCAGGCACCGACAGAGATACTAATGTTGCCAGACGTCTGCGAGGACCTGGATGTCAGCGGCAGGCTGGATTTCAAAAAGTCCAGGGACGCCGATGCCGCGCGGCTCACCGGATTCGAGGGCCCTTACCAGGACCTGCTGGAACGACAGCTGCGGTTGATCATGCGCCGCCTGGCCGACCCTATCTAGGGCCGGCCGACACTACCATCACTCGGCGATCGCGAGTGAATCCACCTTTTGGAATCCGCGCGGCAGTTTGTTGCCGCGCCGACCCCGCTCACCGCGGTAATGCTCCAGCTCACTGAACTTCAGGTTCAGGTGGCGCTTACCGGCATACACAACCAGCACGTCACCGGGTACCAACACCTTCACGCCCACCACGTACTCTTCGCGACTTTGCACGCGCGCAGTGGGGATACCGATGATCTTGTTGCCCTTGCCACGTGACAACTGCGGGAGGTCGGCAAGCGGAAACATCAACATGCGCCCCTCACTGGACACTGCAACCACCCAGGCATCGTCGCGTTGGCTGATCTGCGCGGGTTGCAGTACCTGCGCCCCCTTGGGCAGGGTGAGCGCAGCTTTGCCCGAACGGTTCTTGGATTGCAGGTCACCCAGTCGCGCTACAAAACCATACCCGGCGTCGCTGGACATCAGGTAAAGCTGCTCTTCATCGCCCATCATCAGGCCCTCAAAGCTGGCGCCTGAGGGAGGATTGATTCGTCCGGTGACCGGTTCACCCTGGCCGCGGGCCGACGGCAGATTGTGCGAGGCCACGGCATAGGCTCGGCCAGTAGAATCGAGGATGATCGCTGGCTGGTTAGAGCGACCGCGCACGGCCAGCTTAAAACCGTCGCCAGACTTGTAGCTGAGGCTCTGCGGATCAATATCGTGGCCCTTGGCGGCACGTATCCAGCCTTTTTCAGACATCACCACGGTTATCGGGTCGGCGGTCATGAGCTCGAGTTCACTGAAGGCCTTGGCCTCTCCTCGCGCCACCAACGGCGAGCGCCGCTCATCGCCAAACTTTTCCGCTACCGCTATCAGCTCTTTTTTGATCAGGGTTTTGAGTCGCGCCGCGCTGCCCAGAGTCTTCTTGAGCTGGTCCCGCTCTTTGTCCAGTTCATCCTGCTCGCCCCGAATATTCATTTCCTCGAGCTTGGCCAGATTGCGCAGTTTCAATTCGAGGATGGCTTCGGCCTGGACATCCGTAATACCGAAGCGCTTCATCAGCGCGGGCTTGGGTTTGTCCTCGGTGCGAATGATGTGAATCACTTCATCGATATTGAGGAAAGCGACGAGGTAGCCCTCGAGGATGTGCAGGCGTCGCTCCACACGCTCCAGCCGGTACTCGAGTCGCCTGCGCACGGTATCGGTGCGGAACTTCAGCCACTCTTTCAGAATGCGGTCCAGCGATTTGACCGCCGGACGACCGTCGATGCCGATCACGTTCAGGTTGATGCGGTAACTGCGCTCAAGGTCCGTGGTTGCAAACAAATGGTTCATCACCCCATCGAGATCCACCCGGTTGGACCGCGGCACGATGACCAGCCGGGTCGGGTTCTCGTGGTCGGACTCGTCGCGCAGGTCCGCCACCATAGGTAGTTTCTTCGTCTGCATCTGCTGGGCGATCTGCTCCAGCACCCGCGAACCCGATACCTGGTAGGGCAACGCGTTGACGATGATGTCGCCGCCTTCCTTTTCCCACACGGCTCGCATACGCAGCGCCCCACGGCCACTCTCGTACATCGCGAGGATCTCCTCCCGCGGGGTGATAATTTCCGCATCGGTGGGGAAGTCCGGCGCGTGCACGTGCTCGCAGATGTCGCTGAGCGTTGACTTGGGTTTGTCCAATAACCGGATGGCGGCTGAGACAACTTCATTCAGGTTGTGGGGTGGTACATCGGTCGCCATTCCGACCGCGATGCCGGTGGTGCCGTTCAACAGGACGTTCGGCACCTGCGCGGGCAGCACCGACGGCTCGTCGAGGGTACCGTCAAAGTTCGGTACCCAATCCACGGTGCCCTGGCCCAGTTCCGCGAGCAGAACCTCGGCATATTTTGTCAGCCGCGATTCGGTGTAGCGCATCGCCGCGAAGGATTTGGGATCGTCGGGCGAGCCCCAGTTTCCCTGCCCGTCAACCAGCGGGTAGCGATAACTGAAATCCTGCGCCATTAGCACCATCGCTTCGTAGGCCGCGCTGTCGCCGTGCGGGTGAAACTTGCCGATCACATCACCTACGGTGCGCGCCGACTTTTTGAACTTGGCCGAGGCTTTGAGCCCAAGTTCGCTCATGGCGTACACGATGCGGCGCTGAACAGGCTTCAGGCCATCACCGATATGCGGCAGCGCGCGGTCGAGAATGACGTACATCGAGTAATCGAGGTAGGCCTTCTCGGCATAGGATTTCAACGATACCTGTTCGATACCGTCGCTATCGATTTCCAGAAGATCAGACATATCCGGGTCCAGCTAGAGGGGTGTCATCCAGGCAGCATATGCGCCAGCCCGGCGGCATTTCAGTTTTCGTCATCGCCTCCACGGAGACTGACCAGCTGCTCATTCAGGTTGACGATTGAATTCGCCATATCGATAAGCAGGCTGTGGATCGTGGCGGGATTGGTTTTGATCAGGTCGGTGAACTGCTCCTTTGGAACCTTGACCACCGAGCAGGAGGTCCGCGCCTTCACCGTCGCGCTGCGATCGGCATGGGTCAACGCCGCCATCGCGCCGAAGATCTCACCTTCACCAATCCGGCCCACCGGCACGTTGTCCACCAATACATCCGCCGTACCGGACGTGAGGTTGAACACGTAGTCGGCTCGCTCGCCCTGCTGAATGATGACATCGCCAGGTTCGTAGAGCTCAAAGCCGGGCGTGGCCGTCACCGAGGCATCGGCGCCGGAGGCTGTCAGGCGCAGCATCAGGCTAGAATAGGTGACCTGCATACGGGTCCAGAGTTTGGTCGCCGCACGATTCTCGAACACCTGTTGCATAAATTCGAGCGCAGGATAGCTCTCCAGCGTCGCACCCGCTTCGCTGCCGTAATGTACGGCCAGGTCTGTAGCGGTGCCGCCGGTCGCATCGGGAAGCAGGATGTCGCCTTCGTCCAGCAGGTAGAGGGTGCGGCCCTGGTAACGCACAGTGATCGAGCCACTGTGCACCACATAGAACTTGCCACCATCAAAACCCCGGAAGTTTCCCGCCGGCGTACTCTCAACCTCAAAGCGAATCGGCGGCAGGCGGATTTCAGCCGTCAACCCGGCCACCAGGTCTTTGAACTGCTGGTTCAGCAGATTGAAATCGTGGCTTAGCTCGGCATTCGCCAGCATTTGTTCACCCTGATGCGCACCGTTCGCACGGTGTCGCAGCGTCTAAAATCCTTATCCGGGCCAGCCTGCGGCCGATCCATGTTTTCACGGTATAGTAGCAACTAAATCACGGGTGGAGAACGGCACATCCACCATTTCAACGATTCGGTAAGAAAAGGTCTGAAACCGCCTTGATGAACAACTCCCTCGACTGGTCCACCCACAGATTTGCCGAACTCGATATCCACACGCTTTACGAGATTCTCGCACTGCGCCAGAGCATCTTCGTGGTTGAACAGGACTGCCCTTATCAGGACCTCGATGGGCTAGATCAGGACGCCTACCACATGAGCTGCCGCGACAACGGCGACCTGCTGGCTTACCAGCGCTGCCTGCCTCCCGGCGTCAGCTATCCGGAAAGTTCCATTGGGCGGATTATCGTCTCCGCCGCAGCCAGAGGCCGAAAGCTGGGTCGAGAGCTGGTGCAACGTGGCATCGACTTCAATCGTGCGCACTGGCCCGATCACGACATTCGAATAGGTGCCCAGGCCCACCTTGCCGAGTTCTACGGCAGCCTGGGATTCGAGATCGACGGTGAACACTACGTCGAGGACGGTATCGAGCACGTTCATATGGTGCTGGCGGCGACGGCCTAGGAACGCATTTCCAGCAGGAAAGTTACCGGCCCGTCATTGACGAGGGAGACCTGCATGTCTGCACCGAAGCGACCCGCCGCAACCCGGGGGTGACGTTTCGACAAAGCGGCAAGTATGCGGTCGTAAAGAGCCTGGGCGTCAGCAGGCGGCATTGCAGAAGAAAAACCCGGACGCAGTCCTTTGCTGGTGTCGGCCGAGAGCGTAAATTGCGACACCAGCAGAACGCCGCCACTCACATCACGCACGCTGTGATTCATACGCCCGTTTTCGTCGGCAAACATCCGGTAAGCGAGCAGTTTGTCGAGCATTTTTTCCGCCAGAGCATCGTCATCTCCCTGGTCTAAACCCAAAAACACCAGCAGGCCCTGCTCAATTTCACCCACCGTGTCTCCACCGACCGTCACGCTAGCGCGGCTGACCCGCTGGAGCAGTGCTCTCACGCAGCGGTTGCGCGGGACGCGCGACGACGTTCGTGTTCCTGCAGCAACTTCTTGCGCAGGCGAATACTCTCTGGCGTTACCTCTACCAGTTCATCATCTTCAATAAACTCAAGCGCCTGCTCGAGGCTGTGACGAACTGGCGGCGTGAGGATCAAGGCCTCGTCCGTACCGGCCGCTCGCACGTTGGTGAGCTGTTTGGCCTTGGTCGGGTTCACGGTCAGGTCATTGCCGCGGCTATGCAGGCCAATAATCTGTCCTTCGTAGACCTCGATGTTGGGATCGATGAACATCCGTCCTCGGTCCTGAAGATTGTAGAGCGCGTAAGCCAGCGTTTTACCCTTGACCATGGAGATCAGCACGCCGTTGGTCCGTTGCGCAAGCTCTGCCTGGGCAACCGGTCCGTAGTGATCGAAAACGTGGGTCATGATGCCGCTGCCGGAGGTCATGGTCAGAAACTGGGAGCGGAATCCGATCAGGCCGCGTGCGGGAACAATAAACTCCAGCCTTACCCTGCCATTGCCGTCGGGCTGCATATTTTTCAACTCGGCCCGGCGCTGACCCAGTTCCTCCATGATCGCTCCCTGGTGGGAGTCCTCGCAGTCGACCACCAGGTTTTCGTAAGGCTCCTGCAACTCGCCATCGATTTCTCGCTGGATGACCTCGGGACGCGAAACGCCCAGTTCATAACCCTCGCGACGCATGGTTTCGATCAGCACCGACAGGTGCAATTCGCCGCGACCAGACACCTTGAATTTGTCGGGACTGTCGCCCTGCTCCACGCGCAGCGCTACATTGTGGATGAGCTCTCGCTCCAGGCGCTCATTGATATTCCGGGAGGTCACGTACTTGCCTTCTTTACCGGCGAACGGCGAATCGTTCACCTGGAAGGTCATGCTCACCGTGGGCTCGTCGACCGAGAGCGCAGGTAGTGCTTCCTCGTGCGCAGGATCGCAGAGGGTATCGGAAATATTGAGACCCTCGATGCCGGTGATGCAGACAATGTCGCCGGCCTCGGCCTCCTCTACATCCAGCCGCTCCAGTCCGTGGTAGCCCATCACCTGCAGCACTTTGCCGCTGCGCGTGGCACCGTCGTCAGACACTACCGTTACCGCCGTGTTGGGAGTCAGTCGGCCACGGGTGATGCGGCCAACACCAATCACACCGACATAGCTGTTGTAATCCAGAGCGCTTACCTGCATTTGCAGCGGGCCGTTGCCGTCTACTTCCGGCGACGGCACGTGTTCAACAATGGTGCTGAACAACGGCTGCATATCCTTGGCCATAGCATCGTGCTCCAGGCCGGCAATGCCTTCAATCGCGGATGTGTATACCACCGGGAAGTCGAGCTGCTCTTCGGTGGCACCGAGTCGATCAAACAGGTCAAACACCTGGTCGACCACCCAGTCCGGTCGCGCGCCCGGGCGATCTACCTTGTTCACGACCACAATCGGGTTCAGGCCGCGCTCAAACGCCTTGCTGGTGACAAAACGGGTTTGCGGCATAGGCCCGTCGACCGCATCGACCAGTAACAACACAGAATCGACCATCGACAGCACCCGCTCAACCTCGCCACCAAAATCAGCGTGCCCTGGGGTATCCACAATGTTGATGCGGAAGTCGCCCCAACGGATCGCGGTATTTTTGGCCAGGATGGTAATCCCGCGCTCGCGCTCCTGGTCGTTGGAATCCATAATGCGCTCGGCACCTTCACTGCGCCGGTCCAGGGTGCCGGATTGCTGTAGCAGGCAATCGACAAGCGTGGTTTTGCCATGATCAACATGGGCAATAATAGCGATGTTTCTGAGGTTATCGATCAAGACGGGCCTCGCCCCCTAGGGGTGCTGACAAAAGGCGGCGGATTATACCTGAACGGTGGGCATTCACCACCGCTGTCAGGGCGCATAAACCTTGACGTCCAGATGCCCCTCTTCGAGCAGGTGGCTGGCGTGCAGCCGGCTCATCATCCCCTTGCCGCAATAGAGCATGTAGCTGACTGACGGATCGAGGTCACCGGCTCGCCGATGCAGCTCATAAAAGGGGATTCGAAGCACCTTGCTGTGGACTCTGAGTGGTGCCAGTTCCTCCTCATCCGGGTGACGAATGTCCACGATGGTACTGCCAGCCAGTGGGACCTTGAGCACTTCGACATCTACCCTGGCCAGCTCCTCGTCGGCAAGCCGGTCTATTCGCGTGTGCACCGCACTCTCGATGGCGCGATCCAGAACCGTCATGTCGAAGCGGCTCTCCTGTGACCGAATCCTGGGAAGCTTGGCCCGGGTGGTCGGGTTGACAGAGATAACGCCGCAATACTCCGGCATGTTGGCTGCAAAAGCGTCGGTACCGATTTTTGCGGCCAGTTGAACGATGTCTTCCTTGTCGCTGGTAATCAAGGGCCGCATCACCAGCCTGTCGATGACCTCGTCGATGACGGCGAGATTGCGAACCGTCTGACTGCTGACCTGCGCAACACACTCACCGGTCACCAGGGCATCAATCGCGAGGTGCTGAGCGAGCTGGTCAGCCACCCTAAGCATCATTCGCTTGAGAATAACCCCCATCATGCTGTCCTCAACCTTGGACAGCAGCTCTGCCACGACCTCCTCGAAGGGCACGGTGATAAAGAGCACCCGCTGCCTGCAGCCGTACTTCTGCCACAGGTAAAGGGCGACTTCCTTGACTCCGACTTCGTGATCCCTGCCGCCCAGGTTGAAGAACAGGAAATGAGTGCGCATGCCACGTTTCATGGTGAGGTAACTGGCCACCGGGGAGTCGAACCCGCCGGAAATCAGCGATAGCACCGGATCAACACTGCCCACCGGGTAGCCTCCCGGGCCGCGGTAGCGTTTCCCAACCACGTAGAGATTCAGGTTGCTGATCTCCACATCCACGGTCACCTGGGGGTTATTTAGGTTCACGCCGGCGGTATTGCAGTGCTCCAGCAAACCAGCCCCCAGGACCCGCTCCACGTCCATGGATGTAAAAGCATGCTTACCACCACGCTTACAGCGCACAGCAAATGTTTTCCCTTCAAGCCGATCGCGATAAACCGGCAGCACGTGCTCCAGCATCTGTGCCGGCTCGCACAGGGGAAAGACACCCACTTCCAGCACGTAAGTTATGCCGGCCGTATGGCATAGGCCATCCACGATCCTGGCAATGGGCTGCGGCTCATCGGTGGAGGTAACTACCTGCAGCCGGTCCCAGCTGCGAATGATTTCCACACCCGGGTCGATCTCGCGCAGCACCAGGCGAATGTTATCCACGAGCTGGCCCACAAAGCGGCGTCGTACGGGCTTGCTCTTGATCGTGATCTCAGCGAAATACTTGACAAGGAATTTCATAGTGGCCATAAGTCTGGCGGTCCGCGAGAAACGCATTATACGGGCACGACCGGTGCCTGCGGATAAACGGACACTGACACTGACCGGGGCAGTATTTGCACCAACTTGAGGCACTTGTGCCCTATACTGGTGCGCACGCAGCCTCTGGCTGCTGTAGATGCAGGAAATTTCCCTAAAATTCAGGCGCTTGGCTAAAGCACCCTTTTGGCACAGCTCTTGCTATTTAAGACCCTGCTGAAGAAACCTGGTAACTCCGGGTCGGCGGGCCCGTCATTTGTGGCACCAGACCTACACCGCGCACCGCCTGTCGGCGCGCAAGAATTCCGATTGGAGGAGCAAGAATGTCAGAGCAAACTCTGAACCTGATCAAAGAGAGCGAAGCCCGCTGGGTGGACCTGCGCTTTACCGACACCAAGGGTAAGGAGCAGCACGTTTCTATCCCTGCTACGGAAGTCGACGAAGACTTCTTCGAAGGCGGCAAGATGTTCGATGGATCGTCCATCGCCGGCTGGAAGGGGATCAACGAGTCAGACATGATCCTGATGCCAGATGACTCGACGTCTATTCTGGACCCGTTCACCGACGACACCACTGTCATCCTGCGTTGTGACATTGTTGAACCCACAACCATGCAGGGCTACGAGCGTGATCCTCGCTCGGTGGCCAAGCGCGCCGAGGAGTACCTGAAGTCCACCGGCCTGGGCGACACCGCCTTTTTTGGCCCGGAACCCGAGTTTTTCGTTTTTGACGACGTCAAGTGGCACGCCGACATGAGCGGTGCTGGCTACACCATCAACTCTGAAGAAGCGGCCTGGGCCTCCAGCCACTCTTTTGAGGACGGCAATATCGGTCACCGCCCCGGCGTTAAGGGCGGCTATTTCCCGGTTCCCCCTGTCGACTCACTGCACGACATTCGCGCAGCGATGTGCGCGGCCATGGAACAGATGGGTCTGCCCGTAGAGGTGCATCACCACGAGGTGGGTACTGCAGGTCAGTGTGAGATCGGCATTCGCTTCAATACGCTGGTCAAGAAGGCGGACGAGGTACAGATCCTCAAATACTGCGTCCACAATGTGGCCCACGCCTACGGCAAGACCGCAACCTTCATGCCCAAGCCGCTGGTTGGTGACAACGGGTCCGGCATGCACGTGCACCAGTCCATCGCGAACGGCGGCGACAACACCTTCGCGGGCGACGGCTACGCGGGCCTGTCAGAGACGGCTCTTTACTACATCGGCGGCATCATCAAGCATGCTCGCGCGCTGAATGCGTTCACCAACGCGTCCACCAACTCATACAAGCGTCTGGTTCCCGGCTTCGAAGCGCCAGTAATGCTCGCGTACTCCGCGCGCAACCGCTCAGCCTCGATCCGTATTCCCTACGAGCCCAGCCCCAAGGGCAAGCGCGTTGAAGTTCGCTTCCCGGACCCTACCGCCAACCCTTACTTGGCTTTCGCAGCTATGCTGATGGCCGGCCTG
>Ga0213866_10001474_pt1 | contig 17441 bp, 17 predicted proteins | sample PICome_11_FD_160079 | JGI IMG/M metagenome (GOLD analysis project Ga0213866, IMG submission 160079) | Coastal seawater microbial communities near Pivers Island, North Carolina, United States - PICO284 | ecosystem: Environmental > Aquatic > Marine > Coastal | place: USA: North Carolina...
GTTTGTCGAAGGCATTCTTGGAACGATCGTTCGGACGTGGGCGGCGGGACGGCGCGCCACCGCGCTTCTGCGGGCCACGAGCCGACGATCCTCGAGCCGGTCGACGGGGAGCCATCACATCACCTGCCGCGACAACACGGCCACCGCCCAGCAGGCGATTCCTTCTCGTCGGCCGAGCGCGCCGAGGCCTTCGGCTCGTCGACCCTTCACGGTCACGGGAGCTCCGACAACTGTCGACAGCGCGTTCTGCATCTCGTCACGGCGTGGGGCCAACTTCGGGACCTCGCACACGACACTGCAATCGATGTTCCCGATCGTCCAGCGTTCGGCCTGCACGAGACGCACGACCTCGGCCAACAACGCGAGTGAATTCGCGCCCTTCCACTTCGGGTCGGTGTCGGGAAAGTGTTGACCGATGTCGCCGAGACCGGCCGCACCAAGCAATGCGTCAGCACAGGCATGAGCGACTGCGTCGGCATCACTGTGACCGTCGAGTCCACGTTCTCCGTCGAACACCACTCCACCCAACACGAGAATGCGCGTTGGGTCGTCACTGAAACGATGAACGTCGAAACCCTGACCAACTCTGAATTCAGGACCACTCATGACTCGTCTCGATTCTCCGATCGGCGGGCCAAGAAATCGCGAGCCCACTCGAGATCGTCGGGATGGGTGATCTTGCGATTGTCGACCTCACCCGCCACGACGAGGACGGTACCGCCCAGCGACTCGACCAGGACGGAATCGTCAGTCGCATCGAGCTCCGATCGATAGGCCTCACGAAGGATCGAGGCACGAAATGCCTGTGGGGTCTGGACTGCCACGAGAGTTGCTCGGTCAGGAGTGTTGACGACGTGAGGCGTCACATTCGCAGTCGAGGCGTACGAACCTTCGAGGCCGAGAGATGCGGACTCCACGACTTCGATCACCTTGACAGTGTCGGTGACCGGTAATCCGGGTACCGCGCCATCGGCTCCAGCACACACGGCATCGACGACGGCGGCGAAGAGAGCGGGGGAAGCGAAGGGTCGAGCGGCATCATGCACCAGAATCACATCGGCATCGTCGGGAACTGCGGCCAAGCCGTTGCGAACACTTGCCGTACGGGTCGGACCCCCAGCCACACCTCCTTCACGTTCGGCATCTTCGACCGGCACCACCAGAATCACCCCGTCGCTCGCTGCACGAGCATTCTCGACCGCAAGATCAACCACGCGACGACCACCAAGCTCGGCGTACTGCTTCAACGCACCGAATCGACGCCCCGAACCTCCGGCAACGACGATCGTCCACACATTCACACCGGGTCGACGGGATTTTTTCGAGGCCAAGTTCGCCATTCCCCGTGAGGGTAGTACCGTTCCGGTTGATGCCGTACGAAGACATCCTCGCTCGTTCCGACTTCTTCGCCGATGCCCCGGCCGAGGAACTCACACGAATCTCGTCGATCGGCCGAAAGCGCGTTCTGTCACGTGGTGATCACCTCTTCGAGGCCGGTGAAGATGCCGAGTCGATGTTCATCGTGATCACTGGACGAGTCGCCATTGCCATCGCCAACGAACTCGACAAGCGCGAGAGCATGGTGGCTCTGATGGAGACCGGCGACTTGTTCGGAGAAATGGGTCTTCTCGACGGCGGACCGAGGTCGGCCATGGCGCGCGCTATCGAGCCCTGCGAAGTTCTCGAGATCCCCTACGATCCGGTGGAAGAGATGCTTCAGCAGAACCCACGAGTTCTCCGTGGAGTCGTTCGCATGCTTGCCGATCGTCTGCGCATCATGGACGGTGCTCTCGCCGACTCGGTCTTCCTCGACGTGACCGGACGCACCGCAAAGCGCCTGCTCGAACTCGCCGGCGACGCCGACGAATTCGTACTCCCCGTCACTCAAGAAGAACTGGCCGGCATGGTGGGTGCATCACGTGAGCGCGTGAACAAGGCGATCAGCAGCTTCATTCGCCTCGGCTGGATCGAGCAGCACGAACGCCGTTACAAGATCCTCCTGCGCGATCGCCTCGAACTTCGCTCACGCTGACAGCCATTCCTTCGCCCGGCGAAACGCGTCAGCGGCATCGTCGACTCGGTGAGCCGGACGTGTCGAATCGTGGGCGAATCCGTGTTCGGCGTCCGAATACTCCACGACATTGACACCAGTCGTTCGCAAGTCAGCCACATCGGGGTCCGGTGTCCACGTGTCGCGATTACCGATGATGGCGAGCACCTTGGCCGCTTCGGCCGGCTCGGCACGCAGCAACGCCAATGGCTCACCTTGGCCGTCGCCATGCCAGGTCTCGGGCAACCGGATCATCCCGTAGAAACTGGCGATACGGCTGAAGCGCTTCGCCGCTGCGGCTTTGAAGCAGTACATGCCACCCATGCAGAAGCCGATCATCGCCACCGAGTCACAGCCGGTGGCATCGGCGGCCTCGTTCAGGTCACGAAACTTGTCGACATCGTTCAGGGTGGAGACGGCGGCGAAACGCCCGTCGAGATCGGCACCGAGATCGCGCCCGACGGCCGACACCGGAAACGGTTCGATGGCGATCGTGGTCATCCCCCACTCACTTGCGAAACGGGCCACATGATCGTCGAACAAGGGCCGGAGTCCGAAGATGTCGGGAAAGACGACGAGTCCACGGGTCGATCCGTCGACGTGCTGGATCTCGGCCGGTGTTCCGGAGGGAAGTGTGATGCGCATCCGTGAATCTTGGTTCACCTTGACCTTCTGAGCCGAGATTCCATCGCCACCAGGTCAGATAGGTCTCACCGGACGTCTCACCGGTGGCGGAAACTCGATGGGTTCCAACCTGTACAGACCTCTGATGGGGGGACCCGAGTCGTGTCGGGGCATGACCACACACGACATCCCACCCCACACATCGACGTTTGCCGCACGACGACTGGCCAGCCTCGGCTACTCGCTCGGTATCGCGCCCGAATCCACACGCCTGCCCACGGCAACACGCTTGTGGCTCGACTGGGACGCCATCGCACGATCGCGGCGCGACATCCGACGAGCCAACTCCTGGAATCTCCCCGGAGAGCCGGTTCGGCACCTCGACGAAGTGCTTCGGCGCGCCGGCTACGGCGAATCCATGACCGACGAAGGCTGCGACCTCTACTTGTCACAACTGACTGCCATTGCCCACCACGACGAGCTGGCCTGTCGCGTCGTCGTCCAGCGCATACTTCCCGGACTCATCGCCGTCGCCGTTCGCCGAGGTCGCATCGTTCAAGGTGGACCATCTTTCGCCCTCGACCAACTGGCGTCCTCGGCCTGGATGGTGATCCGCAACTACCCCATCGATCGCCGCCCGCTCCGCGTCGCCGCCAATCTCTTGCGCGACATCGAATATCAAGCCTTCGTACGAGAATCCCGCACCAAGCGCAACTCGGTCGAGCTTCCTGCCGACACATGGACGATCGTGAATGGTGAAACTCTGCGGGCCACCCGTGGAATCCCGATGCGGGGCGCCAGCTCAGTGGCCACTGAGGCCGATCCGGTGGGTACCGCTGCCGAACTGTCGAATCTGCTCCACGACCTCGAGCGACTCGGTCTACGTGAGATCGACCGAGTCGCACTGGACGAGATGCTCAGCGATCGACTCAGCCCTGATTCGGCGAAGTTGGCCGGGATTTCGGCACGTGCACTGCGGGACCGTCGTGTGGCGGCGATCCGTCGCTCACAAGAGCTGCTCGGGATCACCCCGACCTGAGTCAGCGACGTAGGCGCAAACTGTTCGACACGACGAACACGCTCGACAACGCCATGGCCAATCCAGCGAGCATCGGATTCATGAGTCCGGCAACGGCCAGTGGAAGAGCAGCCACGTTGTAGGCGAAGGCCCAGAACAAATTGGCCTTGATGGTGCGCAGGGTTCGTCGGCTGATGTTCAATGCTTCAGGAACCAGGGACAGATCGCCACTCACGATGGTGAGATCGCCGGCTTCCATGGCGGCATCAGTGCCGGTTCCCATGGCGATACCCAGATCAGCGGCCACCAGCGCGGCGGCATCGTTCACACCGTCGCCCACCATGGCGACCGTTCGTCCGGTTCGCTGCAGCTCGTGGACCAGCCGCAATTTGTCATCTGGGAGAACCTCAGCCCGTACGTCACTCTCGTCGATACCGGTTTCGCGGGCCACGTGTCGGACGGCCGACCACGAGTCACCCGAGGCGATCATGGGTGTGACTCCGATGTCGCGCAGTCGCCGAATCGTGTCGGCGGCTTCGACACGTGGTCGATCGCTCACCGCGAACTTCGCACGCACACGGCCGTCGACCAATGCTTCCACGATCGTCGCTCCGTCTCCGTCGTCTCCTGAGCCGATCGATGCACGACGAACCGACACCAGACGACCGTTCACTACGCCCATGACACCGACTCCAGGTCGATTTTCGAAATCGACGACGCGACTCACGTCACCGTGCACCTCTCGCTCGCGGAGACCGGCAACGATGGCTCGCGCCAGCGGATGCTCACTGCTGGCCTCGAGACATGCGACGAGTTCCAGCTCCTCGGCGGTTCCTCCCGCCGACAGATCGACATCGACCAAAGTCATGACGCCAGTCGTGAGTGTTCCCGTCTTGTCGAGCACCATGGTGTCGACGGCTCGAGTGGCTTCGAGGACGTGAGCGCCGCGAATGATGATTCCGGATCGAGCCGCCCGGCCGGTCCCCACCAACAGCGCCACTGGTGTGGCCAGTCCGAGTGCACATGGACAGGCGATCACGAGAACCGCCACCGCCGCCGAGAAAGAACGATCAGTCTCACCAGTGATCACCAACCACATGATCAAAGTCGTGATGGCGAGGGCGATGACGATCGGAACGAAGACCGAGCTGACGCGATCAGCCAAGCGCTGGACCGGGGCCTTCCCGTCCTGAGCTCGCTCGACGAGCCGTGCCATCTGAGCCAACACCGTGTTGCGGCCGATCCGAGTGGCCCGGACCAGAAGTCGACCATTGGCGTTGATCGTTCCGCCCGTGACGTCATCGCCCACGGTCACGTCGACTGGGACACTTTCTCCGGTCACCAGGCTTCGATCGATGGCACTTCGACCGTCGATCACCACACCGTCGGTCGCGACCTTCTCACCCGGACGAACCACGAAGATTTCGCCGATGCCGAGCGCTCCGATCGGAATCTCGGTCTCGGTACCGTCACGCCACAGCACCGCAGTCTTGGCGCCCATCGTCGCGAGAGCACGCAATGCACTCCCTGCCTTCTGGCGCGACCGTAGTTCGAAAAAGCGACCAGCCAGGATGAACGCCGTGAGAGTGGTAGCGACCTCCAAGTAGATCTCGTGATGTTCGGCTGCTCCATGACCATGCGACACCGACGAGCGCGGAACAAGGTTCATGTCCATCGTCATGCCGATCGTGCCGGCACCTCCGAACACGAGCGCCCACAGACTCCACAGGGTTGCCGCGATCACCCCGAGTGACACGAGCGTGTCCATCGTCGTCGTTCGATGCACGGCATTGCGCCAGGCGGCACGATGGAACGGAAGGGCCGACCAGGTGACCACCGGGGTGGCGAGGGCGAGGGACACCCACTGCCAGCCGTCGAACTGCAAGGACGGAATCATCGACAAAACCATCACCGGAAGAGCACCGACAGCCGCCACCACTAACCGCCGCCGAATGTCGTCGACGTGGATGTCGGTGGCAATTTCGACGGTGGAGCGCGAACCGTCATCGGTGGACACCAGAACTGCGCCGTAACCCAGATCGTCGACAGTCTTCGTGAGGACGTCGATGGAACTCGCATCGACCTGCGACGGCGCGACGTGAACGGTGGCCTTCGACGTGGCGTAGTTGACGGTGGCGGACACACCGTCGAGACGGTTGAGCTTCTTCTCGATACGTGCGGCACACGCCGCGCAGGTCATGCCGGTGACGGCGAGGACCACCGGCTCATCGGCCGAGACCTCAGTTGATGACAGCTTCGAATCCTGCTTCGTCGACTGCATCGACGATCGCCTTCCAGTCGACTGGTGACTCACTGTTCAGAACTACCTGCTTGGTCTCGAGATCAACCGTGACCGACGTGACCCCGGTGATCTTCGACAACTCGGTCGACACAGCCTGCTCACAGTGTCCACACGTCATGCCCGGAACGGAGAAAGTCGAATGGCTCATACCGTCATTCAACCAGTCGGAGACTGATTCAGTCGGTCAGACGCTCGGTGAACGTCGGCGACCGCTTGTCGAGAAAGGCTCGAATACCTTCTTGGGCATCGGGTGATACCGCGGCCTGAGCCATCACCTCAGCGGCATAACCATATGCGTCACCCTGATCGAGGCCGATCTGCGCATAGAACGCTCGCTTCCCGAGGGACTTCGACATGGCCGAACCACGAACCGATCGACTCACCAGATCGGCGACCGCGTCGTCGAGATCTGTATCGGCGACCACTCGGTTCACAAGACCCCAATCGGCTGCAGTGCGAGCATCGATCGGGTCACCGGTGAATGCCATCTCGATGGCCCGTTTGCGTCCGATGTTGCGCGAGACGGCGACGAGGGGTGTGTGGCAGAACAGTCCGCCCTTGCCTCCCGGCAAAGCGAAGGCCGCCGATTCGGCCGCTACTGCAAGATCGCACGAAGCCACCAACTGACATCCGGCGGCCGTGGCAAGTGCGTGAACTTTGGCCACCACGACCTGAGGGATCTCTTGCACCAGGTTCATCATCTGCGTGCACACGTCGAAAAGGTGACGTGTGGCGTCGAGATCGGCTCCGGCCATGTCGGCGAAGTTGTGACCCGCCGAGAAAACTGGGCCGTTTGCCGCAATCACTAGGGCATCGGCGTCACTTTGGGCCACGTTCTGGAGAGCGTCGACGATCTCGAGCATCGTTGGTAACGAGAGAGCGTTTCGCTTCTCAGGCTTGTCGAGGACGAGTGTGGTGACCGCGCCATCGGTGGAAACTCGGATCGCGTCGTATGTCGATGAACTGGACATAGAGCCAGTCTTCCAGGTGTGGGTCACCGACAGAACAGGCCATGCGAGCAATTCGGCATTCGATTCGGCATACTGACCGGGACGTCCGATGTCCGCATCGGATTCGAGTTGGCGTGTGACTCTTCCACCCCATGGTGAGAAGGAGGCTTCCTCAGTCGGGTTTCGGTCGGCACCCCTTGCCGCCTCCACCAAGGAGTTTCCTTTCATGTCCCCCACTTTCGCCGATCTCGGCGTGCCCGAAGCCGTCGTGAACGTGCTTCAAAAGATCGGCATCACCGATCCCTTCCCGATCCAACGATCGACCCTTCCCGATTCGCTCGATGGCCGCGACATTCTCGGTCGAGGTCGAACCGGTAGCGGAAAGACCCTCGCCTTCGCATTGCCGGTGGTGGTTCGACTGGCGTCCCGTCAGCAGCGACCGAGTCGAGGCGCTCCTCGCGCTCTCGTTCTCGTTCCCACGCGAGAACTCGCCCACCAAGTCGCTGCGACCTTCGAACCGATCGGTCGTGCCCTGCGAATCTCACACACCGTGATCCACGGTGGAGTCGGACAAGGCCCGCAGGTGAGCGCCCTCCAACGAGGAGTAGACGTCGTCATCGCCTGTCCAGGTCGACTCGAGGACCTCATCGAACAACGAGTTTGTTCACTGGGTTCGATCGAGGTCACCGTGATCGACGAAGCCGATCACATGGCCGATCTCGGCTTCCTTCCCGCCGTGAAGCGTCTGCTCGATCGCATTCCGAGCAAGGGCCAAAAGATGCTGTTCTCGGCAACTCTCGACAACGGAGTCAACGTGCTCATCGATCGCTACTTGCACGACCCGGTGAGCCACTCGGTCGACTCGGCGGAATCGCCGGTTCCAAAAATGGATCACCACGTCTTTCGCGTCTCTCGCGACGACAAGCCCACCATCGTGAAGGCACTGGCCAGCGGGCCCGATCGCACACTCCTCTTCACACGTACCAAGCACATGGCCAAGCGTCTCGCTCAACAGTTGTCAACTGCTGGCATTCCAGCGGTCGATCTGCACGGCAACTTGTCACAGAGCGTTCGCACCAAAAACTTGGAAGCCTTCAGCTCGGGAGAGGTCACGGTCATGGTGGCAACCGACATCGCCGCACGCGGTATCCATGTGGACGGTGTTGAACTCGTCGTCCACGTCGATCCGCCGGCTGAACACAAGGCATTCCTGCATCGCTCGGGCCGAACTGCACGTGCAGGTTCCGACGGAACGGTCGTCACTCTGGTGATGCCCGAACAACGAAAGGATGTCGACGATCTGGTGCGCAAGGCGGGTATCCGACCGACCTTCACCAACGTCGAGCCGGGTCACTCGTTGATCGAAAACCTGGCTGGAGCACCGGTTGCGAAGCGTTTCGTGAAACGCCCGACTCCACAGCCGACCGCACCTCGCCGTCCAACGAATCACTCGCGCGGACCGCAGCAGTCGTCGCGTCGAAACAATGCTTCCGCACCATCTGGCCGGCCCGGTCGTTCGACCTCCTCGAAGTCGAAACCACGTCGTCGGGTACCGTGACGACGTGAAGCCCAAGGTCTCGCTGATCACACTCGGCGTCGCCGACCTCGATGTGTCGCGTGCGTTCTACACAGCACTCGGATTCGAGTGCCCGAACTACAACCCAGATGCTGGAATCGTGTTCTTCGAACTCGACAATGGCGGCCAGAACGGTCCATGGTTGGCACTGTTCCCTCGCCAAGATCTCGCACACGATGCAACCGTCGCGGATCAGATCAATCCCGGATCAGTGGCCATGCTTTTCCGGGGTGTCGCCCTGGCCCACAACGAGCCGAGTCGAGCCGACGTCGACCGTGTGTTCGCCGAGGCCGTGGCGATCGGCGCCCGAGTGGTGAAGGTGCCCGAACCCACAGAGTGGGGTGGATACTCCGGCTACTTCGCCGATCCCGACGGCCACCTGTGGGAAGTCGCCCACAATCCGTTCAGCGACCTGACGTAGTGCCCCCTCAGGGGCTCGAACCCTGGACCCACGGATTAAAAGTCCGCTGCTCTACCGACTGAGCTAAAGGGGCGGAGGCGGAGCAGAACCCGGAGCGAAACTCGCTCCAGACGCCGAACCGACTGGTTTCTCAGGCTAGTTCGCTCCGGATGAAACTGAACAGTGTCTCGAACACAGTCCCGGCTACGAGGCGGTCCATCCGGTGACAGCCAGAACTCTGAAGATCATGACCCGCGCGAACGGTTTGTCACGGTACTGCGGGTACTTCGCCGCAAGCACATCGGCGAGCCGAGCAGCCCGACCCTCGTCGTCGTCCATTCGCTCAAGTCTCACTCGCACCCACCACAATCGTGACCAATCGTTCTGGTCCCACAAATCCACGAGAAGCGTGGCGCGCCGGTCGGTCGCAAGGTTCTCTTCACGCTGCAAATTTGTGGAGGTCTTGGGTTTCACCGTGTCGATAGGAATACCGATGTACCCGTCGTCGTCGATGCCGTACACAACGGGTACGGAGTCGATGCCTCGTTCGGGATTGATTGTCGACAAAACCCCGTGATCATGGAGAGCCACGCGGCGCAAGGCTTCATCGGATGTGATTTTCATGATCCCCGAATCTTTACGCACGAATCTTGACCAGACGGTTGTCCGGTAATATATCACGCATGATACAAATCGAAACGGAGCGGCTATGAACCTTGCAACGTGGGTTCACCGGAACTCGGCGCTTCGGCCGGACGCGCCTGCCATCGCTCTCGGCAAGTCGGTTCATGCGACGTGGTCGCAGTTTGCAACAACCATTTCGTCGGTTGCAACGGCTCTTCACGAGACCTACCAGCTCGAAACAGGAGCTCGCGTTGCCATCGTGATGCGCAACCGAGCCGAATATCTCGAAACAATGTTCGCTGCATGGCATGCGGGGCTCGTCGCCGTTCCAATCAATGCACGACTCCACCGTGACGAAATTGCCTACATCGTGGGCCACAGCGGATCCTCGATCGTGGTGGCAGACGATGAACATGCTGACGATGTTCGGTCACTCATGGGCGACGTGTCGTGTCTGCGCTCCGTGATCGTGGCACCCGGTCAGGACTGGGACCGAATGGTTTCATCGGCCCCGTCGCCGATGGTTGAACGATTGGCAACGGAGTCGGCATGGCTCTTCTACACGAGCGGAACCACCGGACGACCAAAGGGAGCCACGCTCTCCAACCGCAACCTGTTGATGATGTCGCTCAGCTACTTCGCCGACATCGATCCGATCTCGCCCAACGATGCCGTGTTGCACGCCGCGCCTCTTTCGCATGGGTCCGGTCTCTATGGTCTTCCCCACATCGCCCGCGGCGCGGTGAGCGTGATTCCAGAATCCGGTGGAGTGGAGGGCGAAGAGATCGCAGAACTCATTTCACGTTGGCCCGGAATTTCCTTCTTCGCGGCACCGACAATGGTGAAGCGCCTCGCAAACGATCGTGCGATTCTGCGCGCCGACCTTTCGAATCTGAAGACCATCATTTATGGCGGTGCACCGATGTATCTCGCCGATCTCGAAGAGGCGCTTGCCGTCTTCGGGCCAAAGTTGGCACAAATTTACGGTCAAGGTGAAACGCCGATGACCATCACCGCATTGTCAAAAGCGCAGCATGCGAACACTGCTCACCCGCGTTGGCGTGACCACATGCAAAGTGTCGGCTTCCCGCGCACCGACGTGGAGGTGCGAGTTGTCGACGAGAACGGCGATGGTCTTCCCATTGGAGAAATTGGTGAAGTCGTCGTGCGTGGCGATGTGGTGATGGCCGGATACTGGAACAACCCCGACGCCACCGCGGAGAGCATCCGTGATCGTTGGCTCTACACCGGCGACATGGGAAGTTTCGACGAAGACGGATGCCTCACGCTTCGAGACCGATCAAAGGACTTGATCATCAGCGGCGGCATGAACATCTATCCGCGCGAAGTCGAAGAAGTGTTGCTGCAACATCCGACGGTCAAGGCAGTTGCGGTGGTTGGCAGACCCGACCCTGAATGGGGTGAGTCGGTGATCGCATTCGTCGTCGCCGAGGAGGGCGCCCCGGTTCCCACCGTCGACGAACTCGATCGTCTGTGCATCGAACACATCGCACGTTACAAGCGGCCAAAGGAGTATCGAATCGTGGAGTCACTGCCCACGAACAACTACGGCAAGGTGGTCAAGCGAGAGTTGCGAGAACTACTCGAATCCGAGGCCTGAACGGCAGTCTGTTTCGTCGCTCTATTGCTCGGCGAGCAGATTGTCGACGAGAGCGTGGATGGTCATTCGAAGGTCGTCCGCCGCATTGGGGTCCAACGCGGAACGACAGCGCATCTCTTCCTGAATCGCGGCGGCCTTGGCTTCCAGCGCTCGGCCGGACTTCGTGAGTTCGACTTTCACGGCGCGACCATCGGTTTCGTCTTCTATTCGTCTCACCACACCTAACGTCTCCAGGCGGTCGATGATCGGAGAAACGGCATGTGTGGCCAGATGAAGCTCTTCGGCGATCTCTCCCAGCCGACAGGGCTGACGCTCCCACATCACCAAAAGGACGAGGTACTGCGGATAGGTGAGACCGATCTCGGCAAGAAGTGGTCGATAGGCCCGGGTCATCGCGTTCGTGGCCGCATACAGGGCGAAACAGAGCTGATCCCCCAGGCGACCAGCCTGGACATGTGAACCAACGGACGCAGTGCGAGGTTTTTTTGATTGCGGAGCCACTTGAAAAACCATATCATGCGTGATAGAAATGTTATATCACGCGTGATATATATCTCGACAAGAGCACGCTGAACGCCAAAAAATCACCAAATAGGGGAAATCAAGATGAAACTCGCTCTGTACCTGCCGAACTTCCGCGACAAGGTGACGGTCAAAGAACTCGAGGATCTCACCGCACTCGCCGAAGAACTCGACTTCGATTCTGTGTGGACACTCGACCGCATCATCGTCCCTGAGGCATCCGACCACGGCGGCTTGACCTACCCGTTCGGAATGATGGAACAGTTCCCGTTGCAGATGCCGGTGTCGGCTCGTGGGCAATGGCTGCACGGCATGCCGCTGATTCCGTGGCTCGCCGCGAAGACGAAGAAGGTTCGCATCGGAATGAGCATCATCGACACCCCGTACCGTGCGCCCGGTGTGCTGGCCGGCGAGATCGCCACCGTCGACCACCTCTCGAACGGTCGCGTGAATGTGGGAGTCGGTTCAGGCTGGATGCCCGAGGAATTTGCCGCGGCAAGTGCCTCGCACATCTTCCCCAAGCGCCACAAGCACGTGCGCGAAACGCTCGAAATCATGCAGGGAATCTGGACCAACGACATCTTCGAATACCACGGAGAGTTCGCCGACTTTGCACCCTCCGGTTTCGGAGCAAAACCCGTGCAGAAGCCACATCCGCCGATCTACTTCAGCGGTCTGAAGGATCCGAAGCGTTCCGCAAACCGAATCGCGAAGTACGGCCTCGCGGGATGGATTGGTATTCAGGACACTCCGACAGAGATCACTCGATGGAAGCAGGAGATCGGACGCGAGCTACAAGAACTGGGGAGCGATCGCAATCTCGACGATGGTTTCGACATGTGCAGCATGATCTGGTTCACCATCACCGACCAGGAAACCGACCAGACCGACAACCACAAGTTGACGAATCTGCTGGTTGGTACCGAGAAGCAGATCACCGATCGATTGAAGGCCTACAAGGAAGCTGGCATGAACATGCCGCTCATCTGGCCACCATTCGCCGATGTGCCGGTGTCGAAGACTCTCGATGATCTGAAGCGCCTGGTGAATGACATCATGCCGAAGGTGAACGCGTAAAGGATGTTCTTGGTTGCTGCGGGCTTCGCAGCAACCGAACCTACGCCACCGCTGGCGGACCTGAGGGTTGGGCCTGGGAGTATGGGTTTGTTCGTAGAACAATTGATCCGTAACCCGCGTCCACCAAGTCCTCGCCGGCACGGCGAAGTTGATCCAGAAAACTCTCGCGGTAGTCGAGCGTGGCTGATCCGGCCAAGGCGCTCCACAACCCGTGTCGAACTGCTGCCTTGAAGCCATCATCGGTGAGCAATCCTCCCGCCCACGCGAACAGCGCACCGTTGTAGGAGAGGGCGATCTGACGGCCCGTCGCAGCCGGGTCGACGTCGCCTCGAAGGATGCCTCTCTCGTGAGCAGCCCGCATCGCGGCGATCTCGAACTGTCCGGGATCGACTGCGATGGTGGTCCCCTCGCTTGCCAACCCGTTCACAGCTCTGACAATTTGGCGAAACGCCGCGCCGTCGGCGATGAGGGCTTCGTTCGAGACCTCCACCACAAGGACGGCCGCTGCGATCGGGTCGGACGTCAGGTCGATCGACAGGAGAGCCTCTTCCAAACTCTCGACGAGACGGTCCACGCACGCGACCAACAGTTGGTCTCGTGTGCCCACGAGGTTGTAGACGGTGGCCGGAGAGACCTCGGCCAACGCTGCGATCTCCTCGACGGACAACTCCGACAACGGGATGGTTCTCAAAAGTTCCAGGGCACCGTCGATGATGGCGTGTCGCCTCTTTGCTTTGTTTCGTTCCCGAAGGCTGGGGACGATGGGAAGACTCACTTGCGGGACCACAAATTAGAGAATACTCTAATCTTAGTTCTCGGTACAAAAAGGTGGGTCGCAATGAAACACGAGACACAAGTTCGGTTGATCGAGGAGCTGATCAGCCGCCTCGACAGCGGAACCAACGTCGACGCCGGAGGATTCCGCCGGAATCCGACCTCGGTCTACGTCGATCCCGACCTCGCGGCCAAAGAGTGGGAGACCTTCTTTCGCAACCACCCCCAAATTGTCGGGCTCTCGGGCGACCTTCCCGAACCCGGATCCTTCATGACGATCGACGACTTCGGTGTGCCGATCATCGCAAGTCGTGACGCCGACGGACGGTTCACGGCCATGGTCAACGCCTGTCGGCACCGCGGCGCTCTCGTCGTGGAAGAGGAACGCGGCACGTCACGTCGATTCACGTGCCGTTTCCACAATTGGACATACGACAACGGCGGTGCCTTGGTGGGCATGCCCAAACGCGAACACTTCGGTGCCATCGACACGAATTGCCACGGACTCATTCGACTACCCGCCGTCGAAAAATACGGAATTCTCTGGGTTCATCCGCAACCCGATGGCGTGATCGATGTCGACTCACTCCTCACCGCGGAGTTGGCCACCGAACTGAGTTCCTGGAACTTTGGTGAGCTGCAAGCAGATGGACGCATGACATTCGATGTCGCCTGCAACTGGAAGCTGGCGATCGACACGTTCGGCGAGACGTATCACTTCCCTTCCCTCCATCAGAACACGATCAACCTCGGGTTTCACGGAAACGTCTCGGGTCACGAGAAATTCGGGCGCAACCACCGATTCCTTCTGTGCCGACGAGGGATCGATCACGTGCGCACCCTGCCTCAAGAGCAGTGGAAACTCACGGAAGCAGCGACCCCTGCATATTGGCTGTTTCCGAACATTCAGTTGATAACGACGGATTTCGGCGCGTTCTTCATCCGAGTCTGTCCAGACCCGAAGAACCCAGCGCGCCACACCAGCAAGATCACGATTTTTTTCCGGCCCGGGACATCGGAGAGAGCAGAGGAACTCGATGCACACCGAGAACTTCAGCGACACCTCAGCCAACTATTCACGGACATCATTCGAGACGAGGACTATGTGATGAGTGCGAGCCAACAGGTGACCGCCAACAGCGGGGCACTGACCCACATTGTCTTTGGGCGCAATGAACTGGCGTTGCACCACTATCACAACACCTACCGAGCTGCGCTCGGCATGGAATCCCTTCCCCTGCTGTCCGACATCGACGCGTGACACCGGCACTGCGCCTCGAACGCCGTGGACGCGTCGTCATCCTCGAGAACGATGACGCGCCCAGAAATCGGATGACGTTCGAATACATGGACCAACTCGAACGAGCAATCCTGCAGATTCGGGGCTCATCGGATATCCGGGCTGTTGTCATCACGGCTGCCGGCGACGAGCACTTCTCGGTTGGCATGGATCTGAAGCAACTGTCGTCGAGTGCGGCCGAGCGGGATGGCTTCGAGGCAGTTCTCGACCAACGGTTGCGGGTGCTGTCGATGATCGAACAACTCGACAAGCCCGTCATTGCGACGATGTTCGGATACTGCCTGGGTGGCGGACTCGAGTTGCCCTTGGCCTGTCACTTCCGGCTTGCCGCTCTCGAGGGAGCGAAGATCGGATTACCCGAGTTGGACCTCGGCACGGTTCCGGCATGGGGAGGCACCGCCCGTCTGACCCGAACGGTCGGGCGGGCTCATGCTCTCGACATGATCCTGCGGGCGAAAAAGATCGACGGCCCGACGGCCCTCGCCATCGGCCTCGTGCACGAACTGCACCCGATCGGTGAGTTGAAAGCGAAAGCGATCGAACTCGCGGAGGAACTCGCTACTCAACCACCACTGGCCGTGGCTGGCGTGTTGAAAGCCGTGGTCGGCGCGGAACACCTTGCGCTCGAGGATGCCTTGCGGGTGGAACGGGAGGCAGTGCGACGCTGTAGCGGGTCCGCTGATCAGCGGGAGGGAATGCGTGCCTTCCTCGAGAAGCGGCCACCCGATTTCACCGGGAATTGATACGTCTCCAAAACGGTCATTCCCGAGTGCCGGTCCTGTGGCCCGTCCAAGGCTACCGATCAGTCTCCACCGTCGACATCGGCGAGCGAGACCGCAGTTCCGGCTGGAACCGGTGGTAGTCGACGGGCAGCCAGCCACGTCGCCACCACGAACGTGACCGATCCCCACAGCGCGAGCGACAAGCCACCCCACACGTAGAGCGCTCCGCTCAACAACGTGCCGACGAGACGTCCGGCGGCGTTGGCCGAGTAATAGAAGCCCACGTCGAGCGCGACGTCCTCATCGTCAGCGAACGCGAGCACCAAGAACGAATGCAACGACGAGTTCACGGCGAAAGCGATGCCGAACACGATCAATCCTCCGACGACGGCCGGCGTCACACCCCACTCGACGGTGACAGGAACGGCAATTGCTGCGCACACCACCGCCAACACCAGGGCCCACGACCGAGTGGCTCGACTCTCGTCGACGACTCGTCCACCGGTGGTGAGCAACTTCGGTGCCGACGACTGGACGATGCCGTAGCCGATGACCCACGCAGCCAGAAAGCCTCCCACCCCTTCGTGAGACCAATTCAACTGTTCGGCGAGGAAGACCGGTACAGCCACCACGAACCAGATGTCGCGCGAGCCGAACAGGAAGAATCGGGCGAACGAGAGCTTGTTGATCGGGTCCGACTTCGACAGCAGTGACGTGAGCTTGGGCTTCCGCTTCGACTTGCCGATGTCCTCGTTCAACATGATGACGAGAAGCAGCACTGTGGCTCCGAGAGCGGCCACCATGACCCACAACGCTCCGTCGTAATCGAGTGCGGCGAGCAAAGCCGATCCGAGGAAGAAACCCACCCCCTTCAGAGCGTTCTTCGAGCCCGTGAGGATCGCGACCATCCGGAAGAGCGACCCGTCACCCGCCACCGTCTTCACCGCACTCTTCGAACTCATCTTCGTAAGGTCCTTCGCGACGCCGGACACGGCCTGCATGGCCATGACGAAGAGAACCGACAGCCACCGCTCCCACGACGGATCTTCCAAGGTGAGAGCCGACAGGGCGACCATCTGCAGAATCAGCCCACCGACCAAGGTGCGATTGAGACCCTTGCGGGCTCCGACCCAACCACCCAAGAGATTCGTGAGGATCCCCATGAACTCGTAGGCGAGAAAGAGGAAGGCGATGGCGACCGCCGAGTACCCGAGATCGTTGAAATGCAAGAGCACCAGCATGCGCAGTGCACCGTCAGTCAGGGTGAACACCCAGTAGCCGGCCGTCACCAAGACGTAATTTCGCAGTTTCACGGCCCTGAACGTACGACCCGAAGCCCTTTGCTCGACAGTCCAGAGAGCTGAACTTCTCGTGAACTCAGTGAACCCGTCGTGGTCGACCGATCCGAACACTGACGCCCGGCGAACAACGCACGTGGGGTTCACCTGCCGGCTCGGGAAGGCCGGCCGCCGTCACCAAACTCGTATCGGCGCGCTCCAGTCGGGCTGCTCGAAGCGGCCACGGCTCGTGATCGACCGGCGCATAACGAACTCCCCGGCCCGATCGCGAGTACAGACCCCACCGAGCCGTGAGGAAGTGGTCGAGTTGATCGGGTTCGATCTCTTCGCCTGGCTGCAACAGGATTTCATTCGGCTCGACCGCATGCGGCCAACGACGGCGAACTCGGGTGGTCCAGAGATCGTCACTCACTTCGTGACTGGCCCGACCCCAGCAATACGGCAAACGGTAGGTCAAACGCGCCACGACGGCAGGTAGGAAACGGTTGACGTCGAGTGAGAAGAACCACACACCCGGTCGTCCGTCCCGAATCACATAGGTGCGCACGTTGATCTCGGGGAACGAACCGAGGTAGGGCACCGA